>Ga0209507_1000224_pt1 | contig 74354 bp, 58 predicted proteins | sample AD_UKC028_MetaG_FD_184414 | JGI IMG/M metagenome (GOLD analysis project Ga0209507, IMG submission 184414) | Active sludge microbial communities of municipal wastewater-treating anaerobic digesters from USA - AD_UKC028_MetaG (SPAdes) (version 2) | ecosystem: Engineered > Bioreactor > Anaerobic >...
GTTTTTTTACCGCTTATCGCTTTTTAAAGACCGCTTATCGTTATTCCTTCGCCTTTTTCAGGAATTTCAAGCATATTATGAACAGAAGAGCAGATGAACGTTGATATTTGATAGGCCTTTTTGGCTGAGTAAGTGCAGTAAAAAAACCGGTACTCTTTGCTCCCCCTCAGAGTGCCGGTTTTGCTTTTTCAGGACCTCCTTCCGGATGATCCCTCTCCACGGGAAGATTTGTTTTACCGTATTAAAAGGCGTACGCTATTTCACGCTGACTCAACTCAAGATATGCTAAAAAATCCCGTATCTATACTGTCCCTTATTTGATTTTAAGGGTTGAAAGCCTTGGCTTTCTTTCATTGATTTTATTAATGATGCTAGGACAGCCCAAACTATCCTATAATTAAGAATAAAAAGTTGGACAGTATAGTGCCGCAAACCTATACACTATCGTAGACGGACATCAAGTCCGATACGGTGAGTGCTGGCGCAAAAAGCGCCTGTCATTCAGGTGTTATGGCGATGCTCATAAGAATGGAGACGAGGTTTTAAAACAGATAAAGGAAAGAGAGAGATGATTTCATGAAGAAAAATATTTGGGTCATTGATGATGACCCGCCAACTCTGGAAGTGATCGGGATCGCCCTGGAGGCCGAAGGCTATGAAGTGAAGACATTCACGGATTTGGATTTTGAAAATTTTCTTCAGGAGGCTTGTGAGGTGCTCCCTGATCTTGTGATTACTGATGTTGTGATGCCGAAAGTTTCCGGTTTTGATGTTTGCTTCAAGATCAAAGAGATGTTCCAACCCCATCCGCCTCCCGTGATTGTCATGACCGGAAAGCTTGACGCTATCGATCCAGTCAGGGCTCGTAAAATGGGGGCCGATGATTTTGTGGTGAAAACTTCTGGCATGGCTGTTCTGGTAAAAGCCGTAAAGAAGATCTTCTTGGAAAAGGGGCTCGTGTGATGAATGCCGGGTGCTTCTCGTGTTCTTAATCTATGAAAGGATTTATTCCTCTGTGATGCATAAATTTTCACCGATGTCTAGATCTCTTAGAAAGTCATGGCTATGAAGACGCCGCATCTTGTTCGGATTAAAAATATCTCGCTTGCGTTTCCAATCATCCTTTTTTTGGTGACTCTTGCTTCGGGTTTTCTATTGGTGCACTTTCTTGAAAGAATCGGAGAAGGGTACCTCCGCCGGCAAAGTGAAGACACGATGGAGGCCATGGCGACCGGTGTTCAAAATGAACTCCATTCTTTACAGAATGCAGTCGGTGCTATGGCGGGGTCTCCCTGGATCCTTCCCGCACTCCTCGATCCAACTTCCGTGAATATTGAGAATGCCAATTCTGTTTTAGACCGCTACAACACAAATCTTGATTTTTCGGTTTGTTATCTTTTGGACCTCCAGGGGAATGTGATTGCTTCTTCGAACCGAAATGATTCCAATAGCTTTGCCGGGAAAAATTATGCGTTTCGGCCTTATTTTCAGGAAGCGCTTCGAGAAAAACCCTCCATTTACATGGCGACAGGCATGACGGACCAGGAGCGTGGTTTTTATGCGGCTCGTGCCGTTAAAGACAGTCTTGGCAAGATTGTAGGAGTTGCTGCCATCAAAAAGAGGGTGGAGGCCGCCAAAGGCATTCTTGCCGCGTATGAGCATTCGTTCTTGGTCAGTCCCGAAGGTGTGATTTTTGTGTCCGGGGATCCGCGCATGGCTTTGAAAACATTATGGCCGCTCACCAGTGAAGAACAACGCGCACTTCAAAATTCGAGGCAATTTAATGTTCCCTCTTTTAAGCCCGTTTTTTCTTCCCGTTTTCGGGACGGCGAAAAAATCCGCTTTCGGGAAGAACAGCACGAATTTTTCCAACAACCCATAGCAGAGCTTCCAGGCTGGTCCCTGGTTCTTCTTGGGCCTCTCCGCAGTGTTTTTCATTTTGTTCTTCTCGGATGGGTTATTACCGCGTTTATGGGTGTCGTTCTCAGCATTTTGACGCTTTGGACATTTTTCCATATTAAAGATCGGGAACTTCTTCGAAAAAGCGAAAAAACTTTAAAAAACGAAAAAGAAAGACTTCAAAACGTAATCGTGGGGACCGATGCCGGCACATGGGAATGGAATGTGCAAACAGGTGAGGTTTTATTCAGCGATCGTTGGGCGGCCATGATGGGTTATACCCTTGAAGAACTAGAGCCTATCAGTATCAAGACATGGGAGAGATTGACTCATCCGGAGGATTTGGCAGAAGCTCATAAGCTTTTGCAGAAGCATTTTCAGGGGGCATCGGAACATTATTTACACGAACTCAGGATGAAGCACAAGGATGGTTCTTGGGTCTGGATTGCCGATCGGGGTAAGGTCATCGAATGGGATCAAGAGGGTAAGCCTTTAAAGATGTTTGGGACTCACATTGATATTACCGCTCAGAAAAGGGCGGAAGAGGCTTTGCGTTTCAACAAGGCAAAACTTGATCTCGCATTGCAATCAGCGCGTATGGGAGTGTGGCAATTTAATATTGCCGAAAGAAAACGCATCTTTGATGATCAAACATGTTTTCTTTTAGGGATCCACCCATCCACTTTTGGCGGTACAGCCGAGGAATTCTTTCATCAGGTACACCCGGAGGATCGTGAAAAGCTAAAGGCGGCTTTGGTGGATACCATTGTGAAAGGCATTCCCTATGAACCCGAGTATCGTGTGATCTGGTCTGATGGAAGTATTCATGACATTTCTTCCCGGGGGGTATTGATTCGTGACCATGCCGGTAATCCTCAAATCATCAACGGCATTCTTTGGGATATTACCGAACGAAAGCAGGCCGAAGAAGCGCTCCGGTGGAGTGAGGAACGTTTCCGGACGTTGGTTGCCAATCTTCCAGGCGTCGCTTATCGCCGTAAAAATGACGAACAGTGGACCATGGAATTTATCAGCGAGGAAGTGGAAAGACTTTCAGGTTATCCGGTCTCGGATTTTCTTCTCAATCAGGTTCGTAGCTATACCAGCATCATCCACCCCGAAGACCGAAAGCTGGTTAACCAGATGGTCCAGGAGGGTGTTGGAGGGAAGAATCCTTACGCAATTGAATACCGGATTGTTCGATCGGATGGAAAGATAAAATGGGTTTATGAAAAAGGCAGAGCAGTTTTTTCTTCCTCTGGGGACCTTCTTTATCTTGAAGGAGCTATTTTTGATATTACAGAGCGAAAAATTGCAGATGAAAAAATTCGCCAGTTTTTCCAGGCAGTTGAGCAAAGTCCGGCGACGATCGTGATTACCAATCTTAGCGGAGTTATTGAGTACGTGAATCCAAAATTTGTGGAGCTTACCGGTTATACTCGAGAAGAAGCTTTAGGCAAGAATCCGCGTGTTTTAAAATCTGGAGAACAACCTTCCAGTGTTTACAAGGAATTATGGGAAACTATCACCTCAGGGAAAGAGTGGCGCGGAGAGTTTCATAACAAAAAGAAAAACGGCGAGCTTTACTGGGAATTCGCGTCCATTTCGCCGATACGGGATGCTCAAGGCGTGATCACTCATTTTCTTGCCGTCAAAGAAGATATTACGGAGCGTAAACGGATGGAAGACGATCTTAAAAAAAGCATGCTGGAGTTGGAAGCGCAGTCCTGGGGGTTGCAGAAGGCAAATGACGGGATCAAGTCGCTTTATCAGGAGCTTGAGGTGAAAAACGGTGAGCTGGAAAAGCTGAACAGGTTAAAAACTGATTTTGTTTCAATCGTAGCGCACGAACTTCGTAATCCTTTGGGGATACTCCGTGAGGCGTCCTCTCTGATCCTGGATGGCTTGGTAGGGACGGTGGTAACTGAGCAGAAACCTTATTTAGAAATGGTGAAGAAAACTTCGGAGCGGCTGATTCATATTACCAATGACCTCCTGGATCTTGCCAAAATCGAGGCGGGAAAAATTGAACTGCATATGGAGTCTTTTGATCTTCCGGTCTTGATTCGGGAAGTCCGACGAGGGGTTGAATTGAGGGCGACTAAGAAAGGGATTCAGATGTTTGAGAAATTCCCGGAAGAAGGACTCTTTGTGACAGCGGATTCCGAGAAAATCAATCAAGTGATGATGAACCTGCTGAGCAATGCCGTAAAATTTACCGATCGAGGGAGCATTACCATCGAAGTGAAAAACCTTGGAGAAGAGGCGCTGTGTGCGGTGGAGGATACCGGCCCCGGCATCTCCAAAGAGGATATTGCTAAATTATTCAGTAAATTCGAACAATTCGGTAAACCGACAAAAAGCGCTGACAAGGGATCCGGCTTAGGCCTTACCATCGCCAAGAGCATTGTGGAAGCTCATGGCGGCAGGATGTGGGTTGAAAGCGAGCTCGGACAGGGTTCTCGCTTCATTTTTACATTACCGAAGGAACCCAAGAAGAAGAAAAAAATTGGTGAACTTCTTGTCGAAGACTCCGTAATCTCTCAAGAACAACTTGACAAAACCCTTCGCAAACAACGCCAGCAGAATCTCTAAAAAGGGACAGATCCTAGAATCTGAAGGCCTGTCCCTTTATTGCCCACTTCATATTTTTATAACCTTTTGTCAATTAACAAGTTAAAGCAACTATCTTTTTTTGTAACTTTTGACCGGCTGAGGACGTTTAAAGAGGTAGAAGAAAGGGAGCCATGGATACGATGGAACAGAGTGATGAAGAGTTGATGAAAGCGTATCAGGAAGGGGAAGAGGAAGCGATGTCGGTGATTTTCCGGCGTTATCAAAAGAAGATCTTCAATTTTGCGCTTCGATTTCTCGGGCACCGAGCGGATGCAGAGGACGCGACGGCAGATGTTTTTTTGAGCTTGATGAAGTCGGGGACCTCCTATCAGCCGGAGGCAAAGTTTTCGACATGGCTTTACACCATAGCGAGGAATGCCTGTATTTCAAGACTACGAAGGCGGAAAAATATCTTTTCTCTTTCCTTCAAGAAAGCTTCTGAAGAAAACAGTGAATGGGAAATCCCGGACATAAAAACACCGGATGAGGAAGCGCATCAAAAAGATGTCGCCATGCAGATTAAAAATGCGATTCAAAACCTGCCTGTTTCCCAAAAAGAAACCCTAATCCTTCGCGGCTATCACGCGCTTTCTTATGAAGAAATCAGTAAAATTACGGGACATACTTTAGAAAATGTGAAAGTTCTTATTTTTCGCGCACGAGAGCAATTACGACAGGATCTTGGCTCATTGCTTCAGGAGGTGCAGTCATGAATAAAGATGAAATGATCCGGCAAGCAATTTCGGCATGGATGGACGGTGAGGCGACTCCTGAAGAAAAAGAGTTGGCGGAAAAGAGTATCCGAGAGAACGAAATTTACCGGCGTTATGCCCATGACCTGAAAAAAATTTCAGCAGCCATGGATCGGTGGGAAGAGGAGTTCCTTTCCCCGGACCTTGTGCAAAGGCTTCAAAATATAGGAGAAAGAGAGGGCTTTTCCATGAAAAGTCTATTCAACAAATTGAACATGAATTTCAAACTTGCGGGCAGTTTGGTGGTTGCAGTGCTGGCACTTGTCGTGGTCACGCATATGCCGTATATGTCTGAGCAGTCAAAAGGCGTTGACCAAAAATTAGGCTCGCCCGGAAGGCCTATGGAGAAACTTAAACAGCAGGTCCAGAATTTAGCTGTTCCGACGGGAGCTCCCGTCAATTTAAACAAGCCTAGTGTTTCAAAAGCAGTTGGGAAACCCATGATGGCAAGTTTGGGGATCAAAAGTGAAATGCGTGTTGCTGAGTCAAGGACGGTTCTGCGTGAAGTTGCAGATCAGGCTTACATGACTACGATTCCGCAAGCGCCATGGCAGTTCAACCAGACCCAGCCAGGGAATACGGAAGGCTACAACAAGGTCGAGGAGCTGTCTTTCAAGAAGGTGACGGAAAGCCCGCTTTCTACTTTTTCGATCGATGTCGATACGGCATCCTACAGCAATCTCAGAAGGTTTTTGAACAGCAACACCATGCCTCCTCAGGATGCGGTTCGGATCGAGGAGATGATCAATTACTTCCGATACAACTATCCGAAACCCGAGAGAAGCGATCCATTCTCGATCTCGACTGAAGTCAGTCAATGTCCGTGGAAGACGGACCATGATCTCGTTTTGATAGGGCTCAAAGGAAGGGAACTCGACACCGCGAACCTGCCGCCGAGCAATCTGGTATTTTTGATCGATGTGTCAGGTTCCATGAATGAACCGAACAAACTACTGCTCCTGCAAACCGCATTCGCGAAACTGACGAATCAGCTGAGTGACAAGGAAAAGGTCGCGATCGTGACCTATGCAGGGAATGCAGGACTGGTTCTGCCATCGACGCCCGGCTCGGAAAAGAGCAAGATCTTGATGGCGATCGAGAATTTGCGCGCCGGCGGTTCGACCGCGGGCGGCCAAGGGATTCAACTTGCGTATCAGATCGCCAAAGAGAATTTCATCAAAGGCGGCAATAACCGCGTCATTCTTGCTACAGACGGAGATTTTAATGTCGGCGCATCCAGCGATGCAGAGATGGTACGCCTGATCGAATCTAAGCGTGCGGACGGCATTTTCCTGACGGTGCTCGGATTCGGAGCGGGGAATATCAAAGATTCGAAGATGCAACAGCTGGCCGATAAGGGCAACGGTAACTACTTTTATATCGATTCCATTATGGAAGCCCAGAAAGTACTGGTGAAGGAACTCGGGTCCACGCTTTTCACGATCGCGAAGGACGTGAAACTCCAGATCGAGTTCAATCCCGCGCAGGTCAAGGCCTATCGCTTGATTGGGTATGAAAAACGGATGCTCGCGGCTGAAGATTTCAATAATGACAAAAAAGACGCGGGCGAGTTGGGAGCCGGGCATACGGTCACGGCGCTTTATGAAATCATTCCGGCGGGTTCCAAAGAAGAACCCGGATCCGTGGACGCGTTGAAGTATCAGCAAGCCCAGGTCAAGAAAAGCGACGAGTTGTTGACCGTCAAGTTGCGCTACAAAGAGCCGGACGGAGAGCAAAGCAAGCTCATCACTGAGGTTCTGAATGCAGAGGTGCTTAAGGCCAAGATTTATTCCGAGAATTTAGAGCTAGCCGGTGCAGTCGCGGAATTCGGTTTGATCCTCCGCAAGTCCCAGTTCAAAGGCAATGCGAGCTATCAGCAGGTATTAGATACGCTGAAAAATCTCAGTAGCGAAGACAAGGATGGTTATCGACAGGAACTGATTCAATTAGTGGAAAAAGCCAAGGCCTTAGATCAAGCGCCTGTTCAAGGAATTCAGTTCAAGCAATAAGGCAGGGACGTCGGTGGTAGGAAGTAAAAAGGCGGTACCGGGAAAACCGATACCGCCTTTTTGTTTAAAATAAAAGGGGACAGGCAATCAATCAATGCCTGCCCCTTAGTTTTTATATTTAAATCATGTCTTTCTCATATCCTTGTTTTTCTGATCGTTTATTAGCCTTTTTTGACTATTTTTTTTCCTTTTTGGTTAATGATTGTTCTTTATTGGCTGCTTTTTTTATTCTTTTTTGCCCACTTATTGTTCTTTTTCGACCACTTATTGCCCCGTTTGGCTTTTTTTTTGGTCTTTTTTGACCGCTTATCGCTATTACTTGGAAGGTTTCGGTTGTTTAAAGCAAGCTATCTTTAGGGAGAAACAAAGATGAAACATGAAACAAACAGAATAGGACAAACGGAAGAAGAACCGAGAATGGCTGCAAGATTGTCCGCACGGGTCAATGCTTTTATGACTCCGCGCTATATGCATCATTGTGTTTTATGCGGGTGTGTTTTGATCTCCACGAGTATGGCTTTTCAATATTTCTCAGATCTATGCCCTAAATGCATTAAAAATAACCGATCGTTCCAAGAAGGGAACTAACATGAAAACTCTCAATTACAACAAAATGGTCGCAGTGATCGCCGTATTAACTTTGACTTTTACCCAGATCGCGCCCCCAGGATGGGCGGCCACCGATCTTAATAATATAGCAAAGGAGAAAAGTGTGCCCGCTTCCGTTTCGGCTTTGACGAACCTGTCGGCCGCCACGCCCGCTCCGGCGCAATCCAACAGCATTGATTTTCTAACGAAAAACAATCCGCTTTCGTCCGTAACACAAGATTCGGTGCGTATGCCGGAGCCTCAGCCGGTCCCAGCACCGACACCGAAGCTCCTACCAACGCCGAAGCCTGAGGACCCGACTTTGGACCGTATTTCGGTAGATGAAAAGGAGGCCAAGGAAGTTAAAGATATTTTGAAACAAAAGCCTGCCACGAAATCAAGCGAAGGTCTGTGCACAACGAGCATTCCGGCCCACTGCAGCGACAACACTTCTTACTATGACGCTAAAGGGAATTTAATAGGCCAGAAGCGCGTTTCTTGGACTGAGAGCGAACCTAACGTTCAGGTCAATTGGTATCGTCCCGCGAGAAACGGTGATTTTGTTCTTGTGGCTTCCTATATCGAGAAAAGAAATCCTGAAGTGCGGATCACACCTGAAGTGGCGGCGGTGAAAGCGGATCTTTTGAAAAATTTGGGGATCGATTCGAAACAGCTTGAGGTGTGGTTAAAAGAAGGCCTGATCAAGATCAACGAGGATGCGGCTAAAGGGACCGTGGTCGTGAGTTTTTCCGAAACATTGCGCAGTCAGTACGACGGCTTGAAAAACGTGAACCTTTTTGACCCAACCGGAGCTTCGGGACTTCCCAAGTCGATCACCTACCAGTGGGCGCAATTGAAGATATGTAAGTCCGGCGAAAAATGCATTGGCGGTGGCGCTGTGATCCTTAATGCCCGTATTGTGAATTGGAACGGAGCGCGGGGTCTCGCGACTTATGGGAACGGCTTACTTAGCAAGGTCGATTGGTACCGGGGTTACAAGCCCGGAGAACCCAGGCCCATGATCGTCTGCAAAGCGGGGGATTTCACCTGCGACGTGGTTCTGGACCGGACCGTGACCTATAACTTAATCGCAAGCATCCCGGAAGATCATAACCCGGTGTATTTACTCATAACGGTGGTTTATCACGACGGCCGCGCGATTTCAAAACTTGAGTTTGAGATCGGGGAATTGGCCGACGGGAACGATCATATCCTGAGCATCCGGGAATATGATCCTAACGGAAAGCTTCAAGTGACCAGCACATTTAAATATTTGGCAGCCGTCTGTACGGCGGGAGCTGTCTGCGCGCCTTCTTCGGCCGTGGTGCAGCTTGATTCGATCCGCCGCACGGATGCGGAAGGACAACTTTTATCTACAATCCGGAAAATTCGACGAGCGGATCTAGCCATCCATTCCCAAGGTCCGGCAAATGCTTTGATGCCGCTGGTTCGTTGGGAGACCTCCTATACGGCCGATGTTGTCTTGGCGGACGGTAAGTCTTGGACTGTGAACTTTTCAGATTATGCCAAGCTTCTGGAGCAGGTCCGGAAGTCTGAACAGGAAATACTTCCTCCTGCGGTGCAGGCGATTCGGCAAGCCGTAAAAGCCGGGTTGGTGAATACGTTTGGTTTCACGCAGGCCATGGTGGACGATTTAGTGAAACAGGGCTTGATCAAGATTGAGGTGGATCTTGAGCATCTCACCGCTAAAGTCACGATCGATCCGAGTGTAAAGCTGCTGGCCGGAACGGTCAATCTGGTTGATCCGCTTGGACAAAATCAACTCCCGGGCGAGATCCATTACAAATTAGGCGAATTAATGGGTTCGCCATGTCCCGAAGGCGTCATTTGCACGCAAAATCTAGTGACGGTTGGCTATATCTTAGGATCCGGTAGTTTCCATATCGGCGATAACTATTTTGTAGAGATAAGATATGAAGGTGATCGTCTTCATTCCGTCCTGATCTATGACGGTGATCCGACGCCGGTGTGTGACGGTAATATATGCGCTGAGCGAACAATACTGCCTCTCAAGCAACTCACTTTTAAATATGAATTCAGTGACGGAATTGTTCGGTTTGTTAAAGTTCATATCGATTATTTCCGTCCGGATACGGGCATCAATACTTCCCGGGATATCATGGTCACCAACATGGCAGACGACCAATATCACATCCAGATTGTGATAGATAAAGATGCGAATGGGAATGTGACCGCGAACAGTCAGTTTCAATATCTTGTTATGCATGTGCAGATTAATTGTGTGGTGAAAGGGGTCTGTGAACAGACTCTTGATCAGATCATTCTTGCGGTAATCACTCGCACGGATGCTGCAGGAAAAAAGCTCTCAGAAATTGTAGGCATCACTGGGAGTGAAGCAAAGGTCAAACTGCCGGATATTCATGACGGGCTCGTCGCCGTCCAATACAAAAACCTCGCCGATTTATTGACCCAGGTGGCAGAGCTTGAGGCAGTGCGGGAGATTCAAGCTTCGCCCGAATTGCTGGCCCAGGCTCAAGGTATTTTGGGCACGGGAGTGGCGAGAGGTGTCGCCTTGGTGCGCACGAATGTTGCGGGCAATTCGGTTATTACTAAGTTTTATGATGAGGGTGGAAGTTTCATGGGGAGCTATACCACGAATCCTTCGCTTGGTCCCCAAAATGTTCCGACATGGAGGGATGCCAACGGAATGGAAGTCGCACGGGAAATCCCTGCGTCTCCAGAGCTGTTGGCCCAGGCTCAAGGTATTTTGGGCACGGGAGTGGTGAGAGGTGTCGCCTTGGTGCGCACGAATGTTGCGGGCGATTCGGTTATTACTAAGTTTTATGATGCGGGTGGAAGTTTCATGGGGAGCTATACCACGAATCCTTCGCTTGGTCCCCAAAATGTTCCGACATGGAGGGATGCCCAGGGGAATGTGATTTCACCCATCCAAGAAGTGGATGTCCAGGTTCGTGTGATCGATCCAGCGACAGGGCAAACAATCCTCAGGACCCTGCATTTTGATCTTGGCCGGGACAATGGTGATGTCTATGAAAATGGACAACGGATCGGTTCGTTTCAGAAGAAAATGCTTTCTGCTTCCATTGCAGGCGCTAAAGGTTTCGTGGAGTTTTACTTGGAGGGCAATTCTTTGACGGGTCTTGTAGCCCTTGGAGATGACGACTCTTTAAAGTATTTAGATGGTGATGTCCACGTCTTTTTTCTGAAGGCAAAATTTTTTGAGGGGTATGATTCGTTATCCTGGCAAGATCTGAAGGTTTTCGCTCAAGCGATGAACTGGTATGCGCGCAATTTTTATGTGGCGGGTGATGCTTATACCACAGATTCAGTTGTGGCTGAAGTTACCGCTTATATCCGTGGCGCGGCGCTTAGTATTATGGCACACATTATTTTGAAAAATTGGGAGAAGAACGATGTTTTGGAAATTACCCCATCTTTGGAGAGTCTCTTTGATTTTTTTCGCGTCGATCAGCTCCCTAACTTTGACGCAACAACACAAAGGGCTGTTTTTTCAAGATATCTCGGAGTTGTCGGGGGTATTTTAGACGGGCTGTATCCCTTAGGTTCTCAAAACCCCGCGAGAACAACAGTGTTTGAAGCATTATTGAACCGCTGCCGAGATCATAGCGATATGATAGCGCGGTTAAATGAATTGTATGAAGGTTCTAACAGTAGTGCCTGGCATGATTTTCGTGCAACGTTAGCGGTCTTAGCCTCAACGCCTGCTCAGATTGATGAAGTGTCCCGCTTGCTTGGATTGAGCGCTGCGCAAAAGGATGTTCTCAAAGCTTATGGTGTTCTTGTACAAAGCCATGCGGGTATTCCGGGTGATGCAGAAGTGCGAAGGGTTCAGATGAATTTAGAGCAGCTTCCCGTGGCTATGACCGGGCACTTGGTGAATATTATTTTATGGCCGTATTCACGTGGAAATTTTAATGAGATAGGCCGCCACTTCGGAATGATTTGGACGAGTGATAGCAAATATATTTTTTTTCATGAGCTGTGGCATAGTTATAAGCTTTATAGGCCGGAGTTTTTGTCTCAAAAACTATGGATGCAAGAAGCGCTCTTTAATTTGGGCAATGCGCAAGATAGACCAACGGCCTACGCAAGCACATACTGGAGTGAAAACATGGCTGAATTTGGAGCTTTTATGATGCTGGAGATGAAAGCTAATTGGGAGCTCTGGGTTTCAAAGGCCAAGGAAGGTTCGTTCATCGGATTGAGGACCATGCTTTTGCTGATGGAAATCCTCGCATTCAATTCCGAAGATAACCAAATACCGATTTATCGCGATGGGGTGCCGGTGGGGCATTCTCCCGTGCAAATGGACTCAAACCGGAATATCACCATGTTTGATCTTGATGGTCTCCGGTACCATTTCACGTACACTTCAGATAGTTTGCTGATTGCCACGATGACCATCAAAAATATTGCCACGGGGGCTGAGCAGTTTTTCGAAAATCCAGCGGTTGGGAGCTCTCAAAAGATCCAGGATTTACCTCAGGCGGCTGTTTCACTCAAAAAACAGATGAAAAATATACCGCGTGAGATCTTCGCGACCGAGGGTTTCTCAAGACGTCATGAAGTGCTAATCTCGGATGAGGAAGACTCTAAGGGAAAAACCCGAAGCAGTTTGTTTTCCGACGATTCCAAGCAATCCAAAAAGGTTGTGTCCGGGAAGACTCAGGCGAAGGGCCGACAAGTGCAGACGTCAAGCATTTCCGCGTCTTCTGAGACACATACCTCGCAAGAAGGACTAAGTCTGACTCAGGCCAACCATGGCGTAGCCGGTTCTGGGACGGGGACGGTCCTTTTCCGGGAGATCATGCCAGAACTGACGCGATAATACGCTTTGCTGTAAAAAAAGAGGGTTAGAAATAAAAGGGACAGGCGAAATAAACGGCCTGTCCCTTTTTAGGCAAACGAACACCCGGTGTTCTGTCTCGTCCCCACACGAGGCTTAACACCGGGTGTTAACTAAAAAGCTTATTCGATACTGCCGGAATAATTCGAGGATTTCTTCTTATCCTCTTCCTTCACTTCTTTTTTCTTTTCTGCGACCACGCATTCCGTGGTAAGGATAAGCCCCGCGATGCTGCAGGCATTCTCCACTGCAATGCGGACCACCTTGGTCGGATCAATGACCTTGTCTTCGACCAGGTCACTGAATTCGCAGTTTTGAGCGTTGAATCCGAAAGAGCCTTTGCCTTCGAGGATTTTTTTCACAACGACCGAACCGTCCGCGCCGGCGTTGTGGGCGATTTTGCGGGCAGGTTCTTGAAGCGCGCGGCGCACAATCTGAGCACCGGTGGCTTCATCGCCCGTCAGTTTCATATCCTCCAAAGCGGAGATCGATCTCAGAAGCGCGACACCGCCTCCGGGGACGATCCCTTCTTCGATGGCGGCACGGGTCGCGTGCAACGCGTCTTCAATACGCGCCTTCATTTCTTTCATCTCGATTTCGGTCGCCGCGCCGACTTTGACAACGGCCACGCCGCCGGAAAGTTTCGCGAGACGTTCCTGGAGTTTTTCTTTGTCATAGTCGGAATCGGATTTCTCGATTTGCGACTTGATCTGTTCACAGCGGGCCTTGATATCCTTTTGAGAACCCGCACCGCCGACGATCGTGGTATTGTCCTTATCGATCACCACACGCTGGGCCGTGCCGAGCATGTCGAGTTCGATATTTTCCAATTTGATGCCAAGATCTTCGGAAATGAATTTCCCCTTGGTCAGGATGGCAACATCTTCCATCATGGCTTTCCGGCGATCCCCGAAACCAGGAGCTTTAACAGCCGCGACCTGAAGCACCCCGCGGATTTTGTTAACCACGAGGGTCGCCAACGCTTCGCCTTCGATATCTTCGGAAATGATGAGAAGCGGTTTGCCGAGGCGTGCCACTTTTTCGAGCACAGGCACCATATCCTTCACGGTCGAGATCTTTTTCTCGTAAAGAAGAATGTAGGGTTCTTTGAGAACGACTTCCATCCGTTCGGTATCCGTGACAAAATAAGGGGACGTATAGCCGCGGTCGAACTGCATGCCTTCCACGACGTCAAGTTCGGTTTTGAGACCTTTGGCCTCTTCCACCGTGATCACGCCTTCTTTGCCGACTTTTTCCAAAGCATCCGCCAAAAGCTGGCCGATGGCTTCGTCATTATTCGCGCTGATCGCGCCAACGGCTTTGATGTCTTCTTTGCCTTTTATGGCTTTAGAGAGTTTCTTCACCGCTTCGACGATCTTTGCGGAGGCTTTGTCGATACCGCGTTTCAGAGCCATCGGATTCGCGCCAGCCGTAACGTTCTTCAAACCTTCGGAAACGATTGATTGTGCCAGGACCGTGGCGGTCGTGGTACCGTCGCCTGCGTTGTCCGATGTCTTTTCCGCAACTTCACGGACCATCTGGGCGCCCATATTCTCATACGGGTCTTTCAGGTCCACTTCTTTGGCGACCGTGACGCCGTCTTTGGTGACGAGCGGCGCGCCGAATTTGCGATCGATCACCACATTGCGGCCGCGGGGCCCGAGCGTGACACTGACCGCTCTTGCAAGAATGTCGACGCCGCGCTTGATTCGCTGGCGCGCGTCTTCTGAATAAGAGATTTGTTTTGCCATGGGATTACTCCTTCTCGTAGACAGCGAGGATTTCGCTTTCTTTGAGGATCTTGTGTTTGATGCCGTCGATCACGATGTCGTCGCCGGCATATTTGCCGAAAAGCACGCGATCGCCTTTTTTCAGTTCAAGCGGCTGGACTTTTCCGGATTCAAGCGTTTTTCCCGCGCCGACGGCAATGACCTTGCCTTCGGTTTTTTCTTCTTTCGCGGTATCCGGAAGAATGATGCCGCCTTTGGTTTTTTCCTCAGCTTCGAGGATTTCCACAAGTACTCTGTCTGCTAAAGGTCTAACTTTCATTTTTTTTGTCTCCTTATATTTTATTTATTGATGGGTTCATTAACCCCGCTTTGCGGGGTTAATTCCGGCTCATCCTTTACGTTCATTTCATTCCGTAAAGGATGCCGTCATTAATAATCCATTCCGCCCATGCCACCCATGCCGCCCATACCTCCCATACCACCGCCCGGAGGCATCATCGGAGCCTTTTCTTCTTCGGGAAGTTCTGTGATAAGGGTCTCCGTGGTGAGCAATAGTCCGGAAACGCTCGAAGCGTTCTGGAGGGCGCTGCGGGTGACCTTTTTCGGGTCAATCACACCGGCTGCGACGAGGTCTTCAAACACGCTGGTTTCAGCGTTATACCCGATATTGCCTTTTTCGGACATGACGTGCTGAACGACCACCGAACCTTCATCACCGGCATTGTAGGCTAGCTGACGGAGAGGTTCTTCAATGGCGCGTTTGACAATTTCGGCGCCGATCTTTTCATCGCCTTTGAGCTTCAGGCTATCTAATACCGCGCCGGCGCGCAAAAGTGCGACGCCACCGCCCGGGACAATCCCTTCTTCCACCGCCGCACGCGTGGCATGAAGAGCATCTTCGACACGGGCTTTCTTTTCTTTCATTTCGGTTTCAGTTGCGGCACCGACATGGATGACCGCAACACCGCCCGCGAGTTTCGCGAGACGTTCCTGGAGTTTTTCCTTGTCATAATCAGAATCCGTATCTTCGATCTGTTTTTTAATCTGTCCGATACGGCCGGTAATCTCGGCACTTTTTCCGGCGCCTTCGATGATCGTGGTATTTTCCTTGTCCACGGTCACGCGTTTGGCCCGGCCGAGTTCTTTCAAAGTCACATTCTCAAGCTTGATGCCAAGGTCTTCGGTAATCGCCTTGCCGCCTGAAAGAATAGCGATATCTTCCAGCATGGCTTTGCGGCGATCGCCGTAACCGGGAGCTTTCACGGCGCAGACATTCAGCGTTCCGCGGATCTTGTTGACCACAAGCGTCGCAAGGGCTTCACCGTCGACTTCTTCGGCGATGATGAGGAGCGGTTTGCCGGCTTTTGCCGCGGCTTCGAGAATAGGAAGCATGTCTTTAACCGCGGAAATTTTCTTTTCATTAATAAGAATGAAAGGTTCTTCGAGCACGACTTCCATGCGCTCGGTATCCGTCACGAAATACGGGGAAAGATACCCCTGGTCGAACTGCATGCCCTCAACCACATCCAACGTTGTAGCGGTGGTTTTGGCTTCTTCGACCGTGATGACGCCGTCTTTGCCGACTTTGTCCATGGCTTCGGCGATCTGATCTCCGACTGTGGTGTCGGAATTCGCAGCGATCGTCGCGATCTGGGCGATTTCTTTTTTATCCTTGCCGATCGGTTTTGCGACTTTATCGAGTTCGGCGACAATGGCCTCGACAGCTTTATCAATGCCGCGTTTAAGAGCCATCGGGTTCGCTCCCGCGGTGACGTTCTTCAAGCCTTCGCGATAAATCGCTTGTGCGAGGATTGTCGCAGTGGTCGTTCCATCCCCGGCAACGTCCGAGGTCTTTGATGCGACTTCTTTGACCATCTGAGCGCCCATATTTTCATACGGGTCTTCGAGTTCGACTTCTTTAGCCACGGAAACGCCGTCTTTGGTGACGGTGGGAGCGCCGAACTTTTTCTCGAGAACGACGTTACGGCCTTTGGGGCCGAGAGTGACTTTGACTGCATTCGCGAGCTGATCCACGCCGTGAAGGATTGCGCGACGGGCTTCCTCACTGAAGAGAAGTTGCTTTGCCATGTTTGTTACCTCCTGTTTTGCTGTATAAAATGGGCCTGAGAAGCAGCCCGTTGATTGAATTCTCTGAGGTACTGCTGAGGTTAGCACTCAAAAACCAAGAGTGCTAGCGAGGTGTTATTCTATGCAGTTGATCCAAAAAATCAAGTCTGAATTTTGATTTTTTAATTCCAAAGCCTGACTTTTCGAACTCCAGGTGTCAGGGGTGATTCTCACGAAAGAGGGCTAGAAGGGACTTGACGGAATGCCTGGGATCGACGATTTGGATATTCCTGGTGTAAGGATGGATAACTTCAGCAAAACCACCTGTAGCAAGGACCCTCAGCCGCTTGCTGTAACGCTGCTTGAACCTCTGGATAAGCTCATCTGTCATAGCAGCATAGCCCAAAAGGATCCCTGCTTCCATGCAATCTTGGGTGCTACGCCCAAGAAGGGATTTAGCCTTTTTGGGAAGGGCAAGCTTCTTAGGGAGGAGGGCTGCTTTTTGCCCTAGGGCGCGGAAAGCAGTCTCAGGGCCAGGAATGATCATTCCTCCTCTAAAAATGCCTTTAGCGTCAATATAATCGCAAGTAATGGCCGTTCCATAGTCGATTACGAGGATGGGGAGCCGGTACATTTTAACGGCCCCGTAGATATTGACCTTCCTGTCAATCCCTAAACTATTGCAATTATTATATTTATGACGTATTTTTATAGGCAAATTCTCTCCAACTATCCATAGGCGAAGATCTTTTATTTTATTAATTTTTTTTCTTAAAAAAGCTGTTATTTTTGGGTTTACGGAGCTTATGATGATGTCAATATAGTTTTTTCTACCACTTTTATAGTATTTTTTAGCATATTTTGGGATATCGTTATAAGCTATAGATTTAAAGCTTTTTAGGCGACCAGCTTCATAAAAACCAGTGGTTGCAGCCGTATTTCCGATATCAATTGCAAAGAGTCTTTTGATCATTTTTCAGCCTGTATACTTATGATTAGGTAATTTACATAATATAAAACAATATTTATTTAATCATGCCGGTCTTGTAAAGCTCCTGAAGCCTCAAAGCCAATTCATCCAAAATATTGGACAGCAACTTTATTTTATTATACGTCCTTCCGGAAATAAGAGTCATTGAAATTCCTTCAGGCGGCAGGTCTTTCTGTGTAGCATTGACATTTAATCCGATACCGATGACCACAGCCTCAACTTTTGAGGCGGTTGTGGCGGCTTCCACCAAGATCCCGCATATTTTTTTAGAATCCACCATGACATCGTTCGGTTTTTTGAATTCCGACTCGATATCATATTTTTCCTTTAAAATTTTCGCAACAGCACGACAAGCCACCTGGGTCAAAAGCGGAGCCTGGGCCGGAGACAAGGGAGGGCGCAGAAGGATCGAAACCAAGAGATTTTTTGTTTTGGGTGAAACCCATGAATTCCCGGGCTTTCCGCGGCCTTCGGTTTGATAGTCGGTCAAAATCACAAGACCTTCTTCCGCACCTTGTTTCGCTTCTTCTAAAGCAACCGTATTTGTGGAAGTAACTTCCGGAATATGTCTTATTTTAAATTGGATCACGTTTCACCTCTTCGTATGCCGGGTGACGGCTTGTGAATTATTGCGTGACAAGACGTGGCAGATGACTGTTCAAACGCGTGACAATCTCATAGGGGATTGTGCCAGCCCAATGAGCGATATCTTCCGCCGTGATCCGGTCGCCTTGATCTTCACCCATCAGCGTGACAACATCACCTTCCTTGACGGGCGTGTTTCCAAAATTAATGGTGATGTAATCCATGGAAACTTTACCGGCCAAGGCATAGCGTTTTCCCTGATAAAGCACCGAAGCCTTTTTCCATGCCGCGTACGGATAACCATGACTGTATCCAAACGGAATCGTGGCTACGATTGTGGGAGTTTTGGCCGTGAATTCACGACCGTAACCGACAGTTTCACCGGTATTTATTTTTTTGACAAGAAGGATGCGGCTTTTAACCGAAAGGACAGGCTGGAAAACAGCGGTTTCTTTCAATCCCTCATCCGGGTAAATGCCGTAGAGGGTCAATCCAGGGCGGATCATATTGACGATGGGTGTTTTTAAGGTTAGTGAAGCGGCGCTGTTGGAGATATGGCGGTAGCGGAAGATGATCCCTTTTTGCTCAAGCGTTTGAAGCAAAAGTCCGAATTCGCGGACTTGAGTTTCCCGGAAGGCATCTTCCTTTTCCGCTGTTGGAAAGTGCATATAAATGCCGTCCATCAAAATTCCCTTCATGGAAGTCATTTGCTCGATCGCGGGAAGGGCTTCCCGGATCGGAATTCCCATACGGCCCATGCCCGTGTCGATTTTGACGTGAACCGGTGTTTTTCGGCCAAGGCCTTTGGATAGCTCTGATATCTCTTTTGCTTTTTCAAAACTTGAAACACTTAACGTAATACCGCCCAGCAAAGCGGCCGGAATTTCATGGGCTAAAAGATGACCGAAGAGAAACACCGGAGTTTGGGGGTGATTTTCCTTGAGTTCAAGGGCTTCCCGCAAAGTGGCGACGCCAAAATAAGTGACTTTGCCGGCAAGGGCATTGGCAATCTCCGAAAGGCCGTGGCCGTAGGCATTGGCTTTGATAACGGCAAGTACCTCCGTTTGTCTGGAATGATTCCGAAGCGTTTGAAGATTTTCAAGAAGATGGTTCGTCCGGAGTTCGATCCATGAACCATGCTGAATCTTGGATGAATGCTGGGTGACCAGTTCGGTCATTTTACTTTCGCAGCCTTTCTTCAGCTTCGGAACTTCTTAAATAAAACGGTAATAATTCTTTCGGCCTGGTAAGTGCTTTGAGCCTCGGATCCTTGGTCCCAAACCATTCAATCAACGTCGAAGCTTTCGGGTACCAAGATTTTTCAGGTAAAAGACAGAATTTCTTTTTCGATTGTTTTAAAATATCTAGTTTGTCCGTCGTGATACCGTCTCCGACAATCCAGGAACCTTTTGCGGCGCGCTCGATGATTTCCTCGAGAAAACCTACCGCAACCGTGCCGCGAGGTTTCCATATCTTTTCAAGATAACGGTAGGAACGAGAATAAAGTTTACCACGTTTCGCATCTAAACATACATGGAGTTCTCCGGTTTTGCAAACCGGGATGTTGCCGGCGATAAGATCCATGGAGAAGGCGCCAAAACATGGCTTTGGATCAACGGCGATCAGCCCTTTTAACGTGGCAAAACCGACGCGTAATCCTGTGAACGAGCCCGGGCCACGGCCGATCAAAAAGGCGGAGACCTGATGGATTTTGAGCCTTTCCTTCTTTAGCAGCTTATCGATTAACGGAAGGAGATTTTCCGCATGGCGAAAGTATCCCTTGAGCGTCATTTCGCGTGTTTTCCATTTACCTTTTTTAACCGCAACGCTGAGAACCGGGCCGGAAGTTTCGATCGCAAGTAGATTTGTCATGGAAGGTATTTTAACGTTCCTTTTCTAAAATCCAAGTAGATTTAAAAAGAAATACGGTGATTGACATACCCCCATAGGGTATGTTAGTATTTGTTATAGACAAGGAGGGGGTTATGAAGAAAGGTGCGGATCAAAAAGATAAATTGGTATCCCTGCGCAGGATCGAGGGGCAGATACGCGGCATTCACCGGATGATCGAAGACGGACGTTACTGCGTGGATATTCTTTATGCCATCGAGGCAACGATCGGCGCGCTCCGAAACGTTGAAAGAAATATCCTGAAAGATCATTTGAATGCCTGCGTCAAAACAGCGTTTACCGGGAAATCCCAGAAGTCGAAAGATGAAAAGATTCAGGAAATTTATAATCTGTTCGAACGAATCAAGAAATAAAACTAGAGGACAGCCGGAAAGAGTTTAAAATAAAATACTTCAGAAAGCGGGGTGGATAATGAAGAAGAAAACCATAATCGTTTTCATTCTTGCCTTTTTGGTTTTTTCAGTAGCCCAAAAGGCTCATGCCCAGGAAGAACCATTGCCTTCTCCATTGCTCAAACTGACTGATCTGATCCAGCAAGCCCTTGAAAAAAATCCCGAAATTGCGGCTGCCAAAGCCGAATGGTTGGCTTCCAAGAAAAGAATCATGGCTTCGTGGGCGCTACCGGATCCTAAGGGAGAATACGACATTATGGGGCCGATGGTGGAAACGATGACCGGCCCGCAGAAAAACCGTTTTGCGATCGAGCAAGAAGTGCCTTTTCCAGCGAAACTTTTTGAAAAAAGAAAAACTGCCAAGGCCGAAGCCGAGGCGACCTATGCCCGTTATGTGGCGCTTCAGAGAGATATCACCACAAAACTTTCCAAGCTTTACTATGAGCTTCATTTTATTGATGCCTCTTTAGAAACCTTGAAGGAAATCAAAACGTTATTGAAAAATATGGAAAGTTCTGCGCAGGCCCGCTATGCCGATAAATCAGGATCTCAACGCGATGTTGCTAAGGCCGAAGCCGAATTCTCCATGAATCTTGAAAAGCTGTACACGCTTGAGCAACGGCGTGAAAGTATTGCGGCACAGATAAATGCGCTTTTGGATCAAGATCCCATGATCACGCTCGGAAAAGCGACGCTTCCTGAAAAACAAACGTTGAAGAATACGCTTGTGGAACTTGTCAATTTGGCCATTCAAAACCGCCAGGAAGTCAAAGAGGCGGAGGCGATGGCCGCGAAAACGCATTACGCCAAACGTTTGGCGCAATTGGCGTACTTGCCGGATGTGAATGTGGGTTTTGAATATGTCCGGGTCGGATCTGGTTCTACGACAAGTGCCAAGGACGGCCAAGACACTTGGATGTTTCCGCTCAAATTCAATCTGCCGATTTGGCAAAACCGGATTATCCCTGAAATTCAGGAAGCGCAAAAACTCGAAGAGGCCCAAAAAGCCAAACTTCTGGCTGTGAAAAATCAAACTTTCTTTGAAGTGAAAGATGCGTATTACCGTTTTGATGCCGCTTCAAAAATCGCGGATCTTTATGAAGCGGCCATTATCCCACAGGCAAAATTGGCACTTTCTTCGGACCAGGCTGGTTATGAAGGAGGGAAGACGGATTTTCTGAACCTGCTTGATAGCGAACGTGTTTATCTCAATGCAAAACTTTCTTACATTCAATTTTACACCGAAGCACTGAAGGCTTATGCGGATCTTGCGTGGGCGACAGGGCTTGATTGGAATGTTTCAAGGAAGGAACCAAAACCATGACCAAACTGAACCGTTTATTGCCATTTATTGTTCTGATCGTATTAACAACCGGAATTTTTTGGGTGAGTTACCACTTTGAAAAACACTATGTGGTGATGAAAAAAAATCAGGCAGGAAAGGTTGTTTATTATTGCCCGATGCATCCGAATTACACTTCCGATCATCCCGGGACTTGTCCGATTTGCGGGATGACGCTTGTAAAGCGCGAACTTGAAAAGCCTGCTTCTTCCAAATCCATGAATATGTTAGAGATGCCGATGGGAGAAAAAGGACAGATCGCACCTTCCAACGTCTTTACGATTCAGCAGCTGGTAGCCATGAAGCCGCATGAGATTTGCCTTCTTCATAAATGCAAACACGGTATGTGCACGATCGCCATGACACCGCAATTTGCCAAGCTTGGGAAATGCCCCATGTGCGGCGAAGCTCTCGGCGTGATTGTTAAAGAGGCTATGCCTCAAGGTTATACCTCGGTGGCTTTAGGGCCTGAAAAACAGCAAGTCATTGGCGTCAAAACAGCGCCGGTGGAAAAAAGAGTTTTGGCAAAAACAATCCGGAACTTTGCCCGTATTGCGTATGATCCGGAACTTTATCAAGCTGAGGAAGAATATGTGCAGGCCATTCAGGCTCTCAAGAAGGCGGCGGCCTCGGATCCGGAAATCAAGGAACAAGCGGCAAAACTTGTGGACTCCTCAAAAATCAAATTACGGCTTTTGGGATTGAATGATCCACTGATGCAGGAAGTCGAAACTGCGGGTAAAGCCGATCGCTCACTCCTCTATGCGGAACCGAATGGGAAGGTCTGGCTTTACGCGCCAATTTATGAATATGAATTACCATTTGTGCATGTAGGAGACAAAATGGAGGTAGAAGTACCTTCGATGGCTGGAAAAAGTTTCCAAGGAGTGATCCGTTCGATCGATGCGGTGGTGGATCCTGTGACACGTTCCGTGCGTGTCCGTGCACAGCTTGAAAATCCAGATAATGTATTAAAACCCGAGATGTATGTGAATGCCACGCTTCATGCTCCCTTGGGGGAGAAAATAGCGGTGCCGGAAGATGCGGTCTTTATGACAGGATCAAAAAATCTTGTTTTTGTGGCCAAGCCGGACAACGTTTTTGAACCTCGCGAGGTGGAGTTGGGTGCGAAGGCCGACGGCTTTGATGAAGTCAAAAGCGGTGTGCAGGCAGGAGAAGTTGTTGTGACCAGCGGTAATTTTCTGATCGATTCCGAAAGCCGCCTCAAAGCCGCGCTTGAGAATATGAGCGGCGAAGGCGGAATGCAGGGCATGCACCATGGATAACGAGAAATCTTCTCCTCAACTTCGGCAGGGCGGATGGGTCGAAAAAATCATTGAATTCTCGGCTCATAATAAATTTTTGATTTTTATCCTGACAGCGTTTGCGATTGTCGCAGCAGTTTGGTCCATCCAACATATCCCACTTGATGCGATTCCTGATCTTTCGGATACCCAAGTTATCATTTATTCCAAATGGGACCGCAGTCCGGACATTATCGAAGACCAGGTAACTTATCCCATCGTGACGGCCATGCTCGGTGCGCCAAACGTCAAAGCAATTCGCGGGTCTTCGGATTTCGGTTATTCGTATGTTTATGTTATTTTCAAAGACGGCACGGATCTTTATTGGGCCAGGAGCCGCACGCTGGAATATTTAAGCAAGATCATCCCGCGTCTGCCCCAAGGCGTTCAGACCGAACTCGGGCCGGATGCCACGTCTGTGGGTTGGGTTTTCCAGTATGCGCTTGTAGACAAAACCGGGAAGCATGATCTTCAGGAACTTCGGAGTTTTCAGGATTGGTATTTGCGCTATTACCTTCAAAGCGTGCCCGGTGTGGCAGAAGTCGCTTCGCTGGGCGGATTCGTCAAGCAATATCAAATCACTATCGACCCCAACAAGCTGCTTGCTTACAACATCCCAATTACCAAAATCATGGAAGCAGTAAGGAATGGCAACCAGGAAACGGGCGGTCGTCTTTTGGAATTTTCTGGTGCCGAATATATGATTCGCGGCCGCGGGTACGCGAAATCCATTCGGGATTTCGAGAATATCGTGGTGGGCGTGAATCCGAACGGCGTTCCTATCCTGATCAAGAATCTCGGGAACGTGGTCATCGGACCGGACATCCGCCGAGGGATTGCGGATTTCAATGGAGAAGGGGATGTTGTGGGCGGGACCGTGATCATGCGGTACGGAGAAAACGCCTTGAACGTGATCAACCGTGTCAAAGCAAAAATTGAAGAACTTAAGCCTTCGTTTCCGGCCGGCGTGGAACTGGAGGTCACCTACGACCGTTCCCAACTAATCCTCGATGCGATCCATACGCTAAAACATCAGCTTGTCGAGGAAATGATCATCGTCAGTTTCGTGATCCTTCTTTTCCTGTGGCATTTTCCCTCCGCTTTTGTGCCGATCGTCACGATCCCGATCTCGGTCTTGCTCTCGTTTATATTCCTTCATCAGATGCATCTTACCTCGAACATCATGTCGCTTTCCGGTATTGCGATCTCAATCGGTGTCCTGGTGGATGGCGCGATTGTAGAGGTGGAAAATGCTTATAAACGACTTGAACAATGGATCGAGGGCGGTCGCAAAGGTGATTTCCACGCGATTCGGTTGCAGGCTTTAAAAGAAGTTGCGCCTGCTGTATTTTTTTCGCTTCTTGTAATTGCGGTTTCATTTCTTCCGGTTTTCACGCTCGTCGACCAGGAAGGCCGTCTTTTCCGTCCTCTTGCTTGGGCCAAAACGCTTGCGATGGCTATGGCCGCGATTCTGGCCGTGACGCTGGACCCAGCCATGAGGATGCTCTTTGCGCGTATGGAGCCCATCAAATTCCGGCTACCTTTTTTCCCGAAAAAAATTGAAGAGGGATTGTCAAAAGCTGCCACCACTTTGGCAGTCGGGACTTATTATCCGGAAGAAAAACATCCGGTGAGCCGTGTCTTGTTTAAGATCTATGAGCCGGCCTGTCGCTTTGTCTTGAAACATCGGACCGCGGCGATCCTCTCGGCCCTGGTCCTTGTCCTTACGGCCATTCCTGTTTATTTCAAACTCGGATCGGAATTCATGCCGCCTTTGTGGGAAAAAAGTATTCTTTATATGCCGACCACGCTGCCGGGAATTTCAGTCACCGAGGCACAGAAACTTTTGCAGAGACAGGATCGGATCCTGAGATCTTTTCCTGAGGTCGAAAGTGTGTTCGGAAAAGCAGGACGTATGGAAAGTTCCACGGATCCCGCGCCTTTTTCCATGATGGAAACGGTTGTTCTCCTGAAACCCGATAGGGAATGGGAGAAAAAAGATCGTTGGTATTCCAAATGGGTGCCGGAGTGGTTCCAGTGGCCGCTTCAGCGGATTTGGCCGGAGCACATTTCACACAGTGAGCTAATCCAGAAGATGGATCAGGCTTTGAAAATTCCAGGCACCACAAACGCCTGGACCATGCCGATTAAAGCCCGGATCGATATGCTTTCAACCGGGATACGGACGCCGATCGGGATCAAGGTCATGGGCGCGGACATTCAAAAGATTCAGGAAATCGGGACTCATCTTGAGATGATTCTGAAAGACGTCAAAGGGACGCGGAGTATTTATGCGGAACGAGTTGCGAGTGGTTATTTCGTGGATTTTGATCTCAATCGAGAAACAATAACACGTTACGGTCTTTCTATCCGAGATGTTAATGATGTCATTACCTCTGCGATCGGTGGAGAAAACATCACGACCACGGTCGAAGGCCGCGAGCGTTATCCGGTAAATGTTCGTTACGCGCGGGATTTTCGCAAGAATATGGAAACGCTCAAACGCGTTTTGGTTCCCACGCCTGCGGGGCAGCAGATTCCGATGGCCGAACTTGCGAATATTCGGATGGTTACCGGTCCCTCAATGATCCGGGATGAAAACGGTCTTCTCGCGGGTTATGTGTATGTGGACATGGCCGGCCGCGATATCGGCAGTTATGTGGCCGAGGCCAAAAAAATTGTCGCGCGTGAGGTCAAACTCCCACAAGGCTATTCGCTCCTCTGGAGCGGGCAATACGAGAACATGATTAGTGTGGAAGAGCGCCTCAAGGTAGTTTTACCGCTGACCCTTTTCTTGATCTGTCTGCTTCTTTATATGAACACAAAATCTGCCGTAAAAACTGGCATCGTTTTACTCGCCGTGCCTTTCTCACTCGTGGGGGCTATTTGGTTTTTGTGGTTATTAGGTTATCATATTTCTATTGCAGTTTGGGTTGGCATGATCGCCTTGATGGGGCTTGATGCGGAAACGGGTGTGTTCATGTTGCTTTTTCTGGACCTTGCGTATCATGACGCTGTCTCAAAAAACAAAATGCGGACAAAACAAGATCTCGAGGAAGCCATTATTCACGGTGCGGTGAAACGTGTGCGGCCCAAAATGATGACCGTGATGGCGGCGTTCATGGGGCTTTTGCCGATTATGTGGGCTACAGGGGCTGGTTCGGATGCCATGAAACGGATTGCGGCACCGATGATTGGCGGGCTTGTAACTTCTTTCATTTTGGAATTGTTGATTTATCCCGTTATTTATTTTATCTGGAAATGGCGGTTTGAAATGAAACAAGGGAAAGCGGTTTGGATTCCCGCAACTTGAATATAAGGAGAATCAAAATGAAAAAGACAATTATCATGGTTTTAATTCTGGCATTTGTGTTGCCCGTTATGGTGTCGGCGTCTGCTTTTGCGGCAATACAAAAAGCTGAAACTTCTGTCAAACTCGGAAAGAGAATAGCGGATGCAGGGAACACGATGTGTCCGTTGACAGGGGCTCCTGTTTCCGGGAAGGATTTTGTAAACTACAAAGGAAAACGCTATGGTCTTTGCTGTTCGATGTGCAAAAAAGCATTTTTGAAAGAACCTGAAAAATATATTGCCAAACTCAAGGCCGCGGAAAAAGCAGGGCTAACGCCGGGAGTGGAACCGATTATCTCCGAGCCTAAGAAAGCCGGGAAAACAACGGAAAAGAAAACCATGCAGATGTAAAAGGAGATTTTGATGAACGAAGGGACGCATTCTTGCTGCGGACATAAGAAAAGCTCAAAGAAGATCTGGTATAAGAACGGTCTTCTTTGGGTTTTCTTGCTTACAGTCCTTTTGCTTGGTGCGTCCTTTGCTTTTATCTCGCTGGTTAGTTTCCGGCAGACTTTTTTTGATTACACGGCCATGATGTTTTGGCCGATCTTGGCTGGTTTTTTTGTGGGCGGGTTCATCGATCATTTTGTGCCTAAAGAATATATCTCCAAACATCTTGCGGTGCCGAAACGCCGCACGATCTTTTATGCCGTCGGGCTGGGATTTTTGATGAGCGCCTGTTGTCATGGAATTCTTGCGATCTGCATGGAACTGCATAAGAAAGGAGCCTCCGGTCCTGCTGTAGTCAGTTTTCTTCTGGCAAGCCCTTGGGCGAACCTTCCGATTACGATTCTTTTGTTTGGCTTTTTTGGTGCCAAGGCTTTTTTAATCGTGTTCGGGGCTTTAGGGGTAGCCTTGATTACAGGCTTCAGCCTTCAAGGGCTCGGGCATATTCACTGGATCGAACAAAATCCTCACTCGGTTTCGGTAGAAGCCGGTTTTTCGATTCGTCGCGATATTGCCGCAAGGTTTCGAAATTTCAAAATGAATCGTCAGAATCTTTTTGAAATGACCCGCGGAGTCTGGTTTGGAATGATCGATCTTGCTCAAATGGTATTACCGTGGGTGTTGATCGGCATCCTGCTTGCCGGACTTGTGACGTCTTTCGTGCCGAACCATGTTTTTCACCACTATTTCGGGCCCACTTTTTTAGGACTTCTTGTGACCATCGCCTTGGCGACTTTTTTGGAGGTTTGTTCCGAGGGGACTTCGCCGCTCGCTTTTACGATCTATCGCCAGACCGGGGCTTTCGGCAATGCGTTTGCGTTTCTCATGGGAGGGGTGATTACTGATGTGACCGAGATCAGTTTGATTTGGAAAAATCTCGGGCCGAAAACCGCAATCTGGATGCTGGCGATCTCCTTACCGCAGGTCATTTTGTTAGGGTGGTTATTCAATCGTTTCTAAGGAAGATTTTTGGCCTTATGCTGAAGTCAAAGGAAGGGAAATGCTGAATTTTTTTAAAAAAAATAAGCATATTTTATTGTGCGGTTTTTTTCTTGCTTGGGGAGCTTTGATTTATTCCAACACCTATCATGCCCCGTTCCAGTTCGATGACATTCCCTATATCTTGAAAGATCCTCATATTCGCAATGTGGAGAATTGGCCGGCACTTTGGTCCGCCTACATCAAAACAAGATACCTTTCCTTTTTGACCATTGCGCTTAATTACTCTTTTAGCAACACACACGTTTTGGGCTACCACCTTTTTAATACGGTTCTCCATACTCTTAATGCGTGTTGGGTTTACGGGCTCTTTTCGCTTTTGTTGATGACGCCTAAAATGCGGGGAGTTTATTCTCCCAACGCTTCTTTTTATCTGGCTGCGTTTAGCGCATTGATTTTTCTGGTCCATCCGCTTCAAACCCAGGCGGTCGCTTACATTATTCAGCGCATGGCCTCGCTGGCCACCTTTTTTTATTTAGGAACCATTGTTCTCTATTTGAAATCAAGAATGACACAAAATAAGATCAGCTACATCGCCGCGATCCTTTTAGCCATTGCCGCGATGTTTACTAAAGAAATAACGATTACTTTGCCGCTTGCCTTGGTATTCATCGAAGGTTTGTTTTTCGATCATGCCGGAGAAAAATTAAAAACCTGGGCTAGGTTGACTCCTTTTCTTTTGACCCTTGCGATCATTCCTTATCTTCTTTGCGGGAACCGGAGCCTGGCCGCGCTTGCCCAAAATCCCATTCCCGTCACTTCCGCCAGTCTGTTGTCCAGAGGGGATTATTTTTGGACACAGGTCAATGTCCTGTGCACCTATTTGCGCCTGTACTTTATCCCGATCCATCAGAACCTCGATTATGATTATCCAATGGCCAGGTCCCTGCTGGAGCCGAAAACCTTGTTCTGTTTTTTTCTTTTGGGTATGCTTTTCATCGGAGCTGTGGTCGCAATCAAAAAAAACCGGTTGCTTGCCTTTTCTGTTTTCTGGTTTTTTCTCACCCTGAGCGTTGAATCCAGCATCTTCCCGATCGAGGATGTCATCAACGAACACCGCATGTATCTTCCGCTGGCAGGTCTTGTTGTCGTGATTCCGATCTTGTGTCTTTTATTTCTGGAGAAATTACCTCACGCCATTCTTGCTTGTCTGGTGATTGGCCTTATTTTTTCTTCGATGACCTATCTTCGCAATCGTGTCTGGGGTTCCAAAATGTCGCTCTATGAAGATGTGGTGAAAAAAGCCCCTCGCAAAGCACGCGGTTATAATAATCTGGGAAGTATTTATTACTATGATTTCCATGATCCGGCAAAAGCCAAAAAACTTTATGAAAAGGCCATTGAAGTCGAACCTGGATTCGGGCCAAGCTATTTTGATCTTGGTGCCGTTTATGACCATGCCGGAGATAAAGAAAAAGCTTTTGAACTGTACCAGAAAGCGTTAAAGCTTGATCCGACATTTCTTGATACTTACAACAATCTTGCAATTCTTTATGAAAAGCGCGGCGATCTTGACAGCGCTATCGAAATTCTTTGGAAAGGGATAGCCCAGTCTCCGAGATTTGAGATGGCCTACGCAAATCTAGGGGCCTTCTATTCAAGAAAAGGGAATATCTCCAAGGCGATTGCCTGCCTCAAAAAGGGTATTGAAATCAATCCTTATTTTCCGCTTTGCTATTACAATCTCGGATTGATTTTGAAATCCCAGGGCCAATGGGCTGAAGCGATCACCCTTTTTCAAAAAGCAAGCAGCCTTGATCCGGATAACCCTAATATGGCCTACACGTTGGGAGAAGCGTATCTTCAACAGGGAGATTCAGAGGCTGCTGGACAAGTACTCAATAGGTTGAAGAAAATGGGCCACTGGGATAAAGTCCGGGATCTATCGGCTCGCATGAACATCCCTGGCACTTCATTCTGAAGATGGCTGCTTCTTGATTTGGAAAAACTCCGGTTCGGCATCTTGCGGTAGTGATTTTTCGGAATGAATGCTCGATGCTTTCTGGCGCCATGCGCCAGCATCAAAGTTTAGCAGGGTTTGTGTGACGCGTTGCCCGTCGATTGTTGCACCCATGCTTCAACCTCTTTAGCTTCCGATGTTTTTCCTCGTTTAAGCGCGCCCTGAATATAAATTCGGGCTTTTTCGTCCAATGTTTTGCGTGCGGCATCAGACTGTGCGGAGGTGAGTCTATTGGCTGCGAGGATTTTTGAAAGTGAACGGATCCTGAATAAATCCATGGCCGGAAATTCCCGGGAACGCTGATCCGCGTGACCGCCGTATTTGATCACATAGGGTTTTTCGATCAGTCCGACAGGATAACATGAAGCGATCCTGAGCCACAGATCGTAGTCTTCGCAGGCGGGGAGCGATTCGTCAAAAGGACCGACTTCATCAAAAAGTTTTCGGTGCAGCATGACCGCGGATGGGCTGATTACACAAAGCGGCAGGCATTTTTCAAAAATCCAGCCGCCGTATTTTTGATGCTTTTTCATGGGATTGACGCGTTGGCCGTTTCGAATCCAGATCTCTTCGGTCTGGCAGATCAGGAAATCTGGATTTTTCTCAAAAAAAGCCATTTGCGCTTTGAGTTTTCCCGTTTTCCATTCATCATCCGAATCCAGAAACGCGATCCATTCGCCTTTAGCCTGTCGGATTCCCAGATTTCGTGCTGCGGAAGGACCGCGGTGGTCCTGATGTAAATATCTTATAGTTGTGTCATTGCGAGGAGCCCGTAGGGCGACGTGGCAATCTGTTTTTAAAGGCGAGATTGCTTCGCTTTGCTCGCAATGACAACAATTAAATTTTTCTCGAACCAAGTTGTCTGTTTCATCGCTTGATCCATCATCCACAATGATCAGTTCGAAAGGAACACCCTTTTGCGCGAGGACAGAATGAACCGCGCGAGGCAGAAGTTCTTTCCGATTATAGGTTGGGATAATCACACTTAAGAGAGACATGCAAAGATTATAGCAAGAGAACGCTAGTGGCGGAAGTTTTGAAGGGAGGCCTATGGTTGTGCGTTGACAGCGGTTATGCTCAGCTTATACTATCGATTACTATGAATCAGAAGCTCGGGTTCTTCAAAAATCCTCGAAGCAAGAAATTCTTTTTGAGAGTTTTTATTCTCCTGGCTACTTTCCTCATTTTCTATCTGGATTGTCTTACCGGCGAAGAACTTACTTTCTATATTTTCTATATTCCTTCCATTATGCTGATGGCATGGTATTTCGGGAGCCGGGATGGATGGCTGATGGTCGTGTTAACCGGACTGCTGTGGGTTTTCGCGCAGTGGCATGTGGAACATCCGGGTAGATTTTTGCTTCTGATCTGGAATGCCGCCATTCGTATCGCGACCTTTAGCATTATTTGCTGGATGACGCTGGCGATTCGCTTAAAAGAACAAAAACTCGAGGAAGCATCCAAGGAGTTGGCCCGTTCCAACCATGAATTGGAGACCTTCGCTTTCAAGGCCGCGCATGACCTTCAATCGCCTTTGGCGACTATTTTAGGATACACGGAATTACTTGATGAAAAATATAACTCTTCGGCGGATGTGGAATCCAAGGACTTTACGGGAAGGATTCTGAAAAACATTGAAAGGATGCGTATTTTTATCAGGTCTCTGCTGGATTATTCAAGGGTGATGAAAATAGAAACGACGGTTCCTTCCGTAGATCTCAACAAAACCATCCTTGGCGTGGTCGATAACCTTGCTTCTCTGGTCAAAGAGAAGGAAGCAAAAATAACCTATGACCCCTTACCGGAGATTGCCATGAATCCCGGATTAGCAGGGTTGCTTTTTCAGAATCTGATCGGAAATGCCTTAAAGTATTGCGAAACAAAACCTTGTGTCCATATCTCTGGGGTTCTTAGAGGGAAGGAATGGATTTTCTCCGTGAAGGATAACGGCATTGGAATTCCGCCGGAAGATCTTAAGCGTGTTTTTATTATGTTCGAAAAACTGACAACACGTAAACAATATTCGGGTTCCGGGATTGGCCTTGCGACATGCCAAAAGATCGTGGAACGCTACCATGGACGTATCTGGGTCGATTCACAACCGGGCCAAGGTTCCACCTTTTTCTTCACATTTCCCGCAGCCTAAACGACTGTGCGGATTTGCGGTGCGAAATTCTCTTTTCTTCGCTATAATCTTCCGTCCTTAAAGCATAGGCACAAGGATGGGTCTCTAAATGAAGCATCCAGCGAAATCAGTTAAAAAAAAGCCTCTTAAAATCCTTTTTGCAGCGTCGGAAGCAGTCCCGTTCGTCAAGACCGGAGGGTTGGGAGATGTCTGCGGTGCGTTGCCGAAGATCCTTAAAAAACGCGGTCATGATGTCCGGTTGGTCTTGCCCCGTTACTGGGCGATCAGTCATGAGCAATATGGACTTAAATCGGTCTTAGGATCCATGGGGGTCGCAACGGGGAACGGTGTTCTCTGGTGCCAGGTTTTTGAAGCTCAGATCGATGGTTTTACAGTTTACTTTATCGAGCATGAACATTATTTCGGTCGCGCCGGTCTTTATGATGACGGTCGGTGGGAATTTCTGGATAATCCCGAGCGTTTCGGCTTTTTTGCACGCGCCTGTATCCAACTTTGTCAGGACCTTAAATTCCAGCCGGATATTATCCATTGTCACGATTGGCAAACGGCGTTGATCCCGCCTTATTTGAAGATCTGGGAATCCAGGAATCCTTTTTTTCAAAAAACCGCGAGCGTTTTTTCCATACACAACATTGCTTATCAAGGAACTTTCAAAGCCGATGTTTATCCTTTTCTGGCTCTTGGGTCCGAAAATTTTACGGACTCCAAGTTTGAGAATTTCGGCGGTGTTAATTTCATGAAAGGCGCGATTTTTTACGCGGATGCCGTCACCACTGTCAGCCCAAGTTACGCTCAGGAAATTATGTCCGAACCGGGCGGAAACGGGCTTTCGGTTTATATCCAAAGAAGGCAGGCGGATCTTTTTGGAATTCTGAATGGGGCTGATTACGATCACTGGGATCCGGAGACCGACAAGCTTATTCCAACAACTTATTCTGCACGAGATATGTCGGGGAAGAAAAAATGCAAGCAAGCGCTTCAAAAAGAATTTTTGCTGGAAGAAAAAGACAATGTGCCGATCGTGGGAATCGTCTCCCGTTTTGCGGAACAAAAAGGATTTCAACACCTTGCCATTGTGATGCACAGTATTTTACGGGATATGTCCGTACAATTTGCGATTGTCGGGAGCGGTGATAAAGGGCAGGAAGATTTTTTCGGCGGGCTTCCCGCATATTGTGGGGGAAGGGTCGGGACATGGATCGGTTATAACAATCATAAGGCCCATTTGGTGGAAGCTGGAGCGGATTTTTTTCTCATGCCGTCGCTGTATGAACCGTGCGGACTGAACCAGATTTACAGCATGAAATACGGGACATTGCCGATCGTCCGAGCGACAGGCGGGCTTCGGGATACGGTCGCCCAATACGACGAAAAAACAGGTTCGGGAACAGGTTTCCTTTTTTATGACGCCACGCCCAGGGCTATCTATGACACGATCGGATGGGCGGTCAGCACTTTTTTTGACCGGCCGCAGCATCTGGCGCAGATGCGCAAGCGGGCGATGCTGGAGCATTTTTCCTGGCTGGATTCCGCGAAGAAATATGAAGAGGTTTACCAGAAAGCGCTTCAGCGCCGTGCCGCTTGGAGTTGAGACCCTCCTTCGGGAAACTATAAAAAAGTTTTTCTCTAGAGTATAATAATCCGTTCGTTGACAGTGGCTTTGATGAGCCATGATTCAAAAAGGAGGGCTTTACCATGATTCAAAGCGTGAAGTTGGGGAAGGAGCATGTTGTGGTTACGGCCAATAAAGTCGGCGCGCTTTCCAAGGTCACTTCGATTTTGGCAGATCATGGGATCGATATTCTTGCGATCTCGGCCCAAGTGGCTGGAGGTGTGGCGCTGATGAATTTGGTTACCGATGATCCATTGCGTACCAAGGATTTGCTCGCCAAAGGCGGTTTTAAAGCTCAGGAAAATGGGGTGTTGCTCCTGGAGGTTGAGGATAAACCGGGTGTTTTGATGCGCGTGACTAAGAAACTTGCAGCCCGGAATGTGGATATTCTGAATGTTTATGCCAGCGCCCCGGTCTCTTATGGGCCGTGTCTTTTGGTCATTTCAACAAATCACAACGAAAAAGCACTGGTGACGTTGCGGAAAAAATAGTTCCAAGCCGTTTTAGGCAACTGAGAAAGCAAAAGAAAAAGTGATTTTTTTTATCTAAAGGGGATATTATGAAAAATTACACAGAGCTCAGTCTGACGACTTATCTCGACAAACTAGCCAGCGAGGAAGCTGTGCCGGGCGGCGGTAGTGTTTCCGCTTATGTCGGGGCATTGGGGATGGGGCTGACACAGATGGTAGCGAGGATTGCTCTTAAAAGAAAACTTAAGGCGGATCTGACACCAGAGCAGAAATTCCAAGAAGAAGCCAATCGTCAACGGATGCAGGAGATCATTGATTCCCTGGAAAAAACGCGCGGGGATACGCTCCAGGTTGTCAATCTAGACGCTAAGGTTTATGACGATGTCATGGCTTGCTACCGGGACAAGACGGGACCCGAGAAGCTCGAGGATGCGCTTCAGAACGCCTTTCGTCTTCAGGCGGATCTTGCCCTCATGATCGTAATGGCGAGGGAATGGAACGCGCATATGAAAGGTCTTGTCAAAGGCGCTGTGGCGAATGACCTGATTGTCAGCCAATCTCTTTTGGCAGCCGCATTTGAAGGTGCTTTTCATACCGCTCATATCAACGTCGTTTATATGAAAAACAAAGATCACAAGGAACGGGCTGAAAAAGCTCTCGCGGAGCTCCGGAACCGTTTTGAGAAAGGAATTTGAAAGTGGAAGCCAAAAGACTTGAAGGAAAGGTGATCGCCTCTGATCTCCAGCAAAAAATCTTGGATAAAATTCAGACCCTGACCTCCACAGGGCTTCCGAGGCCGTGTCTTGTTGCGGTTCAGACAAGCGACAATCCGTCTTCTGCTTGGTATATCAATCAGCAGGAAAAACTCGCGGCGAAACTTGGCATCGAATTTCGCCGTGTGACGGCAGACCAGGTCAAAACAGAAAAAGAGCTTATCGGAAAAGTTCAAGCACTCAGTGTCGACAAAAGTGTTCATGGCATTTTCATCTCCATGCCGCTTCCGGCGGGATTTGATTCGGAAAAAGTACTGCTTGCCATGGACCCGCATAAAGATGTGGAAGGTATTCATCCGACGAGTCTTGGGCTGATCGTGCTTCGCCGTGGTCGCCTTATCCCTCCCACCGCTTTTGCGGCTTATACATTGATTAAGTCCACGGGAATGATGTTGCGAGGGAAAAAAGCCACCATCATCGGGCAGAGCGCGATTGTCGGACGTCCTCTTCAGCTTCTTTTGGGAGAATCGCGTGTGACGACGTTTGTCTGCAATTCAGGTACTTCAACGGAAGATCTGCGGAAAACCGTTGGCGCGAGCGAAGTGGTGGTGGCTTGTGTCGGGAAACCAGGGATTGTTCGGGGGGCATGGGTCAAACCGGGAGCGGTTGTGATTGATGTCGGGACAACCGAAGTGGACGGGAAACTTCAAGGCGATGTCGAGTTCGAGGAAACCGTGAAAAGGGCTGGGTTTGTGACACCGGTTCCGGGCGGTGTCGGGCCGTTGACCGTGACGATGCTCATGGAAAATTTGATAACCGCATATGAATGGCAAAAATAGAATCGCTAAGCGTGTAAGGCGCAACGACTGTCTCACGTTGAGCGTTGCGCTCAAGGATAAATGAAACTAACTCCCAAAAATATTTACGAAAAAAAACAAGCTGGCAGCAAAATTACCGTTCTCAGCCTTTATGACTATCCAAGCGCCAGGATTGCGGATGAAGCGGGGGTGGATATTCTGATGATCGGCGACTCCGTTGCGATGGTGCTTCTCGGGCATGAGAATACATTAGGCGTGACGATGGAGCATATGCTTTATCACACCGTGGCGGTTTCCCAGGCCGTGCGAAAAGGCCTTGTTGTTGCAGACATGCCCGCACATTCTTATGATGACCCGGAGATTGCGCTTAAAAACGCAAAAAGATTCCTGGAGGAAGGCCATGCGGATGCGGTGAAATTGGAAGGCGGCAGCAAAGTTTTGAATCAAGTTCAAAAACTTATTGCCTTGGGTATTCCTGTCATGGGGCATCTTGGTATGTTGCCGCAGACAAGCGGCAGTCAATTTCATGTTCAGGGGAAAACTCCGGAAGAAGCCAAGGTGATTCTGGAGGATGCCAAAATGTTGGACCGCTTAGGGGTCTTTGCCATTGTTCTTGAATGTATCCCCGCAAAGCTTGCTGCAGAGATTACTCAAGCTGTGAAGTGTCCGACAATCGGGATCGGGGCGGGCCCTGAGACCGACGGGCAAGTTCTAGTACTTCAAGATATCCTCGGGATTCGTTCCAATGTGAGTCCGCGCTTTGTCCGCCGCTACGCGGATCTCGAAACTATCATCAAAAAAGCAGTCCAATCTTATTGCCAGGATGTGATTAAGGGACAGTTCCCATCGAAGAAGGAAAGCTTCTAAGGGAATGAAAGACAAGGGCAACCCTGATTTTGATTTATTTCAGAAGGTAATCAGGATAGCCCTTGTCACCATTAAGGAAATAAAGTGAAAGACAAAGGCAAAAAAATCCTAGTGGCTGAAAAAGATAATGCGACGCGAGAGCTTATTGTTATGCGGTTGACAGCCCGTCATCACAAGGTTTTCGAAGCTACCAAAAGCAGGCAGGCCCTCAAACTTCTGGAACGCGATGTGGTCGATCTGATCCTGATTTCAACGGACATGGAGCCCGTGGATGGCAAGATGTTGATTCAAGCCATACGTTCCAAATCGCATCTCATGGCCGTTCCCGTGATCATGCTGACCGAAGAGGGGAAGCTCATGGAGTTGATGATGGGCCATGAGAAAGGCTTTGATGATTTTCTCGTCAAACCCTTTAATCCGCTGGTGCTCCAATTGCGCGTGAATCTCAACATCGCGAAAACCATGGAGCGCGTTGAGGCAAATGCGCTGACACATTTGCCGGGAAATCATGCGATCGAAAAGATCGTGAACAAAAAGATCCAGAACAGCGAAAAGTTTTCCATTCTTTACATCGATATTAATCATTTCAAAGCTTTCAATGACCGGTATGGTTTCCAGAAAGGTGACGATGTGATCCTTCAAACGGCGAGACTGCTGGTGGCCGTCAGTTATGCCGTCGCTGGGGACGGAGAATGTTTTGTCGGTCATATCGGAGGCGATGATTTTGTGGTCGTGCTTCCGGCAGAACTCGAAGAGGTTTTTGCCAGGCAATTCCTTGATGATTTTGACAGGATCATGCCGACTTATTACAGCAAAACGGACAGGGAAGCCGGATTCATTCGCGTTGAGAACCGCCGCGGCAAAATGGAAAATTTTGCTTTGATGTCCTGTTCCGTGGCCGGGTGTACGAATCTTTACCGGAATTATGTAAGCCTTCGGGAAATGGCCCAGGATGCCGCTGAGGTCAAAGCCTTTCTCAAGACCCAACCGGGGAGTCATTATCTGCAGGACCGCCGCTCTTCACCCATTAAAAAACTCGATGATGCAGTCCATATTTTGGAACCCGAAGTCAAATCGAAAACGGTCAAAAAGCGCACGGATCCTTTTGGACAGGTTCTTTTGAATGCAGGCTTGATTACGGAAGAACAGCTGGGATTAGCACTTAAAAAACATTTTGAGACCGGACAGCGCCTCGGCCAGACTTTGATCGCGATGAATCTTATCTCAAGCCATGACGTGGGGAAAATGCTTGAGAAAAAGCTGAAGGTTCCTTTTTTCAGTTTGAAAGAGTGGAGCCCCGAGCCTGAGGTTCTTCGCCTTTTCACTTCGGAGTTCATCCATCGCCACAGGGTGGTGCCGATCGGTATTGTCGAAGGATCGGTGAAGCTTGCGATGTGTGATCCTTTTGATATTAAGATCCTGGATACAGTGGAGCGGATCACAGGCTTTAAGCCCATGCCGTATTTGGCTCTTGAAGATGAATTTGAAGAGTTTCTTAGCAATCTTTTACCGGAAAGCGAGAGGGGGATCGAAGAAGAAAAAATAGTATGAAGAATTCGGTTTTTTGGCCGTTCCTATAACAGGTGGCCAGGCGGGATTCCCTGGCTTCTCAAATAAGAGAAGTCAAGCGAAGGTGGAGGGGATTTCATGCCGTGGTAAAAGGTTATGGGAATAGAATCTTTTCCGGAAATTGAAAATTTTCAAAAATTGCCTCGCGAAGTCATCATTAAAGGCGCTAGCACCCATTTTAATGAAACGGATGGGGCGGGGTTGCGCGGGATTGTGATTAACAATATCGGTCATCCCATCAAAAATATCCGGGCACAGTTAGTAATCTTCAATGGGAGCCGGGTGCCCATGATGGGGATCAGCACGGCAACGGATCCGGAAAAGCTCGCGCAGGGAGGTATCGCAAATTTCTATTTTCAATTGAAAGGCCATAAAGAAGAAATCAAGAATTATCATTTGCAGGTGAATTGGACGTTTGACGAATCGATTTAATATACGTATGATGCATCAACAATGCCTTCATAAGCACGGCGGGAATTGAGATTTCAGTTATGAAACAACATGTGAATCGCGGTATTATCACTCTTATTATTTTGCTTTCGTTGGTTTCCATGGGAGCTGCACGCAGGCCTTCCGATGTTTCTTCGGACGCCTCTTCGCGCCCGTTGCCTCCGGTGAAACAGACGGAGGCCTATCAGGAATATCTTCGGACATCTCAAAACAATCTTGCAAAACTTGTTTTTGGCTTGAATTATTTCAGACCGTTACCGGTCATTCTTCAATATGAAGGCAGCGAATATTCCATGACGTTTTGTTATCCTCTCGGGTTCGCTTATTTGATGACGAATTATCATGATGAAGATCCTGTGGTGTGGATCAAAAAGCACTGCTACCGGTCGCTTGTGGGGAATCAGATTATGTACTTTAAATTCCCGGATGGAAATTTTCGTCCAGTACGCGATGTTTTTATCGAGCTTTTTCAGGAACTTGAAAAAGCTCTAAAGGAAAATCCTTAAACTTTTTTAGTCTATAAAAATGAACAGGTGAGTGATGGTTACTGAAATGGACGTCAAACCCGTGAGGTCGCGTGATATCGCTTTGATCGGTTATGATCAGACGACATCAATTTTAGAGGTCGTATTTCGCGCCGGGGGTGTCTATCGTTATCGGAATATTCCAGCCGATGTTTATTATGCGCTGATGGCCGCCCCTTCGCATGGGACTTATTTCCAGAAGTGCATTAAAAACCAATACCCCTATCTCAAGGTCAGCTAAAAGCTGTGAAAAAAAGCGTCGGCTTTTTATCCGCCGTTCTTTTTTTTATGGTGCCTTTTTGTGTACAGGCCGAGGATCCAACGCTTGCGGTGAAAGCGTTTCCGGATCAACGTATTGTCAAAGCCGGCATGATGTTTCTGGTCAACGTTCAAGTGATCAATCAAGATAAAGTTTTTGCTGGTTTTTGGACGAATGACTGTTCTTATGAGAAACACTGGGTGACAGATCATGCCGGTGTATTGATCCAGCCTTGGACCTGTGCCGACAATGGCATGGAAGAAATCACGCTCGGGAACGGAGCGGCTTATACAAAAAACATCATTCTTTATATCCCCAAACCGGAAAAAACAGGTCCCGTCACTTTTCGTCTCGGATTTAAGCGTATGAGTGAAAATGGAGATGTGGCGGAACCGATTTGGAGCGATCCTGTGACGATACGCGTCCTAGTTCCTGAAGGATCTTCTATTACTGAAAAATCGGCAGCCGATGACGCCGCGTCAGATTCGACGGCGGGTATTCCCGCGCACCGTAACGCGGGTGGTGAAACCGATGATACGGCAAAGAATGTTTCCGAAAAATCAGCGGTCCATTAAATCCCTCATCAAATTTCAACAAAAATCATTTCTTTGAGATTGTTATGAGCCGGCATATTGTGATCATCGGAGGAGGGATTTCAGGCCTCAGTGCAGCCTATTATCTATCGCGCTTTGCGAGGCAAGAAAAATCTTCCGTACAAATCAAAGTGCTAGAGGCTAACCACCGTTTCGGAGGCGTGGTCCGGACGCTTTCGTGCGGCCACACTCTCATAGAGGCCGGGGCTGACGCTTTTTACGGCAGCGGCGAAGGAGGGGAAGTAGCGTTGGCACTTTGTCGGGAACTGGGGATCCAGGGTGAACTTCTTGAGGCCAATCCGTGTTTCCGGCGTTTTTTTATTTTAAAGGGACAAAAAATTTTCTCGATTCCTGAAAATTTGTCTTCTTTTTCCGCTTTGAGCATAAAAGAGATTTTTCGGTTGCCCCTTTTAAGCCCTGCCGCAAAATGTCGTATGGCGCTTGAGCCGTGGATTCCTTGCCGGAAAGAAAATTCGGACGAAAGCGTTGGGTATTTTTTCAGAAGGCGATTAGGCACCGGCTTTTTCCATGAGGTGATTCGTCCGCTGATTCGAGGCGTCTATATGGCGGATCCGGAAACCTTAAGCGTGCAGGAGGTTTTCCCAGGGTTTAAAAAAGCGGAGCGGACATGCGGGAGTTTGGGAAAAGCTTTCTGGCGGGAGAAAAACAAATGTTTACAACGAAACAGATTTTTCACTTTTCGTGGCGGTCTGGAAACTTTTATTCACGGGCTTGTTCGGCAATTAGAGGACTGTGAGCTAAGGACTCATTCAAAAGTGCAAAGTTGCGAATACGATGCCGGATGGAAAGTGATTCTGGAGCATGGGGAGATGTTGCCGGCGGATGATGTCTGTCTGGCGATGACGGCCTCTGATGCCTCAAAGCTTATAAAAGGATCTATGCCCGAACTTTTCCGGGAATTGTCAGGCATCTCTTACGGTACCATCGTAGCAGTGAATGTTATTTTCAAAACCGAGGATATCCTGCATCCCAATTTGGATTTCGGGTTTATCGTGCCGGCGGATGATCGGAAAAATATTTTTTCGAGTCTGAAATGGTTAGGCAAAACGCCGGATGGCCAGCATCTTTACCTGCGGGCTTTTATCCATGGGGAAAATGCTGAGGTGAAAGATGACCTGCTTCTGCCTAAGGTCATGGAGGATTTGCGGAAGATTTTTGGCATTATGGCACGGCCTTGTTTCATGTCTGTAGAGCGTTATCCGGATGTATTGCCCCAGTATCAGGTGGGGCATGCCGGCCGGATGGCAACCCTGCAGGAAAAACTAAAGCTGTTTCCCGGACTTTATCTCACCGGAAATAGTTTTTATGGTTTTGGGATCTCAGATTGCATCTTCCAAGCAAAAGAAATAGCTTGTAAAATAAGCGCACATCTTTATATAGAAAAGTGATCGTCATTTAAGAGGTGCCCACAGGGGGATTTTATGGGATTCTTTCGAAACTTGATATTCCGTATAGCGACCAAACTCCTTGCGTTTCTCATAGAACATTACTTCGGTTTTTGGGTCGAAGGTTCCGAAAATTTTCCAAAGGGCGGCCCTGTCATCGTTGTTGCCAATCATCAAAGTTATCTCGATGTACCACTGATCGGGACATGGCTTCTTAAAGGAAAGACTCTTGCCAGAGTTTCCTGGGTCATCGGCAAGAAAACATATCATAACCCACACCTTCAATGGTTCTGCCGGCTTTGGCCGGTGATTGTTGTGAACGGCACGGTTGTGAAAGCAAGTCATGCGTTGAAGGAGGGCCGGATCCTTATTATTTTCCCGGAGGGTTACTATGCCTGGCATCGGTGCGATTGCGTGCGAGAAGGGAAGCCGGTTCCGGAGAGAAGGATAGGAAACAGCGCCGCCATTCTTGGGCTTAAAACGGGATGTCTCATTATCCCTATCGGGATTTTTGGAACGGAAGAAGCTTTGCCGCCTTATTCGTTTTCGATGAAAAGAAAGAAGTTGGGGCTTAGGATCGGAAAGCCTTTTCACTTTGATCCGCCTGAACCGGAGCAAGTCACCGACGAGATGATTGCCAAAAAGACAAAGTTTATTATGGATTGTGTTGACGAATTGAGTTAGACCTTGTTCCCGATGGCCGCAGGGCGTGGTTTGGGAACGGGACTGGAAGTTGTCGCTGGTGGCAAACGTGCTGATAAGGTAAAATACCGCCCATGGATTTTAAAACTTTGAATATCATTCCGAGTGAACCTATATCAAAAATGGAATCTACGATTGCCATGGAGCGCGAAGCCCACAGGCTTCGGGCGGAAGGCAAAATAGATCAAGCCTTTCAGGCATTTGAACGTGCCGCAAAGAAGTACCAGGATCTCGGAGAACATAGGAAAGCCGCTGCTTGTTATGCCTCTGCGGCGGCTTGTTGGAATATCCATACTGGTTGGCAGCCGCTCCGTAATGCCGCGACCCGCAATGAACTTGCCGCGATCCAGGCCTTCGAGGCCAAAGATTACGCCTATACGGAAACGCTTTTTCATGAAGCCGCACTTCTTTATGAGAAAGAAGGAGACTTCAGAAAATATTCTTATTGCTATATCCGATCCCAGGATGCGCGGCTGATGCGCCTCTGGAAGACTTTTACCCAAGGAAGCGCAGGTCAAGGTCCTGAAGCCATTCATCTTTCGGGTATTTCTTTTAAAGAGAGGTTTTTGATTTTTTCCAAATGGTTTTTGGGTTCCTTGCATGGTTTTATTTGGGGCTATGGGGAAAAGCCGTTCCGTGTTTTAGGCCTCGCAGCCGGTGTTATTTTTTTTAGCGCGCTTTTTTACCACTTTTCAGGAATGATTTTAACGGGAGGGTTTGTCCAGAAAATCGGATTCGGCGAATCACTTTATTTGAGTATGATCACCTATACGACAGTCGGGTACGGTGATTATTTGCCGATGGGATGGGTCCGAGGTATTGCTGCGGCCGAGGCCTTGTCCGGGATTTTATTTACCCCTCTTTTCCTGATCGCTATGGCACGCCGCTATTTGCGAATGTCTTGATAGAAGATAGAATGACATTCGCCGTATTTTATCAAAGAAAGAGAAGCCATGAGACGGATTCAATCATTGGGTCTTGGAAAAAATATAGAAATGCCAAAAAATTCTTTCATGCCATCAAAACAAATTCAGGACGCGTGCCGGGCGTTTTAAAAGCCATGGCGCATTCGTTCGCAGCTTGCAACCTTTTAAAAATTATTTCAATGGCAGATCAAATCCGGCGATTGATTTTTCGTAAGCAGCGTTGCTTCAATAAAACTTATTAAGGCTGATAAAAACATGGAAATGCTTAAAGAGCTTGATTCATTGGCGATACGTGAAAAAAAAGAATATACCAGTTTGCCGTCGACGGCGGAGTGGAAACCCATTTTCTGTCTGACCGGCATCATGGACGAAGAGGTTTTTTATGTGGCGCCTTTCAAGAAGTCGGTGCCTGCCATAGAAACGTTGAGCGCCGGCAAATCATACACGCTCCATGTTTTGGATAAAAAGGGCAAGCAAGTTTTGTATTACCAAAAAAAAATCGGTTTTTTCCGGGACGAAATGGAGGTTTCAGGCGAATCGGAGAATTTTTTAGGTTTGGTTAAAAAAATAAAAATAAAAACAAAAGCAAAACAACCCGTGATGTATCGCTATCAGATCCTGAATGCCGCGGGGCAAGAAATGTATGAAGTCAGAGAACATCTGAACGATCCGGAAATATTCCATATTTATAAAGCCAATGAAGTGACGGGAAAAATCTCAAAAAGACCGACAAGCACGGTCGAAGAAGGGATCATGAAGCACGATCATTTCGGGATTGTGTTTCCTTTTAATGCGGATGTAGCGGGGAAAGCTGTTTTAATAGGGGCTTTGTTTCTCATCGATTTTTTATTTTTGGGACCCACTCAAATAGAAAGGAAAAAATAGTGAAAGAAATCAAGGTGACGCTGAGCGATAGAGATATTCCGAAAAGATGGTATAACCTGGCCGCGGACCTTCCGACACCGTTGCAGCCGCCGCTCGGCCCGGACGGAAAGCCCATTTCTCCGGATATGCTCGAAAAAGTATTTCCCATGAACTTGATTGAACAAGAGGTGAGTACCGAGCGATGGATTGATATCCCGGAAGAAGTGCTCGAATTGCTTTACCGGTGGCGTCCTGCCCCGCTCAAACGCGCAGTGTATCTGGAGCAATATCTTAAAACGCCGGCCCATATCTATTACAAAGATGAAAGTCTCAGCCCGGCCGGAAGTCATAAACCCAATACTGCCGTAGCTCAAGCTTGGTATAACAAACAGTTCGGGATCAAGAAACTTACGACTGAAACCGGGGCCGGTCAGTGGGGCAGTGCGATTGCTTTTGCCAGCCAGCTTCTTGGCCTTGAATGCAAAGTATTCATGGTCCGGATCAGTTTTGATCAAAAACCGTTTCGCAAAATCATGATGCGAGTTTGGGGTGCCAATTGTGTCGCGAGTCCGAGTCATGAAACCCGTGCGGGGCGCGAGGTCCTCAAAAAAGACCCACGAACGCCGGGCAGCCTTGGGATTGCTATTAGCGAAGCCATTGAGGAAGCGGTCATGGACCCGAGCGGGAAGACACGCTATTGTTTGGGTAGTGTGCTCAATCATGTGATGCTTCATCAGACCATTATCGGGCTCGAAGCGCAGAAGCAGCTAAAAATGGCAGGTATCAAGAATCCGGATATTGTGATCGGATGTGCGGGGGGCGGCAGTAATTTTGCCGGCATTTCGTTTCCCTTTGTGTGCGAAAAAATCCACGGAGCAAAGATCAAAATTATTCCCGTGGAACCGACGGCCTGCCCCACATTGACGCGCGGTCCTTTTTCCTACGATTTTGGCGATGTGGCACGCATGACCCCGCTGCTTCCCATGCACACGCTCGGACATTCTTTCATTCCGGAGCCGATCCATGCCGGCGGTTTGCGCTATCACGGCATGGCGCCGCTGGTGAGTCAGGGTGTCATCGAAGGGCTCCTGGAGCCGCAGGCGATCGATCAGGTGAAATGTTATGAAGCTGCGTTGCTTTGGGCCAGGACGGAAGGGGCTATCTGCGCTCCTGAAACGAGTCATGCGATTGCCTGCACGATTGAGGAAGCGGTCAAAGCGCGTGAAGAAGGGAAGCAGAAAAACATCCTCTTTTGTTATAGCGGGCATGGCCTCATGGACTTGAGCGGTTATGAAAAGTTCCTGAACGGAGAACTCAAGGATTCGTCACTCCCGGAATCGCTTCTCCAGGAAGCAATCGCTGCCATCCGGCATCACCCTCAACCCAAATTGCAAAAAACGGGGAATTGGTAGTTTTTAAAAAATAAAACGGGAGTCCAATAATCCGCTAATCCGCGTTGCCTTTTTAAAAGGCGCATGAAGGTGGAAAATGAAGCATCAAATCTTTTGGATGCTTACGGTTGTGTTCATGGCCGGTTGTGCGCCGTCGCCTAAGGATATTCCCGGTATTGACAAAAACCATCCTGCGAATCAGTTTTATTTTCGGGCCTATAGTTTCATGGTAAACGATAAATTCTGCAAAGACTGTCACGGCGCTACTCATATTCCGATGGGTGAGATTCCGAAAGGTGAAAAATACACCAAAATCGCTGATCTGGCGCCCGGGGTTTTCCGGTTCCTCGAAAAAGCGACCGGGAAAACTTATCTGGGAGTTTCTTACCTTAAGTGGGAAGGATTTTTACAATTTCCGAAGTTATGCGTTTGGGAAGAAAAAAAATAGGGCCAGGGGAGAGGGTATAGCGAATGGCCATAGATGATTGTTGTTATTTTCCCTATACCCTAAATTTCACCCCTACACCCTTCATTCATTAAGTCCCCCAAGTCAAGCTGTTCAATTCCTGCCATGCAGTGACTTTGAGTTTTCCTCCACCGTCTCCCTGCACTTGTTTCAGAGCCTCATCAAAATGAATAGCACCGTTTCCAGTTTGATCATAGGTTTTACCGACGGCAGCTCCATAAATAGTTCCATTGCCTGTATTTTTGATATCCGAAGTGGGAGCATAAATACCCGCGTAAAGATCCCCGTTGCCGGCAATTTTAACAGTAGTGGCAGTGGTCACGTAAAGTAGGAAGTTGGGAGGTTTATTGGCCGATGTGGCGATACCATTTCCAGCAATATCCACGCTTCCATCCACATAGATGGTTACAGCCCCCGCGAGATTAAGCTGACCATTCCCCGTAATTTTCAGAGAAGCATAACGGTATGCGCCGGGCATTAAAGTAACCGTATTATTCCCACTGATGCTTAGAGCTCCTGAAGAAACAATATTGGTGGAAGCAACCGGAATCTCGGTGAGTTGTGATGCTGCGGTTCTGGTACCAGTAATCATCGCATTGCCTGACGTAGCAATGGCTGTATTGGGATTTCCAGCGGGACCAATGGATACATCTCCTTTAATAGTGGCATTGCCATTTAAAGTGACGGATCCTGCCACGATGCTGTTTGTGCCTACATCCCCCTCATCTGCTTTGTTAGTACCGCCATAGTTGCCATTATTTGAATTATAGCTATCGACTTCTGCATTTCCCGTAAAGCGGGCACTATCCTCTGCGAATACGGCAAAATTAAAGCGGGGATTTGCCTGAATTTTAGCATAAGCAACGATACTTGATCGTTGGGCGGCGCGGGAAGTCATGGTGTTATCCGGAGCGAATCCTGTTGCTTGAACCGTTCGAATATTCGGATGATTGTCTGGCGTGGTGATGGCAATGCTATAGCCGCCGGGGAAAGACGGGGTATCAAACGAAACATAACCGTTGGTTCCGGAATAGTTTTTATCTGATGCGAGTTGAGCTAGCGCAACATCCAAAGCAGTTTCTGCCATATTAAACGCGATAACTTTGTTGCGATCCCTTTCTGCCGCTTGGAAAAAGACGTTACTGCGCTCAAAATGACTAAAAGATCCTATCGAAAGCGCCATCACCACCAAATAAACAGCCACTAATATAAAACCCTGTTCGTTACGAGGGATTTTTGAACTTCCTCGTATGATGGACATTGGATTAAGTCCCCCAAGTCAAGCTGTTCAATTCCTGCCATGACTTGACTTTCATCTTAGCGAACTCATCGTTCTGTACCGTCATGAGCGCTTCATCAAAGTGGATGGTGCTATTGCCGGTCTGTTTGTAATCACTGGCGATTGCCGCGCCGAGAAAGGCGGCGTTTCCAACGTTTTCTACCACCGCATTGGGGGCATAGATGCCTGCATAAAGGTTTCCTTGGCCGTTAATTTTTACCGTGTCGGTTCCACTGGCATAAAGAAGAAAATTAGTCGGAAGATTGCCCGCGGTGGCAATGCCTTGTCCGCTGATGTCCACTGGACCGTCCACGTAAATCTTTACGGCCCCCGTAATATTGAGCAAAGCCTGTCCGGTAATACTGATAGACGAAAAATGATAAGTGCCCGGAAGCAGATTTTGCACAGTATTTCCGCTGATGCTGATTGCACCGGAAACCGGAAGCGTTGTAGTGATAGGCTGATAAACAATGGGTGCGGGTAATACCGATTTGGTGCCTGTGATGCTCGAATTCGGACCAATCTTAATTCCCATGTCAGGATCCCCTCCAGGACCGACAAAGGCGTCTCCTTTAACCAAAGTATTTCCAGAAAGGGAAATCGTGTCGAGGGTAATGGAATTTGCAGCGATGTGCCCATTACTCCCGGCAGTAGCAGGATTGTAGGCGCCATTGGTTGAGTTGTAACTATCCACGCTTGCAACACTGCCGCTGCTGGTCAAGCTGATGGAATCTTTTGCAAAGACCGCAAAATTAAAAAGAGGATTTGGCTGGATCTCGGCATACGCGATAATGTTTGCGCTTTGGGCGGCACGGGATGTTGCAGTATTATCCGGAGCAAATCCTGAAGCTTGAATCACTCGGATACTCGGGTTGCCGTTGGGCGTGGTGACTACCACCGAATAACCTCCGGGCACCGAAGTCGTGTCAAACGGAACATAGCCGTTGGTTCCCGTGTAGCTTTTATTCATGTTCAGCTGAGTGAGAGCAACATCGACGGCCGTTTCAGCCATATTAAAAGCAATCAGTCTGTTTCGGTCACGTTCGGCAGATTGCAGAAAGGCGTTGCTTCTGGCGAAATAGGCCACCGACGCGATCGAAAGACCTGTAATGACCAGATAAACAGAAACAAGAATAAACCCTCGTTGAGCTCTTGCTCTTGGAAATTTTTTCATGTGTTGCGTACCTCCACTTGTGCCGTCAGCTGCAGGGGAGTGTCCGGGACCGGACGTCCGCTGATCAGCGTCCGTTGGGTCGAGAGTGTTATAGAAATAACGCGAATTTGAGAAACACCCATTGCAAACTGAAGGGCTGTGATATCGTTTGCGATAACGGATGATTGATTTGCCGATACATCCGTTCGGATGAGTTGTCGGTTATTAACGCCTCCGAGAGCATAACGAATCATGTGACAACCCGCCCAATTAACGCCGTAAGTTGCTGTGATGAGATTGGCCGGATCGGGTACCGCAAACAGGATGCTGGCTCCGCCAGCAGCAATCGTGATCCTGCTCGGCGCCGACTGGCGTATCTCCTGCGCCATTTTATAAAGTGCGTCCCGCGCAGAACTTTCAAGAGTCATTTTAGTTTGGCTCAGTTGGGCTTGTTCATTGCCGACGGTGAAGGCTGCGAAAGAGCCAAGGATGATGAACGATGATAAAAACGCCACAAGAACAAGTTCAATGATCGTAAAGCCGCGATGCTTTTTCCCTAGTCGTTTTAACATGCCTGTCACCTCTGTGTTAGCATGGATCTCAATGCTAAAGTTGAACCTCGCCCGGTATGGGACTGCCAATTCACAGTTACCGTTGCATCCAGCGGGTCGGAAGTTGTCGAGGTATAATGAACATTCACGACCTCACTGGTCAGGTTTGTGAATCCGAGGACAAAACCGCCATTCGGGAATGCCGCCACAACATTACCGGGAAATATTCCACTGATGGCGGCATTCCGCATTCTCTCAATGACCCTGTTGGCGTCTTGGACGGCAATACTGCGTTCAAACTGAACTTCCGCGTTCCGTTGGATAAGCATATTGGTCCCCACGTAGCTGCCGATCGCAACGGCCATGATAAGTAAAGCAAGCATGACCTCTATAAGGGTAAAGCCTGTTTGTTGGTTAGGAAATTTTTTTCTGGAATCATTCATTTTTTTTATCAAGAACTTTGCTTTTTTCATCGTCTTGCCTCCGGGGTCTCATGCCCCTTGTTCCTACTACTAAGTTTAGACAAGTATCAATTCAGATTCAAGATCCATTTTATAGCAAAAAAAGTCTTTCATACATTTTAAAAAGTATCCTTATAGCAATTTTGATCATATATCTTGAAATTTATAAGGCCTCAGGCGATAATTTTTTTGATACATTCAAAAGCGGTACAAATAGCCCATCCCATTCTATAAACGTCTTAAATTCAAATTTATTCACTAAGGAAAACTGCATAAAAATAGTTTGGCTGTGTCTAATCGAGCTTTTTATGTTTGGTTAGGTGGTGCTGGCGATTGCGGAAACGGTTAAAGAAGAACCCTGGGCAGCGAAGCTGGGAGGGTCACAGGGATGAAAGGGGTGGATTCTTTTAAACGTGAAATGCTGAGCGATTTTAGAAACGGCATGGAATAAATCTCGTGCTAAAAAACGATACAGGAAAATAATAACGGCATGAATGATTAAGACAACAGCATTATTGATACAACCCACAAAGCTTCATTTTCATTTCCTTTCAGATTTTGTATAATATCAGCAGCAGCACATCTCAATCCACCAATCTGACGGGGCCCATGGCGAATACGGCTTTTTTTAATGAACTTCTTCTGGTTTTGATGATCGCTACGGCCGTCGCTGTTTTTTTTGAAAAATTCCGGTTGCCCGCAATCCTTGGCTTTCTTCTGACCGGGGTCCTTATCGGACCTCATGGTTTCAGAATCCTTTCCGATCCCGAACATATCCGCTCACTCGCCGAGATGGGTGTCGTTCTTTTGATGCTGACTATTGGACTGGAGTTTTCCTTTGAACGCTTGCGTGGGATGCAGAATATTGCGATTTGGGGTGGGACAATGCAAATTCTGGTTTCCATCGGACTGTCTTTGATTTTTGGGTGGTGGTGCGGCTGGGGTTTTTACGAAGGTTTTTTCCTTGGGGCTGTGATTGCACTTAGTTCCACAGCGATCGTTCTGAAATACCTCATGGACAGGGGGGAGATCGACACGCCGCACGGGCGTATTTCAATCTCGATCCTGATCTTCCAGGACTTGGCGGTTGTGCCGATCATGATTTTCCTTTCTGTTTTCGGGCAATCGATCGAATCCATCGAAATCGCGCTGATTTTTGCTTTTCTTAAAACACTCCTGCTTCTCTTAAGCGCTTTTGTGTTTTCCCGCTTTCTTTTGCCGCAGCTGCTGTATCGCGTTGCGGTGATCCGTAGCCGCGAGATTTTTTTTCTTTTTTCGGTGGTGGTCTGTCTCGGCATGACCTGGCTGAGCAGCGCCTTGGGACTTTCGATGGCGATCGGAGCCCTTTTGGCGGGATTCATGTTTGCGAACACGGGTTTTTCGCATCAGCTCATAGGCGATATCATACCGTTTCGCCATCTTTTCGTGAGTATCTTTTTTGTTTCGATAGGCCTCCTTTTTGACATAGGTTTCTTCTTCCAGCATATTGAACTAGTCTTTTTGACAGTAAGCTTCGTGCTTTTTATCAACTTTGTCATTATGACTATCATCATCATGGCCTTCGGGTTCCCGCCTCGAGTGGCGATGATGACCGGAGTGATTCTTTCTCAGATCGGGGAATTTTCGTTCCTTTTGATCGAAATGGCTCGCAGTTCCGGACATATTAATCTGGAGCTTTATCAGGTTTTGCTTTCGACAGCGTTTTTGACCATGTTGCTGACGCCGCTTTTGTTCGCTTCCATTCCGCTGATGCTCAAGATTCTCGGAAGGTTCGTGATCTTCGGAGTACCGCCCAAGAACTGGACCCGAGAGGATCGTTCTTTATCTTCACTTACAGGGCATGTTATTCTTTGCGGGTTCGGGCCTACGGGCCGGGATCTTGCGAATGCCTTTATAACGGAAAAGATTCCTTTTGTGATCATTGAAATGAATCCTTTGAAGGTGCGTGAAGCCAAGAAGTTGCATATGAAGGTGATTTATGGCGATGCCGCTAATCGGGAGGTCATGAAACGTGTCGGCATATCCCGGGCAAAAGCCGTGGTCGTCAGTTTTCCTGACACACTCAGCATGTCACAAATTATCCGTGTGGTTCAGGACTTGAATCCGGAAGTCATTCTCGCAGTCCGGACCCGTTATGAAAATCAGACGGCTCCGCTTTACGAGCTTGGGGCCGATATGGTAGTCATGGAGGAATGGGAAGCGAGTCATGAGCTTAACCGCGTGGTGCTGGAACAACTGGGTGTGCCCGCCGAACGCCTGGAACAGCATCTGGCCCGTATTCGCGCGCGGAAAGAAATGGTCGTGGAAGAAGCGATTTTTAAAAGAATGAGTCAGCAACCCGTCAAAACATGAGGTCTGGAAGATGAAAAAAAGCTTTTTCAGGATATTGCTCGGAAGCCTGGTTGGTTTTTTTCTGATGGTCGGTGTGTTATCTGTTTTAAAAACCAGCATGGTTGTCCGCCCTCACGGACTTTCCCAATCCATTGCGCGATTTCCCAAGGATAAGGCCTCAACCACATCCGTTGTTGCGAAACAGCATAACTTCCATCTTGTGTCCCCTGGGATTTGGCGTTCCGCACAGCCCAACGAAGAGTCCTTGAGGCGGATGAAAGTGCACGGGCTAAAAACAGTCGTCAACTTGCGTGAGGATGAAGAAAAACAAGGCGTTGAAAAGAAATTGGCTCAGAAATTGGGATTGCGATACTATTATTTCCCGATGGATGCTAGGGAAGATCAGGATCTGGGTCTGATCGATCAGATCCTTGACGTGGTATCCAATCCGTCGGAGCAACCGGTATTGATTCACTGCGCTGCAGGTAAGGACCGTACGGGATTGATTGCTGCGATCTACAAGATCAAATACACAGACGAAAAATTCGAAGATATCTACCGGGAAATGTTGATGCTGGGCTATCATCAGGAATGGCTCCCGGCTGTTTTGAGAACGGTCAGGCGTTGGTGTGAAGCCAATGGCCGGGCCGACATTGCTTCTCAAATCAGTCCGGATGGCAGTCAAGTCATACCCATTTCGAACTCATTCAACAAATAAAAGGGGGGGATATGAAAAAAATAGTAGGTTTTTTTGTGATCGTTCTTGCTTTGCTTGCCGTGTTATTGCTCGCGCGCAATATTGTGATCAAGGCCGTGTTGGAGACCGGCGCAAAAATCTTGACGGGGATGTCGCTTTCCATTCAGAAGTTTGATCTAGATATCCTGAATACCTCGGTGGACATGGAAGGCTTAGTGCTCAAGAATCCCGCCGGTTTTCATGACACAATCCTGGTAGAAATTCCGAAAATCCTTATAGCTTATCAGCGCGCCGCCATTTTGACCGGAAAGCTCCATTTCAAGCAAGTCGAATTTGATTTGAAACAATTCAATGTGGTGCGGAACGAGAAGGGAGCGCTCAATCTTGATTCGTTAAAGGCATTGCAACAAAAAGGCGGTGAGGCCCAACAGCCTGCCCAACCGGCACCTGAGCAAAAGGGAAAGGGCCTGGCGTTTCAAGTCGATTTGCTCCATCTCAAGGTCGGGAAAGCCGCTTTTATCAATTATACCGGCGGCACGGCTTCTACCACGGATTTTAACGTGGGATTGGATGAAACTTTTCAAAATATTACGGACCCGAACCAGCTTGTGAAGTTGATTGTTTACAAGGTCATGACCAAAACGCCGCTTGCCATGCTCAGCGGTTTCAATGTGAATGCCCTCACCGGAAGCATTTCCGGGGTTCTGGGCAGTGCCACGGATATGGCAAGCCAATACGCAGGCCAGTTTGCCGGTCAAGCCGGAGATGTTGTGGAAGAACAGGCTAAGACACTAGCCAAGAGCGTGACCCACACGGCGAGCGACCTCAAGAAAAAAATAAAGCTTCCGTTCTAAAGATTTTGAGAGTGTCATTGCGACAGCAAGACAGGAAGGAAGCAATCTCTTAATATTCAAGCCCCAAATCGGGAGATCGCCACGGCACGTCTGCGACGGCCTCGCGACGACGTTTATAGAGGAGTCGTTTCATGAACCGCATCAGTATCGAGATCAAAGCTAGGTGTCATAATCCGGCCGGTGTGCGCCAGATTCTCAGAGGCCAAAAAGCCGTTTATAAAGGCCTCGACCACCAGATCGATACCTACTTCTGCGTCCCGACCGGTCGTTTAAAGCTCCGCAAGGGGAATATCGAGAATGCCCTCATTTATTACAAGCGCACGGATCAGAAGAATTCCAAGCGCTGCGACGCCATTCTCTGTAAGCTTAGCAAACAGGGACGGTTCTCCGCAAGAGAACCGTCCCTGACCGTCCTGAAGAAGCTTCTTTCTCATGCCTTGGGGATTTTGACTGTGGTCGATAAAAAGCGCGAAATCTATTTCATTCGCAATACAAAATTCCATATCGATCAGGTGAGAGGACTCGGAAAATTTGTAGAGATCGAAGTGTTTGGTCCTGCAAAACAAGCCATAAAACTTAAAGCGCGATGTGAATATTATCAACAGCTTTTAGGTGTCAAAAAACGCGACCTCATCGCCGACTCCTACAGTGATCAGCTTCTCAGAAAAAATCGTTGAGAGCAATCATTCACATTCCTGAAATCTAATCTCTTGGCTTTCTGGCAGCTATCCTTCATAAGCGATTATCGGATGCTTAAAGGCATTTAAGAGGCGCATATAATTTATAGTAAAAACTAAAAATTAATGTCTATTAATAACTATAATTTTACTTCTATAGCTTTTAGAGCTACTTTTTAAATAGAGCTAGGAACACTATTTTAAGAAGAAAGGGAGATGTGAAATTTAACATGAGGCTGTGCACTAAGGGGATATCTTTATACCTGAGTATTTTGATGTGCTTTTTTTCCGTCACCCCTCTGTCTCCGGTCTATGCGGATGAACCCATTACACTTTCAGATCCAAGAAGCCAGCAAACTAAAACTGTAGATGCCCTATCCAGTACCGTGTTGCCGGATAAATCTGCACCGGAACTTCCCTCCGGAAGCCTTCAAGAGCCGAGTCCGATTTCACCCGCAATGCCGGAAGATAAACTTCAACCTGAATTACCTGTTACCGCGAAGGCTTTGGTGGATCAGCTTCAAAAGAACCTTGGGAAAAGCTATTCCATTGAAACCCGGTACGATCCGGAAGCGAATGAGTATTTTGTTGTAGTTCACAACCTTTCAGATGTTCAAGGAAATGGCAAATTCAAATTCATGAAGGTTAGTTTAAAAGCAGACGGAACATTCAGCGAAGTCAAAGAAACTGTTTATTCCGGTGTGGAGAATGTCGACGGCGATCTGATTTTTAAGGGAATGAGCGAATCAACGCAAAATGATATCAATGTTCAAAATGCGCTAAGTAAGCTTACTGAAATCAAAATTGAAACAGTCAATGAAAAAGGAGTTATTTATTACGAACAAAATAATCAACGCTACATGGTTTATCGGGATGAACAGGGCAGTGCGATTTTCGATCAAAGTGCAGGAGAAGCGTATGACCTATCTCCTGGCGATGGAACGCTTAGTCAGCCCAATGAGCCAAATCTAATGTACAGTCAGGCGGAGCGTGATATCACTCGAGACGAATGGTATGCAGAATGGACGGAACATTACCGATCCATGATTTTCGGGTATATCAGTGGTTTCTTAGCCAGCACCACTCAAGTCATATTGGATGTATTAACATCTCTCAGGCATTTTGCAGCTGATTTCTGGAATAAATTTAAACAGACTGTTCACGTGATAAGCGCCGATTACGTCAGGCCTGTTTGTGGTTCTACAAGGTTTTGGTATTCCAGCATGGGTTGGGCAAGCGCGCAAATCTCCTTAGGGGCTCGTATGTTTAAACCGGATCAAACTTTGGGCGCTGGTCGTTCCGGTGTGATAGGGATCATTCTTCATGAAGGATATCATGCTATTGGCGGCGAGACAGATTCTCTTTATGGGATTGATCCTCTCGATGTTCCCGGCGAATTCGGGCAAGCAGGCTTTGGGCATAATGAGCAATATACGGAGTGGCGAGAAATCAACGCCATCAATTGGATCAAAGAACATGCTGGCTGGGCGGAAATCTTCGGAGGCAATGATTCGTATCATTTTATTCCCGAGTATGGTCAAAGCAATCTCTCCGGTTATGCTTATCAAACTTTTTTAATTCCGGGCACATCAACAGTAAGTTCTCGGGTTTATTATAATTTCGGCGAGATACCACTAGATAACATGCGTTATTGGATGGGCGGCGATCGACCTGCTTTCGGAAGATATTGGTGGATCGATCCCTGGAATAGCCAAATTTATTTGAACGGATCTCATTGGCAAGAAGTTATCACAGGGCCGCTTTTTGCTGAGACATTTTATTCCGGAAGGCAGGTTGTTTTTAATGAAAGCGCGCTCTTCATGCGCTCGCCCGAAGAAATTGCCAGAATCTACCAAGTAGCGCAGCAGACGAGCGATTCCAAAGTAGTCCCGCAACTGGTCTCGGTGACCGCGGGATCTATGACACGTGGTTCTGGCACGGTTACTGGTCATACGGTTGAATTTCAGACCGCTACCATTTTTGTTTCGAATATCATCAATCCTGGTACTTCCAATGAAACTATTTCACTCTTTGACGGCACCTGGCATGATTTTTATAATAATTTCGAATTAATAACCTCGATCGAAGCCTTGCAGCAACAGCTCGCAACAAAAGCCAATACGATCACGACCCTTTTAAATCAAACTTTTACCGCTCTTTTCGGACCGATCGATGTGTCGGGCTCCACATTTGCAAGTGCTGTATTAACAATTAACGGGACTATTGTTACTCCGCCGACGGATCCCGATCTTCTTCTATCGTTTACCACAATTCTGAAGATTTTGTGGAACGGGAAAAAGATGCTGACTAATGCATATGACAGCGTGGTCGAATTCAGCATCGCCGAGGTCCAGCGAGCCAATGAATTGGGCCTTGATGGTTACGTGTTGCAGCAGGCCGCACAGTTTATGACCAATGTTTATTTTGCCACGCGAACTGAACTTCTCCAAACCCAACAGCAATTGACTTCGATTGCTCAAAGCATGGATGCGGCAATTGTTTGGCATACCAATGCAAAAACAAACAAAATCCTTCAAACAGCTGCTTACAGTTTACAGAATGCCATCACGTTACAATCCATGCTTCCTAGTGGTTTGAAGGTCAGTTTGCGTTATGACACGGGTGCTGGCAAACTTCTTACCGAGATTATCAATAACAACACTCATCCGAGAGGGACCTTTGTATCCGCATCTTTTTCACTGCTTGCCAATGGAAGTCTGGACGCCATCCAAAGTATCAGCTATCAGGATATCACATCTTTGGATCAGCAATTATTGTTTTCCGCGATCAAACTTTTAACTCCAGCCATTACTGCGGATCGAGATGCACTTATCCGCCTCACTCAAAGTACGATTTACAGCGTGGAACCGACAGGAGCTATTCATCTTGGGTGGCAGGGGAAGTTTTATAAGATCTATCGCAATGGTACGATTGTGACGTATCAGGATGAAACGCCCTTGATGCAGACGTTGCAGAAATATTATGGGCTAAGCGGGTTGCCGGCGAATATCCGTGTTTCTGTGAATCCTCAAAACTCTAACGAGATCAATGTATTTATATCCGAACTCCAGAATGGCGTCATGAAAGATGTGGGGAAGATCGTGATCATGACCTATGGTGGCCAGTATAACATCAGCCGCGTTGTGGATCTCAAGACTGGCACGCAGGCTCAATTCAATTACGCGGCAGGCTATGTCCTTTCTTCTATCTGGCGAACGACCTGCAGTGATATCAATTGTCGAGGAGGGTATTGGAAATCACAGATCAGTGTTACCACCCTTGATTCTTCGACCAGCAGTGGCACTGCGACTGTTACTTCAGTTTCGTCGCCTACATTCCTTGTATGGACAGATGCAACGTCCGTGAGTTTCACCAGTTTTGCGGATCTTATCAAAAAATCAACAGACATGGACATTCCCGTACCTGTTGCGGCCACACTCTCCTCATTTAAGAACAATATCGGCAGTTTGACATTTCATTATTTCTATGTCACCGGAGGTTATAAAGTTATTGTCACCAATCCAACCGCGATTGTCGGTGGCTTAAGCCGGATGGAATTTGTGGTCAGGCGGAATGGAACCATCGACTTAACGACTCTTCAGTTGACTTATAAAGGCGCGACAACAAATCTAACGCCAAACGGTTCATTGTTATTCGAGGGCATGAAACTTTTACAACCCGGCATTAGTGATGTGGCTGCGCTGACCATGTTGCCACGAATCAGTAACGTTCAGGCGGGCTCCAGCGGTTCTATCAAATTTGTGTATCAAACTCTTTCCTATGTGATTTTTAAAGCCCCGGCACCGTCCACACAGATTTATCTTCTTCCGTCAGTGCCGCTGGATAGCGCGGAGCAATTTCTTATGACCCAGTTCAGCTTTGCCCCCAATAGCTTTGAATATATTTCAAGCACTTCCACGACGGCCTCCCGCTTTGGGACAAGTGTTCAGGGCTACAATATCGTCTTCAGACGCGGCAGTACTCTCTACAATGCTTTTTCAGATCTATCCGGTCAATGGATCTATTACAACGGCGTGTGGTATCAATGGCTTGTCAGTGGTTCTCAGGCGACGATCAAACGATATGATTCCATCGGTCGTTTAGCTCTGATGACTCAATATGATAACCGGACGCTTTTATGGACGCAGCAGTATTACTACACCGGCGCGAACATCACGCCGGATTATTCCAAGCGGACTTATGCGAATGGCGATATCGATTATTATAATTCTGCCGGCCAGCGTTTTGTCGATGCGCTTCTGGATCGGACGACCATGACGGAAATCGAATTTAATAATACAAAAAATGCATTTCCTTATATTCGAGAAAGTTTTGGCAACATGACTTACGCTGAGTTTATCGCGCATGCGCCTACAACTTCTGAACGGAATTTCCTAACAGATCTCATAGCGTATGCAATGAACCGAGATGCGGCAAGGTTCGGGCAGCTTTTAAGTACGCTTCGCCATTTCATTATTTTGACGAATCCCAGTTCCCCTCATGTCGGCGGCGGATATGGCGTCGCTGCCACGGCAACCGTTACGCTTGATTTGGGTTCTGTCCCCTTACTTAATGATAACACCAAGGGAGGAATGGCTAGCTTTATGGCGCATGAAATGGCGCATGTTTACTGCGGGGTTAAAGGCATTTGCAATTCTCCGATGGTGGCGTCGGAAAAATATGCGAGAGCGGAAACCGTAAGATGGATGGAGATGTTAGGTAGCCCGCAAGTCTCCATCAACGAAGAAAAATATATGATCGATGTTGCCGGTGATGGATCCACGGAAGGAACTCTGGTCCAAAATTATTATTTCGCGAACGGTATTTCACGGGAAAGAGCCATCCGGCTTGTTTGGGCCGCGCAACTGAATCTTCTTGCATCGGGCATTACGAAAATGGTCTTTGAGTCGAGTCGTGTTGCGTCTATGACAAAGGATTCAGTCATTCTTACAGGGCGCGAACTTACCTTCCAGCTTCCAGGAGGCGGGCATAAGACTGTTTTTGTTCATGCAATTTCCGATACGAGTTTTTGGGTTTTTGTTGACTCGTCATGGCATTCGGTAAATATCCAAATGTCCTTGATCAACAATGTTCAGTCTGTCATCCAATCTCTTATAACCCAATCCACAGAATTTAATGCCCGAAGAGCGCAGGATTTTTCTGTTTTCAGTCAGGAAATCAATGCGATAGGGGCGACTTTTGCTGCCGCAAAAGTTCAGGTTTTCGGTACAGTGATCGAGCCGCCCATGCAGGCAGACACCCTGCTAACCTACAATACTCTGAAAAAAATGATTTGGAACTGGAAATGCCTCGCGCAGAATCAATTTGATCAAGTGGTTAATTTCGAATCAATTGAAATGCAAAGAGCTCAGATGTTAGGGCTTAGCGCTCGAAATCCACAGATGATGATCATCGGTGATTTGAATTATAAGAGCGAGGCAGAACTCCAGGCGCTCTTGGCCCAATTGAATTCTGCCAGCCAAGATCTTGCGAATGCAATGGCGACTTACAATACCGAATGGAATGAACGTCGGTTGCGAAGTGTTGTTTTTTCTCAATTTTTACCGCCTTATCAATCTAGCGCCATTCTTTATTTGGCGAGTATGGGCATGAATTCTTTGCAGTTCATCTCAAGCTCGTCTGCAAACAGAGATCATTTTGGAATAATGAACAACGGGTATGACATGGTTTTTTCTTACAGCGGTACCAATCAAAATATTTTTCAAAATATTTTTTCCGATCTCTCCGGCGGATTGATCTATTACAATGGCCAATGGATCGTGAACCTGCAGGGCACGTATCTTCCTTATGACGCTTTGTTTGCGGGGTTGCGGCAGGAGGATCCTCTTACACAGATCACTGCCGCGCAGTTCCTGGAATCTGTGCAGGCAACCGCTCAAAACTTGGACCTTGTGGCGCAAGCCTATGCTTTTATGACGGATCCGGTTAATCACATTCTCCCGGCAGGAGCTTCGTTTCCCGTGCTGTTCTTAAAAGGGATCAATCTCACTCCCGAAGCTTTGAGTCAATTCGCAATGTCGTCGGAAGCTTACGATATCGTTGTAATGCCCCTCGAGCCTTTTCTTGCGCTTCCTCAAGACTCCATGACTCGAAGAAACTGGATAGTGCCGAGAGTGGCTCATGAAGCAACCCATTCGGTTGATGTAGCGGCAGACCCTAATGTAGCGATTCTTGTTTCGGAAGCGAACGCCTATGCCGCAACCTTTCAAGCCGTCAGAGTTCTCGGAGCATCGCCTGACATAATTGCGAGGCAGGAAAAAACAGCTGCGGCCTTCAGCATTCTCTCAGGTAATCCACAGATTGTGGCGCAAATTTTTGGTACCGGGATCCAGAATTTCCGGTTTGTCGGATATGAAAGCATCCAGCTGCCGGGTGGGTCGGTTGTGAGGATCAGCTTGCATTGGAACGGCCAGACTAAGCTGGTGGATGTGGACGTTGCCGCGCCGGCGGGTTCCCAGATCTCGGTTGTTCAAAATGACGTTTTCGGGAGATTAAGTGTCAGGACACAATATGCCGCAAACGGCACGCCAGCATGGACCCAGCAGTATTGCTATACGGGCACCAACACCACACCGGATTATTCGAAGCGGACCTACGCGAACGGGGACACCACAGATTATTACAACTCATCGGGACAGCTTTTTGTGGATGTGCTGCTAAGCCGGCAGAATTTTTCGAGGGAACTGTATACCAATATTCAAAATAGTTTTCGCTCGATACAACCGGCCAGCTATTTTGTCACGACGACCTATGAAACCTTCGTGGCGGAGGGGATCAACGCCCAAGCGAGAAACGCCATGAGACAAATGATTGCCTTGGGCATGCAGACAGACAGTGCGACGTTTCTCACTTATTTACGCAGTCCGTATCATCTGGTCTTAAGACAATTGCAGGAACATCCTTTTTATGCTTCAGCGAGTGCTAGTTGGATTTTTTCAGGGATGGGTGTTGCAATCCAAGCGACTGTTGATAAAGTGCTTATCTTTTACTGTGATTTAACGGCGCTCAGCGGAACGCAAGGCGCTGCCTCAGCTCGTCTTGCCTTACCGATCCTGGCACATGAAATGAAACACTCGATCGATGTCGTTGATGATGCAGCGCATATGGAATGGCGGGCACACCAGGTGACAGCGAACTGGATGCGGCTTTTAAATTTCAATAAGCATGATATCAATCGACAGCAGTGGCTTGTGGACCGGATTCCGGATAGCAGCTTTCATGGGTTGGCATCGAAACTGGTGACGGGTGCGATCCGGGATGTGATAAATCCGAGGACCGGAACATTTTATACCTATGCTGAGGCAGAAGCGGAAGTGATGCAGCCCCTGGAAAGTGCGGAACAATTTTTAATGATGCAGTTATCACTTCGGGCCAAAAGTTTTGAATACTTATCGAGCACTTCCAACACAAGGTCTCGGTCTGGGGCGAATATTCAGGGTTTTGATATCGTTTTTAGATATAACGGGATTTCCTATACGGCTTTTTCTGAACCGGCAGGGCAATGGATCTACTATAACAGTAATTGGTATCAGCTTATAAATGGTGTGTGGGTTCTTATGGGGTCGTTGCTTTCTGCTACAGTCTGAAAAGGATCACGACACAAACATTAGTTGTATGAACCAGGTGTTTTTAATCAAAGACCTTCATCCTGCCAATGGATTATTTTGATTCACAATTCCACGTTTTGGTTTAAAGATTTCCTCTTAGAATTTTGTAAAAGTTACTCCTTAAAATACCAAAAATCAATTCATAGCAAGAAGAATCTTCCATAAACGCATTTTTGACATTAATGAGAGAAATGCTATCTTTTAGCGAAAGAAAGTTAAAATGGTTTTAACTTTTTTAACACAAAATAAAACTCTTTAATGTAGAGAAATTTGATCGAGATTTATAAATTTTATCGGAGGCTTTAGAATGAAAAAATCTTTAGCAGTTCTAATGGCTTTCCTGTTAGTGAGTACCCAAATAATGCCGACGGGGTTTGCACTTTTGGCCCCAACTACGCAGAAGGACCCGCTTGCCCAAAGTATGCCCACACAGACTTTTGAAGGAACGCAAACGAACTCTACTTCTTCACAAACTTCAACGCAGACATCGATTCCCTCCGGAAGCCTTGTGCCTTTTGGACCGCTTAGTGTGGCAACACCCATGGATAATCTCACATCACAGGTGATGCCGGCCTTGCAAAAATATTATGGTACAAACGGCGTGCCGTTGAATATCCGAGTCTCTGTGAATCCCCAGAACTCCAATGAGATCAATGCATTTATATCTGAAACCCGAAATGGTGTTTTGATGGATGTGGGCAAGATCGTCATAATGACTTATGGTGGTCAATACAACATCAAACAAGTGGTGGATTTGAAGACCGGTACGCAGGCCCAATTTAATTATGCGGCAGGTTATGTTCTTTCTTCCATCTGGCGGACCACCTGTAGTGATATCAATTGTCAGGGAGGGAATTGGAGATCTCAGATCACCCGGATCGTTGTTGATTCGGCCAGCGGCAGCATCACAGCGAACATTACTTCCGTATCTTCACCTTCATGGCTTGTGTGGACAGATCCGATGTCGGTCCGGACAAGTTATCTTGTTGATCTTATCAAACAATCAACCGATATGGATATTCCGGCACCTGTTGTGGCCACACTCTCTTCGTTTAAAAACAGCATCGGAAGTTTGACGTTTCACTACGTTTACAGGACCTCCGGCTATAAAGTCATTGTGACCAATGCTGCCGCAGCGACCGGTGCCTTGAACCGGATGGAATTTGTAATTAAACAGAATGGAACGCTCGATATTCCGACCCTTCAGGTAAGTTATCAGGGTATTGCTGGCATCGATTCGAATCTGCTTTTTCTCACATTCCATCAATCGCCTTTTCTTAAAAATGATGTCGCATCCCTTGTGGCCTTGACGCAATTGAATGTGACTTCTATTGTCAACGGTGTGATTTATTTCAATTATCAAAATCAATCGTATCAAGCCTTCAGAACCGCGGTTCAGAATTATGTGACTCAATTGCAAGCTCTCTTTACATATAACTATGAAACACAAATATCTTTTTGCTCTCTTTGCGCCAATCCTGAATATGAAGTGCATGTTTATGACCCCTGGCCGAACATGCAAGGTTCCTTCAAGGATCTGTTCTTCAATCTTTCGCCGAACGGTCAATTGGTGGCAGGTTCGATTCGGGCTAACTATAAAGGTTCGGCGGCTGACATCACAGTTCCTGCGAGCATGTTATTCCAGGCTTTGAAAATGTCGCCGATCTCAAAACTGAACGATATTCAGACACTTTACGCGATGATGCAGCTCATGATTACGGGCAAAGATGAGGATCAAACGACATACTTTAGACTGGAGAACTCCTACTACAAGGCCTATCGTGACGCTACTGGCGTTCATCTCGAGCAGCAACCGTCTCCTCAAGTTAAAAATTACGTGGCTCAGTTTCAAGCGGCCTTGAGTGCTGGGACAATAGTGAGCGCGGCCTATATCAGCGGAAGTGTGCCTCCAAGATGTCAAATTACCGTAACGGGGAGTGGTTTTCTGATGGGTACGCTGAGTCAGCTTTCTTTTGATATTTCACCGAATGCGGTTCCCGATTTCACGACCCTAACGGCCGATTATCGCACCGGCACGGCCATCAATGCAAAACTGCTCTTTGACGGGATCATGGACACGTTCCGTACCTGGGCCAGCGATATACAGACCTTTGCCTTGATGACCCGAATCCAAATCACGCAACTCAATGGCCAAACGATTTATTTTAGAGTAAACGGGTCCAACTATACCGTGAGTCCGGATACTGCTTTGGCTTCTTTGATTCAGGCGGATTTATCCGACGGCATTTTGAATCGGGCTGATCTGTTGTCCATTTTAAACGCGGTTCAGGATGAAGGTCTTGTTTCGGCAGTGGAATTTTCACTCTTGCAGGAGATGCAAAATCGTCCTGCTTTTTATAAAGAACTTGATTATGTTCATGTCCTCGCGAATGCCGTTATTCTTGGGAACCAGGCTAATGCTGTTTATCAGGAGACGGCCTTGGGGAATTTAATGCCCGGATCTTCGGCCGCGCAACTTCAAAAGCTTGTGAATAAATGGTTTCTAGGACTCGACCGTCCGGTTGCGGAAGACGGCAGCTATCGTGGAGCTGCTGTGGGACGTCTTTTTGTCAATGGGATCAGTTATTCCGATATTGTGCAGGGGGCTACATCAGACTGCTATTTTCTGGCCGCTCTTGCGGAAACGGCTCGCCGGACTCCGGATGTCATCGCAGATATGTTCATCGATAACGGTGACGGAACTTATACCGTACGATTTTTTAAGGAGGGTATTGCAGATTATGTCACCGTGGATCGTCAGGTGCCGGTTGAACCGTCGTGGGTTTTTGTATACGCCAATCGCGGTGCTTTTGCCTACGATTATAATGCCGAATTATGGGCAGCTCTTGCCGAGAAGGCGTTTGTCCAGATCCATGAAAAGTGGGGTAAAAACTCGAATAGTTACCGCGCGATCGGATGGGGAAGTTCCTCATATGCGCTCGAGGCTATTTCCGGAAATGCGGTTACAACAGGCTGGTTGCCGGATCCGAGCCAATGGAACGTGGTCGTGAATTCGTGGAACACTCCGAATACGCTCCTCACCTTCACGGCCAAAAGCAATCCTGTCTCCGGAAGCGGCGTCGTTCCTAGTCATACTTATGCGTTGGTCAACTACAATTCCGTGACTCAAATTTTTTCATTATTTAACCCTTGGGGCATCGGCTATGGGCTTTTGAATTTTGCTTGGAGCCAGATTCAGGACAATTTTTCCTATTATGACCGCACCGTTCCCGCCGGTGTGATAGGACTCGCGGCAACCATGATCGCCGGTTCTCAAACCGAAAGTCAGCCGTTAGCCAAACAATCTGAAATCACTTCTGAGCAAAATACTCTGCAGGATGTGTTGGCGCAAACGAGTGACCCAAGAAAGCAAGTGCGTTCCCAAAATAGTGTCAAACGTATTCCCAATGCCGGCGATGGTTCTATCAGATTTTTTCGACTAAGCAGCCGGCTTCTAAAAAAAGAAGATGTCAGTATCAAACCTTTTTATCACGAGTCGCTTTCTTATAAAGATGTGCTTTTGCATTATCTGCTCGAGCGAGCCATCAAATTTTATTTGGCCAACGAATAGCGTTTCAATCTTCCTTCATTCTGACCGGCAATCGCTTCGAGCCCCAGGTGCCTGGCTGGGGTTCCAAAATGCCCGAACCCATTGTCCCGCAGGATTTGCAGGCGCCGTTCTCTTTTAAATTCCAATCCGTGATTTCAAATCCATCCCGGCCGATCAATTTTTTATTGCAGGCATGACAATAAGTCGTTTCGCCTTCGGGATTGTCGACATTGCCGGTGTAGACATAGCGGAGGCCGTTCTTCAGGGCGATCGCGCGGGCTTTTTGAAGCGTTGCAAGCGGAGTAGGCGGGAAGTCCACTTTCCAGGCCGGATGAAATGCCGTGAAATGAAGCGGGACGTCAGGTCCGAGATTTTCCAGGATCCAGTTTGTCATGGCGTGAATCTCTTTTTCGGAATCATTCAGGGATGGGATCAGAAGCGTTGTGATTTCCAGCCACACCTTGGTTTCTTTTTTAATATAGAGCAAAGTTTCCAGAACAGGCGCAAGATGACTGGCCGTATATTTTTGGTAGAAATCATCCGTGAAGGCTTTCAAATCCACGTTCGCCGCATCTATCCATTCGTAGAATTCAATGCGTGGTTCCTTGCAAACATAACCAGCCGTGACGGCTACGGTTCTAATCCCGAGTTTGCGACATTCCTTGGCCGAGTCAATGGCGTATTCATGAAAAACATGCGGTTCATTATAGGTGAAGGCCACACTGCGGCATTTCAAGTTTTTTGCCGTCATGGCGATTTTTTCCGGTGATGCGGTATCTGCGAGGACATCGGTTTCATTCGCTTTGCTGATATCCCAGTTCTGGCAGAATTGGCAGCCGAGGTTGCAGCCCGCAGTGCCGAACGAAAGGATTGGTGTTCCCGGCAGGAAATGATAAAGAGGCTTTTTTTCGATGGGATCCACACAAAAACCGCTGGAGCGGCCGTAGGTGGTAAGCACGATCTGGCCATTCTGGCAGGCGCGCACAAAACAAAAACCGCGCTGGCCTTCCGCCAATTTACAATGGCGCGGGCAAAGGGTGCACTGGATATGAGTGTCGTTTACTTTTTGCCAGTATCGAGTCGGGACAATATCTTTCATAAGAATATTATGCGCTCAATTTTGTTCGGCTGAAATGGTAAAATATTTTAAATGGGATCCATCATGATCAACGATGAAAATCGCGCAAGCTTATTAGCCTCTTCTAAATTCCGCTCACGTTTCAAACTCGATCAAAAAGACCATGATTATATAAAGCGCATCGGAATCGCAAAGATCAGGGAACATACGGTTGATTTTATTGAGAAACGGCTTGCTCCTGCAGAGCCTCCGAACGATGGTCAACAAACTCCATTCAAAGGCCATCCGGCATTCAAGGCGCAACATGCCACGGCTACTTGTTGCCGCGGATGTTTGTTGAAATGGTACGGGATTGCCAAGGGTCGGGTACTTACAGGTGAAGAGATCTCCAAAGTAGTCGATATCATCATGCAGTGGATTTTAGAAAAGCAGGGTAATTCGAAACCATAGTGCCAGACAGTAAAGAGTATCCATGAGTACTAGAAATTCTGACAATGACCTTTTATTTTGGCTGCTCGCAGGTATCGTTTGTGGTGTGATCGGCTTTTTTCGAGGATTCAAAATCCGCAACAAACGAAAACTGATCGAAAACATTCCGACCTCCACCATCCGTGCGATGGCGATGGGGCTTGTAGAAATCAACGGGACTGCCAAGCCGTTTAAAGGCACGATGAAGACGCCCTTTTCCAAAACAGATTGCGTTTTTTTTCATTATAAGGTCGAAGAAAAACGGAGTTCTGGCAAAAGCAGCCACTGGGTAACCCTCAAGGAGTTTTGCACGCCCGAATGGTTTTATTTGGAGGATGAAACGGGCAAGACCTTGGTGAATCCCGTGGGCGCCGAACTTTATCTGAAGGACGACCGGAAGTTTAATATGGGGTCGTTAAGCCGTGGTCCGGATAAAGCCGCTTTTGAACAAGGGTTGATCGAGTTGGGGATATCGCCGCGCGGGTTTATGGGTTTTGACAAGCCGCTCCGCTGTACGGAACATTATGTTTGTCCCGGCGACAACCTTTATGTCATGGGGACCGCGACAAAAAACCCTCTCGTGGAACTTTCCGAAAAAAGCAGCGAGAATATTTGCATCCAGAAAGAAGGTTCTTTTTTTTGTCTTTCGGACAAGAGCGAAAAAGAATTGCTGGATTCGATGACCTGGCAGTTGTATCTTTTTTTGTACGGAGGCCCCATCCTTACGGTGGTGTGCCTTTTTATTTTAATCAAACAGTATTTTCCGAGTATTTTTTAAAAAAGGGAAAAGTCCCTCTGAAAAAGGAGAATTCTTATGAGCCTCGTGATTCTTGCGGTGGTGATTTTTGCGGTGATGGGTCTGGTCGGTTATTTTGTGGGGATTTACAACGGATTAATTCAGGTTCGGAACAATATCGACAAGGCGTGGGCCAATATCGACGTACTTTTGAAGCAGCGGCATGATGAATTGCCGAAGCTGATCGATACCTGCAAAGGCTACATGCAATATGAACAAGGTCTTTTGGAGAAGCTCACGCAGGCACGGACGGCTTTTATGAACGCGACCTCTATCGAAGACAAAACCAAGGCCGAAAACCAGCTTGCCGCCGGACTCAAAACGCTTTTTGCTGTTTCGGAAAATTATCCGGACCTGAAAGCGAACCAGAATTTTTTACAATTACAAGGCCGTATTTCCGGTCTTGAAAACGAAATTGCGGATCGGCGTGAATTCTTCAACGAAAGCGTTAATGTTTACAACATCAGGATTCAGCAGCTGCCGGATGTGTTTGTCGCCAATTCGCTCGGCTATCAGCGTCGTACTCTCTTGGAAATCCCGAAAGAAGATACCCAGGACGTCAAGATTCAGTTTTAAAAGACAGACACAAGTGCAAGCAAACGCACTGCCAGAGCGTGTTTGAGATGAAATAGGAGATTTTTTGGGGAAAATTCTTGGCAGTATCAGCGATATCGTTTGGGGTTGGCCGCTTATTCTTCTGCTTTTCGGTACGCACCTTTTTCTTACCTTTCGGCTGCGATGGATTCAGGGTTATATCGGGAAGGCTATCCGTCTGTCTTTGCGAAAAAGTTCCGATGGCCGAGGTGACGTGGGGCACTTCGGAGCGCTGACCACGGCGCTCGCGGCGACGATCGGCACGGGGAATATTGTCGGTGTTGCCACCGCCATTGCCCTGGGCGGTCCGGGAGCCGTCCTGTGGATGTGGCTTACGGGCGTGTTCGGGATTGCGACCAAATACGCGGAAGCCGTGCTTTCCATCAAATACAGGATCAAAACGCACAAAGGACATTTTGCCGGCGGGCCGATGTATGTCATGAGCCTTGGTCTTAAGTCGAAATGGATGGGGATCTGTTTTGCGGTCTTCACTTCGATTGCGGCGTTCGGGATTGGCAATACGGTGCAGGCTAATTCGATTTCATCTCTTGTACAAGAAACCTTTCATATTTCGCCATGGATCAGCGGCGTGATCATGACCTTTTTCACGGCGCTTGTCATCTTGGGCGGTATTCAATCGATCTCAAAAGTCTGCGGCATGCTTGTTCCTTTCATGGCAATCAGTTATTGCGGCGGGTGCTTGATCATTCTTTGCATGCACTGGCAGACCCTTCCTACCACCGTGGCTCTTATTCTCAGCAGCGCTTTTCACGGGCAAGCCGCAGTCGGTGGATTTATTGGCGCGGGTATTCGCGATGCCATGCGCTACGGTGTGGCGCGCGGGCTTTTTTCCAATGAATCAGGACTCGGTAGCGCGCCGATTGTGGCCGCGGTTGCAAAAACAAAAAATCCCGTAGATCAAGCGCTTGTGTCCTCGACCGGCACCTTTTGGGATACGGTCGTGGTATGCGCTATGACCGGTCTGGTGTTGGTCAATTCCGGGGAATGGATGAACGGTCTCAATGGCGCCACACTGACGAAGGCCGCCTTTGCGGATATTCCGGTGATTGGGCCGATCATTCTCTGTGCAGGCTTACTTACATTTGTTTTCTCAACGATTCTTGGCTGGTCTTATTACGGGGAACGGGCGATCGAATATCTCTTGGGTCATGCGGCTGTTCTGCCCTACCGTTGGCTTTGGGTTGCGGCAGTGATGGTGGGTTCGGTCGTGACCATGCCCACGGTCTGGGCTTTTGCTGATATTGCGAATGCATTCATGGCCATTCCCAATCTTATGTCTCTTATTCTTCTGAATAGGGTAATTGTCAGCGAAACCCGCAAACATCTCTGGAGTCAATAATCGAAAAACCGATTTCGATCGCGCAAGTTAAAAACAGTAAGAATTTTTCTGAATGGGTGATGGAAAAGGGATTTTAGTTTTTTCGGGTTTAAAAAACAAAATGGAGCAAAGATAAACCTGCAATGACCCACATCACGGGATTAATCTCGCGGAACTTTAATCGCATGCTTTTAAAGAGTACGTGACTGAGGAATCCGAACGCCAAACCAGTGGCGATGCTGTAACTCAGCGCGATCATCACGATGATCACAAAGGCCGGGAATCCTTCCTCGATATTGGCAAAATCAATATCTTTAACTTCTCTCATCATGTAAAAACCCACCAGGATCAGCGCGGGCGCTGTCGCGTAAGTCGGGACGATCATGATGACAGGAATGAACAAAATACCCAGCAAGAATAAAAACGCGGTAATCACGGAAGTAAATCCCGTTCGGCCGCCTTGGCCGATGCCGGTCGCGGATTCGACATAAGCCGTGATTGTAGAACTTCCAAGCCATGCGCCCAACATACTGGCTAAGGCATCCAGCGACAGCAGACGGTCTAGGCTGCGGATGCGCCCGTTTTTGTCCACAAATTTCGCCTGATTACAACAGGCAACGAGCGAACCGATGCTGTCAAACAAGTGCATGAACATCAAACTGAAAATCGCGCTCATGAAACTCCATTTGACCGCGCCATCCAGATCCATTTTGAAGGCGATCGGCAAGAGCTTGATATCGAACGAGAATAATTCCTTTGGCCATGGGGCATTTCCCGTAAGGAGCGCGATCAACGTTGCGGTCAAAATACCGAGGATCATCGCGCCTTTGACCTTTTTTGTTTCCAAAAAGATCATGACGAAAAAACCCGCCAAACCGATGAGCACGGTCGGGGTGATCGGTCCGGCGGAAACGATGGTGACGTCGTTCTTTTGGACAATGCCAAGATTCACGAGGCCAATAAAGGTGATGAAAAAACCGATACCCACCGAAACGGCTGAAATGATGGGGCGGGGAATGGCCTCCACGATCTTTTGGCGGAGGTCCAGCAAAGTCAGGATGAAAAAGAAAAGTCCGGAAAGGAACACGATCCCCAAAGCGGTGGGCCATTGGATATGCCCCGAGAGCACAAGCGTATAAGCAAAAAAGGCATTGAGTCCCATGCCGGGCGCCATGGCGATCGGGGCGTTTGCAAAAATGCCGGTCATCAAGGTCGCCAGTGCGGTCACGAGACAGGTGATGGTGATCAAAGCTGTTTTGTCCATGCCGGTGACGGCCAGGATGTTCGGATTGACAAAAATGATGTAGGCCATCGCCAGAAAGGTCGTGCTTCCAGCGATTACTTCTGTAAGGAGAGTGGTTTTTCTTTCGCTGAATTTAAAAAACTGATTTAAAAATTGAACCAAAAAAATCTCCTTGCCTTAAATACCGATGTGACACCAGATCTTGAATTCAAGACCCGGTGCCGGACAGGGTTTATTCTACAGATCGGATCATGATGAGCAACATTTTAAAACGCTCGACGGCTTTGACCGCATGGGGAATATGAGCGGGCATGATGATCAGCTCGTTTTTTTTGACTTCGTGAGGCTTGCCGTCGATCAGGATCTGGGCTTTGCCGTCCAGGATCAGGATCGAGGCGTCGTAGGGGGCCGTGTGCTCGCTTAGCCCTTCGCCTTTGTCAAAGGCGAACAGCGTGAGAGTCCCGGCTTTTTTATTCAGGATCTGTTTGCTGACAACGGAATTTTTTTGATAATCCACCAACGTGTTGAGTGATAAAGACCTGCCGATAAAATTCTGTGATTCCATGACGGTTTTTTTTAGATTTTTTTCCATAATATCTCCTGAAGTTCATACCGCTTTACGATCGCTTTTGCGGGACAGCGCTGTAAGCCCATCAAGTTTAAATAACACACCGCTAGAAACATTGCCCTGTGGTTTTGCGCGGGCATGAAGTGGTACTGCATTTGTAGCAGATTTCATTCGGCAGATTTTGCTTCATGAAATATTCCTTGATATTGTTCAAAGTTGTTTCAGCAATATTGTGCAGGGCTTCTTTGGTAAAAAATCCCTGGTGGGACGTGATCACGACATTATTAAACGATAAAAGCCTGGCGAGTACGTCATCCGTGATGACGGAATTGGAAAAATCCTCAAAGAAATATTCGCTTTCTTCCTCATAAACGTCTAGTCCCGCATAACCGACCTTACCGGTTTTCAACCCTTCGATCAATGCCCTGGAATCGATGAGCATGCCGCGACCGGTGTTGATGATCATGACGCCTTGCTTCATTTTGGCAAGGGTTTGGTCATGAATCAGATGGTGAGTTTCTTTGGTGAGCGGGCAATGCAGGGTAATGATATCGGAGTTTTTAAAAAGTGTATCGAGGTCCACATAGTCAAAACCTGTTTTTGCCTGGAATGCCTTGTCCTGAAAAAGATCATAGGCAAGGACTTTCATGCCGAATCCTTTCAGAATCTCGATCGCTGCTTTTCCGATCTGTCCCGTGCCGATGACGCCCGCGGTTTTCTTGTGCATATCGAATCCCAAAAGCCCTCCGAGCGTAAAATTATTATCTCTTGTCCGGTAGTAAGCCTTATGGATTTTCCTGTTCAGAGTCAGCATCAGTGCGACGGCATGCTCGGCAACGGCGTGAGGGGAATAAGCCGGAACGCGGACCACATGAATTTTTTTGAAAATGGCCTGAAGATCGATATTGTTGTAGCCGGCCGCGCGGATGGCGATGAGTTTGATCCCGTTTTGGTAAAGAATTTCGGCAACTTCTTTTGTGACGGTGTCGTTGACGAAAATGCACACGACATCAAATCCTTTGGTCAACGGGGCGGTCTGTAAATTCAGGTGGCTGTTGAAATAGGTGATCTGGAAAGAGGGATCTTTTTGGATACCGTCGAACGTATCGATGTCATAAGGTTTTGCATCGAAAAATGCAATTTTGAGTTTTTGAGATAATATTGCATCCATAGTTGAATCCTTATGTTTATGTTATTATAATCCATTAGTCCTATAAAATCCAGGTGAAGGGAGTCTTTTTAGGATAGAATAATCAAGGCGTAAAGAGTTAAAAGAGCTTTCATCTGGTTTTAGAAGGTTTTTCCGGCACCGACCGGATGAAGTCTGCTGGCTTGAATTGTCATGACGGGAGTCACTATTTCTGATGACGCAAAAAGCCGAAGAACATACCAAAAAGTTAATAAAGCTGCAATCCATCGAAAATGCCACGATTGCCCATCAGGCTGGGATAGCTTTTTTCCTGATGGCCCTTGTCCCGATCGGGCTCATGACCTATATGATTTTATTCCACTTGAATCCCATGTCGCGTCAAGGGTATCGCGTCGACTTGCAATGGCTCGGTGTTCTTGCACTTGCTTCGTCGCTGGTGGGTTATTGGATCATCCGGAGGATTGCTTCCGTGATTAAGACGATGGCCAGAACGGCAAACCAGCTTGCGGAAGGCAAGGTTCAGGCACTTCAGATGGATATGAAGGATCAATCCGAGGAAATTCGCAGTCTGGTCAAGGTCTTTAATAATGTAAACCAGGATCTGGAGCAGCAGGTTTCCAAACTGGAACAATCCAAGGCTGTGATTCAAGACCTTCTTAAAAAGATCGGGAATGTGATCACTTCCGAACAGAAAGAAGAAAGTTTTTTGGACTTGATCGTGGAAAGCATGACCAAAGCCATGGATGCCGAGAGCGGCGTTTTGATCATGGTTGATGAAAAAGGCGAGGAAAAACACTTCCGGAAAGTGGTGGCTTGGGGGAAAGAACGCGAAAAAATATTATCCATGGCGGCTCAGAAAAACTCAACGCTGAACTGGATGAGCCAGGAAAAAAGACCCCTGATCATCAATCACACGAAAGAAGACAACGGAACTTCTCAAGATCCGTCGGAACTGTCCTACAGATCCCTGCTCTGCATCCCTCTCCGTTTTCAAAGTCAGCATCGAGGTTGCGCGATGGTGCTGAATAAGAAAAATGAACAGGTTTTTACATCGGAGGATACAGCGTTATTAGAAAATGTCGCGAGCCAGGTTGCTGTTGCGGCGGAAAATTCCAGACTTATGGAAAGCGCCGAACGGAGTTATGTCGAAACGATCGGAGCGCTGGCGGTCGCTGTAGAGGAGCGGGATTCGTATACGCGAGGACATTTGGAACGTGTCTCGAAATATGCAGTCCGCATTGCTGAGACTTTGAATATGGATATCAAAGACATTCAAACCTTGCGGGATGCTGCCTTTCTTCATGATGTGGGAAAAGTCGCGATTGAGGACGATGTGCTTTTAAAACCGAACCAGCTGACTCCGGAAGAATTGAAAGTGATGCAAAGTCATGCCGAGAAAGGTGAGAAAATTATTGCCCCACTCAGCTCTTTCAAGAATCTCCGTGAGATTATCCGTCATCATCATGAATACTACGATGGCTCCGGTTATCCTGACGGAGTCAAAGGGAATGAAATCTCCTTGAGCGCCAGGATTCTATCGATTGTCGATACTTATGATGCCCTGACAACAGGCCGGCCATACCGTAAGGCGCTCAGCCAAGAGGAAGCGATCAAAATCATAGAGGCAGGGTCCGGAACGCATTTTGATCCGCAGATAGTAAAAGTTTTTCTCCAGATCATCAAGCAAGCATCTTCGCAGGGCCCTGACAACACTGTTTTTAAATAGAGCAGTTGTATTTTTTTCAGAAAGATTACCGCCGCGCCGGAATAAAAAATCGCCCGGAGAATGGCTGCCTATGAAGGAACAAGGGAAGGTTCGTAAGCCGTTTGTAAGCGGGCAATTCTATCCGGACGAGCCTCATGTCCTGGAACACCAAATCAAAAACTTTCTTTCCAGAGCTTCCACGAAATCGAATCCGGATGTTCACGCCTTGATCGTTCCGCATGCAGGGTACGATTATTCCGGTCAAATTGCCGCCGAGGCGTACAAGATGATCGAAGGGCGGACATTCGATAGCGTTGTGATCATAGCTTTTTTGCATCACCTCTTTCTTCGCGGTGTTTGGGTGGATGATGTCGATGCCTACGAAACGCCTCTTGGATCCGTGCCGGTAGACCGGGAGCTGGCTCACAAAATACAAGGTTTTCATCCCTTGCTGGCCCATGCGTTCGCGGGACGTCTTGAAGAACATTCTTTGGAGGTCCAGATCCCTTTTCTCCAGATAGTGCTTCCGGGATTGAAAATCGTACCGGTCTATATCGGGATGCAAGATAGGGTCACGGCTAAAGCGCTGGCGGAGGGTTTGGCCGAAGGAATCAAAGAAAAGAATGTGCTGGTTGTGGCGACG
>Ga0209507_1000225_pt1 | contig 74279 bp, 75 predicted proteins | sample AD_UKC028_MetaG_FD_184414 | JGI IMG/M metagenome (GOLD analysis project Ga0209507, IMG submission 184414) | Active sludge microbial communities of municipal wastewater-treating anaerobic digesters from USA - AD_UKC028_MetaG (SPAdes) (version 2) | ecosystem: Engineered > Bioreactor > Anaerobic >...
CCTGGCCTGTTCCCTCGCCTTGCCGAGTGACGGCATAAGTAAACCAGCAAGAATGATTATGATTGCCATGACGACCAACAGCTCGATAAGGGTGAAACCCCTCTTCCTGTTCATGTCCCCTCCTCTTCTTTAACGTATCTTTACGCCAGTTCCCTATTAAAGCATACTATCCGTTCTCCGCCTTGTCAAGGACAAATCTGGCTATTTTATCTTTCGCTGAAAGCAGCCCTTCCGGCCTTGCCGCATTTTTTAGGCATATTACGCGGATCTTCCTGTCCCCGAATGGGCCGGCGGCGCCTCCCATCCTTATAGCGAACAGCAGATCGGCGTTTTTCGCCTTCATTTTCTTAAGCGCGTTCTTCACGGTATTCTCCGTTTCGAGCGCAAAACCGATCACCTTCCGTTTGCCCTTATTCCTGCCCGCCCAGGATAATATGTCCGGATTGAGGCGCATTTTTATGTTCAGCGCCTTTCCGCGCTTCTTGATCTTGGACTTACTAAACCGCACGGGCCTGTAATCGGCAACGGCGGCTGTCATTATTAGGCAGTCGGCTTTGAAAAAATGTTTTTTAACGGCCTTTTCCATCTCGAGCGCGGAGACGACAGGTATGAACCTGGCGCCCAAAGGAGGATCTATCGCTACCGGGCCGCTTACCAGAACGACTTCATGCCCGCGATGGATGGCCTCTTCGGCGATCCTGTATCCGAAATATCCCGTCGAGGAATTTGATATATAGCGGATGGGGTCGAGGAATTCTCTGGTTGGGCCTGCGGTTACGAGGATCCGCATCTTAACCCTTAAGGGATCTTTTTACTTCTGATATTATAGTATCCTGTCCGGCTATATGGCCGACACCTTCGTGTCCGCACGCGAGCGGGCCTCTTACCGGGCCTATCATCCTGATCCCGCGTTTCTTCAATTTGCTTATATTCTCCTGCACCGCGGGGTTAGCGTACATCTTTTCGTTCATCGCCGGCGCGATAAGGACTTTCGCCGACGAGGCCATGACAACGCATGTCAGGAGGTCGTCGCATATGCCGTTCGCGAGCTTTCCTATTATATTGGCGCACGCCGGCGCTATCAGGATGAGGCCGGCTTTGTCGGCGAGCGACGTATGGACGGGATTCCATTCGGAAGGCGTTTCGAACATCTCAAAATATACTTTGTTGCGCGAAAGTGTCTGGAATGTAAGCGGCGAAATGAACTCCTTCGCCTCTTTCGTCATTATGACCGTGACGTTAAACCCCGCTTTCCTGAGGCCGTTCACGATATCGCAGGCCCTGTAGGCGGCTATCGACCCGGTGACCCCGAGGATGACCTCTCTCTTCGCCATTTATTTCTTCTTTTCCTTCATGCTGATCTTGCCGGACTTTATCTCCTCGAGCGCGACCGTCGAGACCTTCTTGCTCTCTGTCTCAACGAGCTTCGGGCTTCCTTCGTTCAGTTCAAGGGCGCGTTTCGAGGCGAGTATCACAAGTTTGTATATCGAGTTCGTCTTATCGAGAAGTTCCTCTGCGGATACGGGGGTCTTGCCTTTCACTTATTCACCTCACTCTGAGCCTTTCGGCGATTATTATCGATTTTAGTTTTGCGACGGCTTCCGCGAAATCGTCGTTTACAACAGCATAGTCGTATTTCTTCAGGTTCGCAATATCTTTCTTCGCGCAGCTCAGCCTCTTCTTTATCTCCGACGACTTGTCCGTGGACCTTCCTACGAGCCTCTTCCTCAGTGCCCCGATCGACGGCGGAAGCAGGTATATGAGGGTGGACGTCCCGAACTTTTTCTTTATGAAGAACGCCCCCCTGACGTCCAGGCTCAATATGACGTCCATGCCCCTGTTGATGCCGGCGAGTATCCCCTTTTTCGAGGTGGCGTAATATTTGCCGTACGGCTTTGACCATTCGAGGAAGTCACCGCTCTTCTGCCTGCGGGCGAATTCTTTTTCAGAGACGAAATGGTAGTCCCTGCCGTTCTCCTCACCCGCCCTCGGTTTCCTCGTCGTGAAAGAAGCCGGATGCGCAAGGCGCCTGTCTTTCTTCAGCAGCGCCCTTACGAGCGAGGTCTTGCCGCACCCTGACGGGGCCGAGACGACGAATATGCGGCCCTTTGATCGCGCCATCGCTACTCCACGTTCTGTATCTGTTCGCGTATCTTTTCGACTTCGCCCTTTATAGATATTGCAAGCTGGGCGATCTTGTAATCGCTTGTCTTCTGCCCTACCGTATTTATCTCCCTATGCAGTTCCTGGGAGATGAAATCGAGTTTCCTGCCGACCTCGTCCTGCCCGGTTATTGTTTCCCCGAAGCTTTTCAGGTGCGCTTTAAGCCTTGTGATCTCCTCGGAAATATCCGAGCTCTTTGCGAACAGGGCGACTTCAAGCTCTATCCTGCCCTTGTCGAGGTTTATCTTGCCGGAGGAGAGCTCCTTTATCTTCCTGAGGAGGTGGAGGCGGTATTCCTTAAGCGCCAGTTTCGAGCGCCGTTCGATCGCCGTCAGGCATTTCAGTATCGTCTTCCTCCTGCCGGCTATATCCGCAATAAGCCTCGCTCCTTCCTTCTCCCTCATCTCTATGAGGCCGTCGATCGCGCGACCGAGGGCGGACCTGATACAAGGCCACATCTCCGCTTCCTTCCTGGGGCTTTCCTCGACATAGATCACCCCGGGGAAAGCTATTATCTGCGAGAAATTTATTTCATCTGTAAGCCGGAGCGACCGCCTGAGGTCCACAAGAAGGCCTTTATATTTATTCGCGAGGGGTTTGTTTATCGCCAGCTTCGGTTCTGATCTTGCGGGGTTTTCATAGGTAAGGGAGAGATTTACTTTGCCGCGTTTTACTTTCTTTGCAACCTCCGCCCTTATCTTGTCCTCGAATATGTTGAGGTTTTCGGGCAGCCTGCTGGATATCTCAAAAAACCGGTGGTTGACCGTCCTTATCTCCACCTGGATCTTCCCGCGCGCCGTAGTTGCGTCCGCGCGCCCGAATCCCGTCATGCTTCTTACCAATTTAGGCTCCGATATTTATCCCCAGACCCGCTTCGTGACGCTGGAAAAGGTCGCGAATTTGGTGGGATACAGGTCTACTATTATCTCGTCCGGATCAAACCAGAGCTTGATCTCCCTCTCGGCCTCGGATTCGTTCGATGAGGCGTGTATTACGTTCTCGTAAAGGCCCTTCGTCGTTATGCGGCCGTATGAACCGCGTATCGTGGTCGGATCGGCCTCTTCGGGGTTCGTCGATCCGGCAAGTTTCCGCACCTTGTCTATCGCGTCGTCGCCCCAGTATACCATCGCCATTACCTTGCGCCTCTCGTGAAGTTCGCCCTGAAGGTATTTTAAGAGCTCGTCGAAGAAAGGCTTGTCTTTCATGTGCTTATAATGTTCCGCGGCAAGCTCCCTGCTGACGCGAACGATCTTCGCGGCCACGATCTCAAGCTTGGACTCGGAAAGGCGGGTCAATATATTGCCCGTGAGGGATTTCTTAAGGCCGTCCGGTTTAATTACGACTAACGTCTTTTGGTCCATATGGGATTTCCTTATTCGTTTAAACCTAGATTTTATTATAACCCGGCTACTTTGTCAACAGTTCCTTCGCCCGGTCGGAGAAGTACTTCGCCTGCTCGTACGCGCCCATCCTCGAACAGACCTCGGAGACGCGCGTATATATCTCAGGAATGTCCGGCGCTATCTGAAGGGCCACTTTATATTCATCAAGCGCCGCCACGAGTTCGCCCTTTCTCGCGTATATGCCTCCGAGGTTAACCCTTGAATCGAGAAGGTACGGGTAGATCGCGATAGCTTTCCTGTAGGCCTCACCGGCTTCGGGGTCCATTTTGTCGGCGAGGTAGGCGTTGCCAAGGCTGTTCCAGTACGCGGCATTGTCCGGGGCTATCTCGATGGCTTTCCTGAACATCGACACAGAATCCTTGTATTTGCCTTTCCTGTAATATATATCGCCGAGGTTCGCGTAGGTCATCGGCACGAGCGGATCGGCCGCGATCGCCCTCTTATATGCGTCGAACGCCTCATCCTCCCTTCCCTGATGGTAATACAGGGCCGCGAGGTTAAGCAGGTGATAGACGGTATTCTTCCCGTTCGGCTCGATCCTCAACGATTCCATGTATTCGCTTTCGGCTTTGTCGAAAAGCCCGCGGTTAAAATACTCTATCCCGAGGTTCGTATGAAGCCTGGTGCTTTCCGGGGAATAAGACAGCGTGTAATTATAGAACAATAACGGGTTTCCCCATATGTGGTTTTGTTTTATCGTCAGGGCCGACAACATAAGGACAAGGACCAGGATGAATGCCTTGACGCATAACCTGATAGACCTGAATTGTGTAAGGCGGTCCAATAACACCGAAACGGCGATGAAAAAACCTATGGACGGGAAATAGAGCCAGTGCTCCGCCACAAATGCATTTATCGGTATTATATTAAGGAAAGGCAACAGCCCTATGAAGAACCATGCTGCCCCGAAAAATAACATTTTCGGCCTGTTGCGCCAGAAGGCGAGCGCCAGGGTCGACGATATGAGCAATACCGACGGGGCCAGGAAACGCGGGTCTTTTACGGACACAACGAAGTTATAAAGGAAGTCCATCCTCTCCATATGCAGGCCTGCCGGAACCACAAGTATCTTGATATATTCTATGATCACGGCGGGCGCGGTAAGGAGCCTGTATGACAGCGGAATAGTGCCTATGTACGAGCCGTCGTCGCCTATGCCGGCGAGGGCCAGGTGCCTTATATACAGGAAGATTGCCATCACGGCCAAAAACGGTATATAAGGAACGGCCGCGGATTGGCGCGGCTTGCCTTCCGTGAAACACGCCGAATACAGGACAAAGAAAGCGGGCAGCGCCAGCGCGGATTCTTTCGCGAAGGCCGCCATCGCGAAAAAAACCACGGATACGGTATAGAAGGCCGCTTTCCTTGCGCCTTCCTGGCCTGTGAACTTGATAAAACACAGCAGCGAGAGCAGGCTGAAGAACGCCGCGAGCGGGTCCCCGCGCCCCGATATATAAGTGACCGCCTCAGTATGCACCGGATGCACCGCGAATAACAGCGCCGCAAGGAAAGGGACGGTCTTCTTCTTTGACAGCAGCCACACAAGGCAATAGACAAGCAGCGCGTTGCTCAGGTGCAGGAAAAGGTTGAACAGGTGATAGCCGAACGGCTCAAGGGCCCAATAACGGAAATCCAGCGCGAAGGAGGCCATCAGCAAGGGCCTGTAAAAATTGCCCGTTATTTCCTGATGGTAGCTCCCCTCGAGGAAGAGCCTCGGGACATAGCCGAGGTCTCCAATATGGAAATTCCTCACGATCAGCGCAATATCGTCCCATATGAAGGGGTTCAGCAGCGAATTGACATATGCCGCCGCGCCTGCGAAAAGGATCGCTGCGACTGCGATCAATCCTGAGATGTCACGGGACCTGTCCTGATGGGCCATACCGGGATTATATCAAAACATGGCACCCGTGTATACGGCATACTCGCGTCCGTCCGTATTGGGTTGACTTTGTAAAATATCAGCAATATAATTATCCTGCATATGAAAAATTCGGCATGGGTAATATCCTCGATAGCCCTTTTAGCGGCAGTCCTTTTGTTGACAATAATAAATCTCCCGCGGTTCCCGTTATTTCTGGACATATACTACCATCTCAACGTGATGCGCGGGTTCGATACGGCCGGCGGTATCGTCACCGAGGCCTTCTGGGAACTGGCGCCGATCGGCCAGCCGCTTGTCTATCCTCCTCTCCTCCACCTGCTTCTGCTTGGATTGTATAAGGCAGGATTGGGGATCATGGATATCGCGCGCATATCTTCGGCCCTCCCCGCGATATTGTTGTTCGCCGCGGTATTCGCGGTGGTAAACGGGCTCCACTCGCCCAAAAGGGCTTTCTTCGCGACACTTGCCGTCTGCATACCTTACTCGTTTTTCCTGAAGATGACGATAACTGTGCCGGCTGCGATCTCTCTTATATTCATCATGCTGGCATTCTACGCCCTTGCAAGGCAGAGGATCGTATCGTGTTCGATATTCCTCGCGCTTGTATTCTATACCCATCCGGCACTGCCGTGGATGGCCTGCCTGGCGTTCGTCTTTTACGGCCTGTTCGACAAAAAGTCGCGAAAGGGCGCTTTTATCTGCGTCCTGTCCGCCATTTGCCTTTCGCTCCCGCAAATAATCCACACGATGTCCAATATGGGCAGGCTTGCCGGCCCGCTCGGCATACCGATGCCGGAGGGCGGGATGTTCGAGCTATACCCCCTCATTTACATATTTGCCGGGATCGGACTGATAAGGGCCTTCTGCACCGCCGATGCCCCCGGCAAACGCCTCGGGCTGTTCGCGTTATGCCTGTTGGCGGCTTTTCTTCCTATGGCGGTCAATTACAGGTTCCGGTTTTTAAGCGCTGAAGGCCTGCTCCCGGTGCTGCTCCTTGCCGGCGCAGGACTGGAAACGGCTCACGACAGATTCCTTGGCCTGATGAAGATGAAAAACGCGGCCTGGTCGGGCCGGGGGTTATATACGGCGGCGTTTGTTGTTTTTTTTATATTCTTCTCCCCGACTTTCTCAATGTATGTGCCGCTGGACCCTCCTTACGATAAACATGAATTCTCGTTCCACCTCAGAGATTCCACGGCAGCGAACCTTTTGCCTGCATATAAGACCCATGTAAGGCCTTTCGAGATAACCCTCGTCGACAACTTAGTTGAGAAATGGGTAAAGATAATAGAGGCCAACACTTCGGAGTCCGATATAATATGCTCGAATAACGCGTTTATTGGGGGCATGCTTTCGGCCTTGAGCGGCAGGGCAAATTCAGCGCGGCTCTTCCTTGAAGTGGAAGAACCGGATATCCCCATATCGGAATTCGGGTCTGCCAGGCTCGCGCTATGGACAAGGGAATATAACGGTAAATTCTCATACGAAATAAACGAGTGTATAGCAAAGTTCGGATATCGGGTCATCAATATGGATGAAAGAGCCGCTATAATGGTAAAGCCCGACGGGAAGAATGCCCATCCCGTAAAACCCGTATTGGGGGTATGGACGGCCTTTTTAACATTGGCGATGGTTTTGGCCGCGGCATTTTATGACATTGCCAGGCCCGGATAAATCCTATTCCCTCCCATACACCTCTTATGATAGAATGTACTTCGTGAAAAGTAACTTCGCGACAATATCCTTCCTCGTTATCATAGTCTTGGCAGCCGGATTATTCAGGTTCGCCGGATTCAGCAGCCCCCACGGAATGACATGGGACGAGGAGTTTTACGTCCAGATGGGCGAAGACCTCACCAAAAACCCTCTAAATTATAATTGCCGCTATTTTGTCGGTGTATTCGAGCGGCTTAACCTCGATACGCCGGAATACCTGCATGAACCGCTCTTTAAGCATCCCCCGCTGTTTTCCTATCTTCTCTCTTTCGTTTTTAGAACCGGCGGCGCCACTTATGAGGCGGCTTCCCTTGTCCCGATATTTTTCGGTCTCGTACTGGTCTTCCTGTCTTTTGCTCTCGGCAGTTTTTTGTTTAACAAAAATACCGGTTTGGCCGCGGCATTTCTCGCGGCAATAGACCCGATAAATTGGGCATGTTCGGAAAAAATATGGATGGAGACCACCCTTGCCGCGTTCATGTGGATCGCGGTGTATTTTGTGATAAGGGCCGCTATTGGGAAAAAATATCTGTTTTATTATCTGGCCGGAGCGGCTTCGGGTTTCGCTATCCTCACGAAATATCCGGGTTTCCTTGTTTTTCCGATAGGATTTACCATCGTGGCGCTTGAGGACAGGAGGGCTTTCAGGTCTCCTCATTTCTGGATGTGGCCGTTGATAGCCGCGCTTATGTTCCTGCCATGGATCATCTGGAACTGCCTGGTATACGGGGGGCAAATAATCGCAAAAGTACCCGCATTGCATGAGGTAAAACCGCACATCGTAATATTATCGGCGGCTGCGATAGCGGCAATGGTTGTCATTGCCAAAACCATTAAAACCCCGAGAGCAAGGTTCGCCCTGGCATTAGCAGCTTTACTGTTTGTGTTTTCGCGGCAATATGTGATGGACGGAATCGCGAACATGTTCAACGCGGCATACGTGCCGCCTTCCGGATGGAAACCGGGGATGTTCCAGTCCGAGCCCTGGACATTTTATTTCAGGAGAATGATAGAACTCTCCCCGTTCTACCTGTTCGCCTTCGCCGGGATCCTCTTCCTCGCAAAAAAGGGATCAAGAGAAAAATTTCTTATCATCCCTGCCCTGTGGTCGCTTTTGTTCTTTTCCGTGTGGGGAAGCTATCAGAGCAGATATGTCCTATTCGCTTCTATCGCGCTGCTGGTGCTGGCGGCAAGGACAGTACTATGGTGCTGGGAAAAAATAGGGGAAAAATCCGGTTCCGGTCCCGTGAAGACGTCGCTCCGGCTGTGTCTCGCGGCTATAGTGCTATTAGCGCTGCTCAGGACCGCCGGGATCGATATGGCAACAGTAATTGGAAATGACTTCCTGCACTTTTGACGAGGAGATGACATGAAACTTGTGATCCAGATACCGTGCCTTAACGAAGAAAGTACCCTGCCGGTAACGTTAAAAAGCATCCCGGCAAGGATCGACGGGATAGACACCATCGAGCTGCTCGTTATCGACGATGGAAGTTCCGACGAGACTTCACGCATCGCGAAGCAGAACGGCGTAAACCACATAATAAGGTTCAACAGGACCGTCGGGCTGGCAAGGGCGTTCAAGGCCGGCATCGAGAAGGCTGTCGGGCTGGGCGCGGATATAATCGTCAATACGGACGCCGACAACCAATATGATAACGCTGATATACCTAAGTTGATCAAGCCTATTCTCGATAAAAAAGCCGATATCGTCATAGGCAACAGGGAAATATTAAGAAATATGAGGCAGGGCCTAACTAAGGGATTGCTTCAGTTCCTCGGAAGCCGCGTCGTCTCAAGGTTATCGGGCATCAATATAGGCGATGCAACGAGCGGGTTCAGGGCTTTCTCCAGGGAAGCGGCGCTGCAGCTAAACATCTCCACGGACTTCTCTTATACCCTGGAAAGCATAATCCAGGCCGGGGAGAAAGGCCTTATCGTCACCGACGTGCCCGTAGCAACAAACGAACCGCTGAGAAGATCAAGGCTTTTCAAGAACAACCTTCATTACGTAAAAAGGTCCCTCGGAACGCTGATAAAGGTATATGTTGCGTATGAGGGGTTCAGGGTGTTCCTGGTAAGTGGCATTGTCTTTATCTTTGCCGGGGCGCTGTTGGTCCTGAGATACCTCTATTTCTACGTCTTTAACCTGAATCCTGGCGGCCATGTCCAATCATTGATCATCGCTTCCGTATTCATGACGCTCGGATTCCTGTTGATGATCCTTGGGTTGTTGACCGAACTCATATGCGGGACAAGAAGGATAGTGGAAGATATTCTCACGAAGATAAAAAATCAAGATTAGGCTTTTCCCCGTCAAAATGACAAAAGATCTGTCAATAATAATAGCGAGTTATAATACGCAAGAACTGACCCGGAACTGCATACGCAAGATCAGGGATAGCACGCATTTTATTTCATATGAAATAATTGTGGTAGACAATGCCTCCTCCGATGGCTCCCAGAGAATGATCCGGGACGAATTCGCAGATGTAAAACTCATTGCAAACAAAAAAAATATCGGGTTTTCCAAGGCCAACAACCAGGGCATCCGTGCGGCAGAAGCCGACCTCGTATTGCTTCTGAACAGTGATACGATCTTGCATGATTCAAGCCTGGACAAATGCGCAGCCTTCATGCGGTCCAACCCAAGCGTCGGGGTCCTGGGCTGCAAGATCTTAAATGCGGACGGTTCTATACAGCAGTCCTGCTTCAGGGAGCCTAATATACTGTCCGAGCTGGTCTATTTCACGCCAGCCGCCCTCTTGCGCCATCGCGACCCGGTTTCGCGCCATAAATGGCTGCAGGGCCGGAACCTGTTGGGATCCGGAAACGTTGATTTTATCGCGGGAAATTTCCTGCTTATAAGGAAAACCGTATTTGAAAAAGTTGGCTTATTGGACGAGAGCTTTTTCATGTACTACGAAGATGCGGAGTTCTGCAAAAGGGTGCGGCAAAAGTCGCAATACAAGGTATATTATTTTGCGGATGCTTCTATAACTCATTATGGCGCCGGGACCGAGCCCCCTCCTGATACGGACAAGATCATTCTGGCTTACAACAGCATTAGGAATTATTTTGGGATAACCCGTGGAACGTTATATAAACACGTATTTACCGCGGTATGCAAGTCTGTCATGCTTATTGAGCTCCCTGTATTGGCCCTGTTTTCATTCGATAAAAGGTTCCGGAAAAAGTTCGCGAATTTCTTGCGCTTGGTACTTTCACGATGAAAAACAAGAAGATCGTGATCGATAATTTTATTTCGTTGGCCTTCTTGCAGGGCGTTACCTACATACTTCCCCTGGTGACTTTCCCGTTCCTGGTTCGGGTTCTTGGCCCCGTAAAATACGGGCTTGTCACATTTTCCCAGTGTTTTATCATGTATTTTGTGCTGCTCATAGATTATGGTTTCAACTATTCCGCCACCAGAGAAATATCGATATACAGGAATGATATAGGCCGTCTTTCCGGCATAGTCGCGTCTGTCACGGCGATAAAGCTACTACTTCTTGCAGTAAGCTTCGCTGTATTCTCCTGCGTCTTGTTCCTTGCGCCTAAATTCAGCTCTGAAAAGACGTTATATTATTTTTCCTTCCTTGCGGTCCTCGGTAACGTCCTAATGCCCGCCTGGTTTTTCATGGGAATAGAAAAAATGAACTATATAATGTACTTGAGCATACTCTCCAAGGTTATTTACACTGTGTGTATTTTTGTTTTCATTACCGGGCCGGAAGGGTATCTCCTGGTGCCGTTATTCAACGGTCTCGGCGGGATCTTTTCCGGCCTGATCGCGATATACGTATTATTCAAAACCTTTAAAATAAGGCCTTTGGTCCCGCGGATAAGTGAGATAGCGCGCCAACTAAAGGAAGGTTGGCACGTCTTTATTTCAACAATGGCGATAAGCGCTTATTCGAATACGAGGATGTTCGCGGTGGGGTTGCTATGCAGCGAGACGGTAACGGGTTATTACGCTATCGCCGAAAAATTAATAAATATCATACAATCGACATACCTGATCCCTCTTGCGCAAACAGTATTTCCTAGGCTAAGCAACGTTTTCCACGCGGACCCGGGCAAGGCATTCAATATGATGCGAAGATTGCAAAGCCTCACGACAATGCTGTACCTTTTATTCCTTCCCCCGTTATTCATCCTGGCGCCGCATATAATATCTCTGATCGCAAAAAATGTATACCCGGAGACTTTGTTAAGCTTCAGGATCTTATTGATCGCCGCGTTTTTCACGAGCGCAAATGCGTTCCGGGTCCAGTTCCTGCTGATATCCGGGAGAAATAAAATATATGCCGATATCCACATGCTGGCGGGTACAATAGGCGTCGTCCTCACGTTCTTGTTCGCTTACCTGTATTCCTATATAGGCCCCCCGTTCTCTATGTTGATCGTGGAAATCACTGTCCTGCTGTTAACGGTAATAAGCGTCCGGCAATCGTGCCCGGACAGGGCTTAACGATGAAAGTTCTTCATGTGGGCTGGGGGCTTAAGCCCTGGTGGAGCGGCGGTTATATTGAATATCTGATGGGCTTGTTCGATTTTCAAACAAAGATGGGATACGATACTTCGTACTTTTGCGCGGGGCGCTATTACGGCGGCTTCAAAAAACCTACCTTAATAAAATGGCGCATGGGTAAGATAAAAGTTTATGAGGCATTCAATACCCCCTTTATGGATAACGGCGGCGGATTTCTGTTGAAACCCGGGCTTGACCTTAGTAACGCAGAATGCGAAACTATCTTTAGGGAGGCCCTAAATGAAATAAAACCCGATATCGTGCACATCCAGCACCTTATGGGATTGCCTCTTTCGCTGGTTAATATCATTAAAGACGAATATGGCCTTCCGATCGTGATGACGATCCATGATTACTACCTTATGTGCCCCACAATAAGTTTATTCGACCGGGAATCCGGGAATTGTCCCGCCGGCCGGTCCGGCCACAAATGCGGGGACTGCATGGAACGCAACGGGCTTAGAATTAATTACCGCAAAGTAGGCACTTATGCGGAAGCCACCAGTTATGGATTTTATAAACTATGTAGGAAGGCCGGCCGATTGCGTAAAGCTTTTACAGCCCAACGTGATCCAATGCGGTATCCACTTTCAATTCCCGATAATGACTATTTCGAAAAGAGGCGGCTTCTAAACCGTGAGAGCCTTTTAAAAATAGACGCCTTGGTCTCGCCATCAAAAAAAACGGCAAAGATCATATCCGATTTCGCTGGCAGCACAGTAAACATATCTATTGTCCCTTATTCGTTAAGCCATGTAGACGGCATTAAACCGGAAATGATCGAAGCAATAAGCCTGCCCATAAAGTTTGTTGTGCTTGGAGGTTGCGCGAATCACTTAAAAGGAGCAAATCTCATATCAGAGACAATTTTATCGCTGAATAACGACGGCTATAAGGATTCTTTCCAGATATATATCTACGGCGATATCGATCCCGAATTCAAGAATAACGTACCAACCGACGTGAACGTCTTCTTTCGCGGGCCATACAAAACTACCAGCCTTAACGGAATACTAAGCGGAATGCACGTGGGCATAGTGCCTTCCGTCTGGGAAGAGGTTTATGGCATTGTCGGCATTGAATTGCTGGCTAAGGGTATTCCAGTCATCGGGAATTTGAGGGGCGGCATCACTGATTATGTCGCAAATGGCGAAACGGGCTGGATAAACAGGTCTTCCTCCGCTGATGAATTGAAGGATATAATAAAAAATATAATAAACGACCCTGGACAGATCCTGCAACTCAATAGAAAGATCCTTTCGGGGAGAAGGAGCCTTATTACTTCCATGGAGGACCATTTCAAGATAATGGACGGTATCTATGCACATACTATTACTGAATCCTCCGGCAAAAAACATAATCCTTAGAGATTATTATTGCAGCAAGGTATCGAAGGCGAGCTATGTCCTGCATCCCGTTGACCTCTGCATGTTAAGCGGAACGCTTGCCTCCAGGCATGCGGTATCTGTTATAGACGCTATTGCGGAAAGGCTGTCGGAAGATGCATGCTTAAGCCGAATCGCCGATCTCAATATCGATGCTGTCATCTTCCTCGCAGGCCAGGTTTCTTATAAAAATGATCTCTTGTTCATTAGAAAAGTGAAGGAACAGACCCGCGCTAAAACTATTGGTACCGGTGACATCTTTATGGAGGATGGCGATAGGACGCTAAAAGAGAACCCATTCCTGGACGCGATAATTCTCGATTTCACCACTGATGATATCCTGAAGTTTTTGGACGGTAAAAAAGCGGACAATATGGTCTACGCCGGATGCGGTACGTCAAGCAGGGAAATATGGAAAGAGTTCTCGATCCCGGTCCCCAGGCATGAGCTTTTTAAGAACCGCCTTTATACTTCTCCTTTTATGAAACATCACACGCTGGTCACCGTCCTGACCGATTATGGGTGCCCCTATAAATGCGACTTCTGCATCATGGGCGCACTGGGTTATAAATTCCGCGGCGTGGAAAACGTCATGGATGAGCTCTTGCATATACGGTCGATGGGAATAAGAGAACTTTACTTTGACGACCAGACCTTCGGAGCAAATAAGGAGAGGACGCTTGCACTGCTCGCTAAAATGAGGGGTATGGGATTTTCATGGAGTTGCCTTTCGCGGGCTGACATTATGAGCGACGACCTTGCGAGGGCGATGAAAGATTCGGGCTGCCATACCGCAATAATGGGGGTCGAAAGCGGCAGCCAGAAACTCCTCGACAGGCACCATAAGAACACAACGATAACAGGGATAAAAAAGGGTTTTCATATATGCCATAAACATGGTATTAATACTGTGGGGACTTTCATGTTTGGCCTTCCGGGTGAAACCGAAAATGATATTTTAGATACAATAGATTTTGCAGTTGCGTTGGGTTGCGATTACGCTTCGTTCAATACGGCCGTGCCAAGGATGAACACACGTTTACTAAAAGATGCTGTTTCCGGCAGGCTGATTACCGGGGAACTTTGTGAAATGGACCAGTCGGGCAACTGCGGTGTTTTAGGCATGGGGGATCTTTCCGCGGAAAAGATCCGGTACTTCAGGAAAAAGGCAATCTGTCGATTCTATTTCAGGCCTTCTTACCTGCTCAAAAGGCTTAAAAAGATAACAACGTTATATGAGCTGAGATCCAACATAATTAACGGTCTTGCCATCTGGGGAAAGAGATGAAGATAGGCATCATGATCTGGATAGACAGGTGTGTGGGTATTCCCCTTTGCTGGTTAGCCTCACAATTCTATCGGGTGCAAAGATTATTCTCTCGCGCGGGGGATATTGGGATCAAGAAGATGCTCTTCATTAAACCGTCGGAGATGGGAACGACTGTTATAATGTATCCGGCTCTTATAAAAGCTCGGGAGATCTTTCCTGAAGCAGAACTTTTTTTTCTTGTCTTCGATGATAATGCCGAGATACTCAGGGTACTGAATATTATAAAAGATGAAAATATCCTTACCATCCGAACATCTTCTCCCCTCCTGTTTCTTAAAGACGTTGCATCGGCTATTGTAAGGCTCAGGAGGGAGGGGATTGACGCCGCAGTTGATATGGAATTCTTCTCGCGGTTTACCAGTATTATCAGTTATCTTAGCGGCGCAAAAAAGAGAGCGGGATTTTACAGGTATCATTCTGAAGGATTATACCGCGGCGACCTGATGACCCATAAGATAAATTATAATTCCTATATCCACACCGGGGCTTCCTATGTCTGCCTGGTTCTGTCCCTAGGGTATCCCGCAAGCGATATGCCTTTCAAGTATCCATCCGATTCCATAAAGCTGGAGATTCCGAAGTTCGAACTTTCCCAAACAGCCAAGGAAAAGATCTTCGTAAAGTTGAAGGAGCGGAACCCGGCTATCGATGAATCAAACCCTATCGTTCTTATCAACCCGAGCACGAGCCAATTCCTGCCTTTCAGAAAATGGCCCTTAAAAAAGTACGCGGCATTGGCCAAAAGCCTCCTTGAAAATAATAAAGATATATTCATCATAATCACCGGAATTAAGTCCGATATAGAAGACGGCGATTCCATATGCAGTGATGTTGATAGCAGCAGGTGTTTCAACATGATGGGGAAAACCTCGGTCAGGGAATTAATAGATCTTTTTAATGTCTCCGATGTCCTCGTGTCAGTAGATAGTGGGCCCGCTCATTTTGCCGCGCTGACCGGCATAAATATAGTATGCATATTTGGGCCTGAAACGCCCATCCTTTTCTCCCCCTTGAGCGATAAGTGCATTTCGCTCACGTGCGGTTTTACGTGCCATCCGTGCATGTCCGTCTTAACTAGCCGCAAACCGGCTTGTGACTGCGAAGAAAAAAAGTGCCTGGAAGAAATAACGGTTGACAAGGTACGCTCGACCGTACAAACATTCCTCGAAAAAGGACGCTAAATGGGGGCCAGACGTAACCAAGCGGCATTATATATTCTAGATCGCCTGTTCGCCGGGACCGTCGCAGCGGCACTTCTATTTTCTGCCGTTTGCATTTTATCCGGAATCTTCACCTCTCCGTATTTTAACTGGAATTCGCAACGGCTTGCCTGGTCTTTTTCCGCGATTTTCGGGTACAACCTATACTATCCGCTCGATACCGGACCCGTTCTGGCCCGGATGTACGGACCCGTCTCCCCGTTGATTTATATTCCCGCGGCGATCTTCCGCACTCCTGCGGCTGCGATCATAGCCGGATCTTTTATAAGCGCATGTTTATTCTTTTTCCCTATGCTTTTAATGTCCCTGAACGTCAAACGGAAAAATTCGTACGGCACAATTTATATATTATATGCGCTTTCGTTCTTCGTGCTTATGACTTTTATGTCTTCAACCTTAAAATACGTTGCTTTCAACATCCATGCGGATGCCTCCGCTTTAGGTTTTGCGGCTTTGGCTTGCGTATTTCTCTGCCTCGCCGAAAAGGATCTTAAGCTCTTCCCCTTGCTATTATCATCGCTGTTTTGCGCACTTTCCATCTGGTCAAAACAGACTATGGTCCCGTTGTTTATAGCGCTGCCTTTATATATCCTGCTGTCCCGGGGCAAGGCGTGTTTTTGGCGTTACATGGCCCTCCTTTCTCTTTCTCTCATTGGCGTTTCCCTTCTCTTCTGTATCATTTTCCGCCCCGGCATACTGTTTGATAACATGTTCACCATCCCTGGCCGCCAGCCTTTGCTGTACGATTTCAAGGTACCGGGCAACGAAGCGATATTATTGGCTATAATGGACCTGGTAAAAAGATCACGTGTGCTTCTAGTTATATTTCTCGCTCTCCTTCTTGGGGACATCCGGATTGAAAATAGAAAATTTAGTGAACGTATCCGCGGCAACCCTTGGGCGCTTTTTGCTTTCGTCAGCTTACTGATGATCCCCACGTCGATCATTGGAAGGGCAAAATTTGCCGCTGATGTCAACACGCTTAGCCCTTCGATATATTTCCTTGCGTGCGCTGCTTCTCTATTGATGATGAGGTTTCTATCTGTTTACGGACGTTCTTGCGCAAACACAAAAGCCGGCTTTATGAAATTATCTCTTATCGTATTCCTAGTCGTGCTCCTGAACCGGAATTTACCTTCTTTTCTTGCGTCCGCGTCCGACATTGCGTTCCTCCCCCGTAACCAGCATACGCTATCATACTTATATGCGAAAGAACATAAGGATTCAGCTTACTTTCCTGAAAGTTTGCTATCCAACCTCCTGGCTGAAGGCAAGTTGTATCACAGCTTAGACGGCCTTTATGACAGGGATATGTCGGGGATCCCTGTATGCCAAGGCCATTTTAACGGATATATCCCAAAACATTTGCGTATTATTGCGTTGCCGGCTACCGCTTATGCGCCGGATCGTAGCCAATATGTCAAAAAGTACCTTCCGGCTTTTTCGAGCATTGTCCACGACAGAGACCTCCAGGAGTGGACTATTTATACAAAGCAATGAAAGCCTTTCAACAATGCAAAAGATAAATTTGATCATATGGACGGCGAGCTCATCGGGAATAGGCGGGACCGATACCTGGACTTCCGATCTCAAGAAGCGCCTTCGCTGCAGCGACTATAATCTCATCACAATGGGAGAATCGAAGATATTCGCCGGCGAGGAAAGGGTTGACCGCATCATATCGTCCTGGCACGAGGCGGAAAAAGCCATAGCGGGGCTTGCGCCTGCCATTGTTATACCAAATTGGGCATATCGGATTTTCGGGATATGCGCAAAACTTAATGGGCAAGGAGCGAGCTTAAAATGCCTGGGGATGTGCCATGCTGACAGCGCAAGGGAATATTACGAACCTCTGGCCTGGTATGAATCGGTCATCTCCAGGTTCATAGCGGTAAGTCCGGTGTGCGGGGAAAAACTTTCCGGATATATCCCCCACAGAAAAGATGACATCTGCTGCATCCCATGCGGGATCGAAATACCCCCAGCACATAACAAAGCATACAGCACGTCTCCTTTAAAACTCGTGTATTTCGGAAGGATAGACCAGAACCAAAAAAAAGTCTTCGACCTCGTGCGCCTTGCTGAGTTATTAAGCCTATCGGACGTCGACTACACCCTCGACATAATAGGATCCGGCTTCGACGCAAAAACCCTATCTTCGATGATCAAAAAAAGCGGGGCTAAAGACAGAATCTCTTTTTTTCCCCGACTGGCTCATTCCGGATTACTCGAGAGGATCAAGGATTATGACGTCTTTGTAACGGCGTCACGGTACGAAGGACAGTCCGTAAGCCTGGGCGAGGCGATGGCAAACAAGTTGATACCGTGCGTTACGAGGGATACCGGAGGGAGCTGGGCCGTTATCGATAACGGACGAAACGGTTTTTGCGTGGACATTGGGGATATGCACGGCATGGCCGAAAAAATCAAGGTCCTCTCAAATATGAAAAAAGAGGACCTGAAAATAATGGGGGAAAACGCGAGAGATTCTGTTATAAAACATTTTAATATTGAAAATACTTTTCCTGAATTTTTTTCGGCCCTGGGAATATGCGCGAAAGAAGGCAAAAGGCAATGGGCGCATGATGGAAACTTCGTGATGCCGGGCTATCGTCATTCTCCGGTCCTGCCGCAAAATGCGCTCTTCGGGAAGGTGCTAAAGTCATTTTTTAAGATAGTACCCAAACAAACGCTTAGGGGCATATTAAATAAGTGCAGAAGATCGAATGACGGTTAATCGCGCAGTAAAGATCCTTACGATATACCCGCGCATAAGGACAGGGGGCTGCTTCGGCCAGCTTATTAGGGCGATAGAGGCTGTCCTTTCTCGCGGGGGTACCGTCCATTATATATCATCCGAACCGTTCCCTTTACCGCCTGACGAACGGCTGGTATTTCACCGGTTTCCTTTTCATCCCAGGAATGAACTGTTATTCAACGTCTTCTTTTATCTCCTATGTCCTTTCCAAATATTATATGTAGCGATAACGTCCGGGCCTGTCAAGATCCTCTTGTTCAATGAGGAATTCGCGGCCCTGGCGCTCCCGGCCAAGATCCTATCCGGAAAGAAGATAATACTCGTCATAGAGGGGTATATCAAAGCTCTGGCGCAAAATAAAAAATTAAACTTTTTTGTATCGGGCATCCTTTTTGTTTATGGCAGGATAGGCATTGTGGCCGCAGATCGCGTTTTTGCCGTCTCTGAAGACCTAAAAATACGCCTCGCCCGTTTCTACGGGACGAGGAAAATAATAGGGGTCTTCTATAACTATGCGCCGAAAGCCGTTATCGAAAGGGCGTCGCGTATTGATATGACTAGAGGAACTGGAAGGACATGCATAGGCGTATCGATCGTCTGTGTCGCGCAGCTTATCCCGCGTAAAAATATCTCATTTCTTTTAAAGGAATTCTCTTTGGCCGGGGACAGGGATAAAGCATGCCTCTTTCTCGTGGGAAGCGGGCCTCAGGAAAACGAGTTGCGTTCGACTGCTTCCGGGCTTGGTATTGCCGAAAATACCTTCTTCCTGGGCCAACGCAATGACGCATTAAACATCATAAAATCTGCAGACTTGCTCATCCTTCCTTCGATACACGACGATTGTCCGCTCGCATTAATAGAATCTCTGTGCCTCGGGACTCCGTGCATGGCAAGCAAAACAGGGGGCATGCCCGAGATATTGAAATACGACGAACTTATGTTCGAGCAGGGAAAACCCGGCGAACTATCAAAGAAGCTTGAGAGGTTTATTGGCGACGCCTCCTATCGGGAACTGCTGAAGAGGCTTTGCGCCGAACGTAAGAAGGAATTTGATAAGGATTGGGGAGAAGAGGTGCTTAAATTGTTGGTTTAATGCCGCAGGATCCCTCCCGCGGCATCCAGATATATCCCGGATATCTTTTGCCAGTTACAATTTTCTATCACGTACGCCTTGGCTCTTTCTCCGGCCTCGGCCCTTCCCTGTTCGTCACCAAGTAATTCTTTTATCCTGCCCGCGAATCCCTCCTGATCAAGCGGCTCCACAAAAAATCCGTTTATCCCGTCCTTTATAGCGTCCTGAAGCCCTTCAAGTTTTGAGGCTATGACGGGCTTCCCGCAACAAGCCGCCTCAAGGACCGAAATGCCGAAGCCTTCCATGTCCCCGTCAATCTTTATATTGGGCTGGATAAATATATCGCAGGTATTCAAGAGGACTTTCTTATCCGCTTCGGATATGCGCCCGAGAAGCGTTATCCTGGATCCGAGCCCTGTATCTGCGGCGGCGCGTCTGATCTCCTTTTCGTCAGGCCCGCTTCCGGCAATTACATAAACCGTTCCTTCGTCCAATTTTTGCATAACGTTTCGGATAAACCACGAGACACCCTTTCTCTTGATAAGCCTGCCCAGGGAAAGCAATACTTTCTTTCCTGCGGGACCGTCGCCTATAATGGCCGCCAATTCCTTCTTGCCATAAATACCGTCAAAATCGCCGCTATCAACACCGTTAGGTATGAAAACAAATTTATCTGGCGCTATCCCCCTCTCTGTTCCCGCCTTTATCGTCGCATTGCTGACGGCCATTAATTTATCCACCTTTTTCAGGAATACGCCGACCCATAATCTCTGGTACAGCGGGCCCTTATATGTAATATCAAGGCCGTGGACAATGCAAATGACAGGCGTTCTCATGAATAACTTTAACGCCCATCCCAGGACAGAAAGTACCCCGTCGCCAAGTATTATAACGTCATACTTTACGATCGCCTGCAGGATAAGCGACCTGATGAACGAATATGGGATAAATACGGGGAGAAATATCTTTCCTAATTTATTAACAATTACTGTGGTTTGAGCCGACCTTGATAGCCAGATTGAAAGTTTATAATTCTGGTTCTCTATCCCCCCGGCGGAGGGTGGATACGCCCTTGAGATAAAAAGGATCTTCATGCTCTGCGTCTAAAAATATTCAATAACCTTTCGAGATCGTCGTTCGAGTAATACTCTATCATTATCTTGCCGCGTTTCGCCTGGTGCAACAACGTGACTTTCGTCCCGAGTATCTTCTGCAATTCCTCCTCGACCGCCCTTATCTCCGTCGTGTGTTTGCGCGGCCTCGCCGGGCGGGCCTTTCCGGTGATCTTGCGCCTCACATAATATTCCGCCTCGCGAACCGAGAGCCCGCGCCTTATTATCTTGAGGCAAAGGTCAAGCTGCGATTGCAGTGAGCATAAGTATTGCTTTCGCGTGGCCGGCCGATATCCTGCCAAGGTATATCTCTTCTTTTATCTTGTCGGGAAGCCTCAACAACCTGACCGCATTTGAGACAGAGGCGCGGTCCCTTCCCACTTTTTCAGATATCTGTTCCTGCGTCAGCGAGAATTCGTCCGACAGCCTCTGGTATGCCTTGGCCTCTTCGAGCGGGTTGAGGTCGTCCCTTTGTATGTTCTCTATAAGCGCGATCTCGAGCGCCTCGTCGTCCTTCACGTCCTTTATTATCGCGGGGACCTGCGCTATCCCGAGCTCTTTCGCGGCCCTGAACCTTCTCTCCCCCGCTATCAGCTCGTAACCGTCGCCTCTCGGCCTGACAACCACGGGCTGTATCAGCCCTTTTTCTTTGATGGACTGGATTAGCTCCCTGAGCTTATCGGGATCGAATACTTCCCTCGGCTGGAACCTGCCCGGCGTTATGTCCGTGATATTTATCTGGACGGTCCCCCTGCTCTCCGACCTTTGGGGGACATCGTCGGGAATAAGCGCTTTAAGCCCCTTGCCTAATACTCTCTTCTCCATTGGGGATCTCCTTTCCTTGCTTCGTGTTCAGCTCCAGCGGAAAATCCGTCTTAAGGAATTCCTTTGCGAATTCATAATAACTGCGCGCGCCCTGCGAGTGCTTATCATACATGACGACCGGCATCCCGAACCCCGGGGCTTCACCGAGCTTTACGGAACGCGGTATAACGGTATTGTATACTTTTTCCCCGAAATAACTCCTGGCTTCCTTTATTACCTCGTCCGTAAGTTTCGTCCTGAAATCGGCCATCGTCAATAATATACCTTCTATTTCCAGCGCGGGATTAAGGTTCTGCCTTACGAGGTTTATCGTGCTGAGCAGCTGCGACAATCCTTCCAGCGCGTAGTATTCGCATTGCAAAGGTATGAGCGCTGATTTCGAGGCGGTCAGCGCGTTGATCGTGAGCAGGCCTAAACTCGGGGGGGCATCCAATATTATATAATCGAATGACGGGCGAATATGCTCAAGCGCCTGTTTCATGTGGTATTCGCGGCTTTGCGCATTGACGAGCTCCACCTCCATTCCGGTAAGGTGGACGTTCGAAGGGATTATGTATAAGTTTGTAAGTTTAGTGCTAACAATTACTTGTGATATATCCATTCCGTTGATTAGGACATCGTAAATCGATTCTTTTACCTGTTTTTTATCTATTCCGAGGCCTGAGGTCGCGTTGGCCTGCGGGTCGCAATCGACGACCAATACATTGCGCCCTGCCAGCGCGATATATGAAGCGAGGTTTATCGCTGTGGTAGTCTTGCCTACTCCGCCCTTCTGGTTACATACAGAAATTATCCTAGCCATTGTTCCACGTGGAACATTCTAAACGTAGTCCATTTTTTTGTCAAGATTTTCTTTCCCGCAGCGCCTCGACATAAAGATAAAGCAGGGAGGCGTCGCATGGAGATATGCCTGATATCCTCGATGCCTGGCCTATCGATAGCGGCCTTATCTTATCAAGCTTCTCCTGGGCTTCTTTGCGCAATCCGCGGACAGACCTGAAATCAAGGCCGTCGGGTATCTTTACGGCTTCCAGTTTCTTCATGCGCCCGGCTTCCTTGACCTGCCGCCTGATATATCCTTCGTATTTCGCTTCTATCATTATTCGGCGTTTTATATCCTCGGGAAGATCCGATATCCCTTCCGGGCGTTTACGCTTTAATGACTCTACGCCTTTATCGATGGATCCTTTCCTTGCGAGCATGCCATCATATTCTTCCTTAGAAATGAGCCCCAGCTCATAACCGTATCCCATAAGCCTTATATCCGCGTTATCGTGGCGCAGCAGTAATCTGTATTCCGCCCTTGATGTGAACATGCGGTACGGTTCATTCGTTCCTTTTGTTACAAGGTCGTCGATAAGGACCCCTATATATGCTTCGTCGCGGCCGAGAACGAGCGGCGCTTTGCCTTTTATCTGCAGTGATGCGTTTACTCCCGCGATGAGCCCTTGTGCGGCCGCTTCCTCATAACCGGATGTCCCGTTTATCTGTCCGGCGAGGTAGAGCCCCCGGATAAGTTTTGTTTCGAGTGTCGGCTTCAATTGCGTTGGCGGGCAAAAATCATATTCTATGGCGTAACCGTAACGCGCAACCTCACAGCGTTCTAATCCTTTGATAGTCCTTAACATACGCAACTGTACATCCTCGGGTAAACTAGTCGATATCCCATTAGGATATATCTCGTCGGAGTCGAGGCCCTCGGGCTCCAGGAATATCTGGTGTCGTTCCCGGTCCTTAAACCTGACTACTTTGTCTTCGATGGAAGGGCAATACCGCGGGCCAACGCCTTTTATCTTTCCGCTGTAAAGAGGCGATCGGTCGAGGTTATCAAGGATTATCCTGTGAGTATCTTTATTTGTGTATGTTATATGGCAAGGCACCTGCGGACTGTCGATCCGTATGGTAGAAAATGAGAATGCCGTAGGCGCGGGATCGCCGGACTGGATCTCTGTCTTTGAAAAATCGACGGACTTTTTAAATATCCTCGCCGGCGTTCCCGTTTTAAGCCGCTTTATTTCGAATCCAAGTGATATTAATGAGTTAGAAAGCTTTGTGGATGGGGGTTCACCGAATCTTCCGGCCGGATATGTGTTGAACCCGATATGAGTCAGCCCGTTCAGGAATGTACCTGTCGCAACAACTACTGCCGAGGCATTATAACCGGCTCCGCTTTCGCACAGGACTCCGCATATCCTGCCCGATGATACAAGCAACTCCGCCGCTGCTTCCCGGACGATATCAATCCCTTCCTGGCTATCGAGCGACTTTCTCATCTCCCGGCAGTAGAGTTTTTTGTCGGACTGTGCGCGGGGCGCCTGGACAGCGGGGCCTTTCTTTGTGTTGAGAAGGCGGAATTGGATACCCGTTCTATCGGCGATCTTCGCCATCTCACCGCCAAGCGCGTCTATTTCGCGGACTATGTGGCCTTTCGCCAACCCGCCAATGGCGGGATTACACGACATCTGGGCAATATTATCCGGGCTCATGGTCAAAAGGAGGCATTTTAGGCCCATCCTGGCCGCACAGAGGGCAGCTTCGCATCCGGCATGACCTCCGCCTATGACTATCAGGTCATAGGTCTTAAAATCAGGATTTGTGGTGTTGATGGTGGGGGTCTTCTTTGAGGATCACTTTTACTTTTGCCAGCTTTAGGCCCATCATACCGAACAACCCGCGATGGCCTTCCGAGAGCACTTTTACATGGACTTTGTCCCTGGTGACACCCAGTTTTGACAGGGCCGTATGGATCGCTTCTTTTGTCGTCTTGCCTTCAGCTTCTATAGATTTCATGGTAATGTTTTCGCCCGCTATTCCGAATGTTCCACGTGGAACATTTCCTTTTTTAGGAACAGCTCCTGTTCGACCACCGTCAATATGGTGTTAGTCAGCCAGTACATTACCAATCCTGAGGGGAGATTATAGAACAGGAATCCGAACAGGACCGGCATCATTACGCCCATCATCTTTTGCTGCTGGGCCATCTGTTCGTTCTGCGAAGCCGCGGGCGGAGCGGATAGCTTCTGCTGTAAGAACATCGCAACCGCCATTAATAATGGTAATATGTTTAAGTCATTTCCTACGAATGGGATAGATGCTTTAAATGTTATGAGCCTATCGGGCTGGGAGAGGTCTTTCATCCACAAGAAAGGCGCTCCCCTGAGCTCCGGAGACCTCATAAGAACCTGGTATAACGCGAAGAAGACGGGCATCTGCAGCAGCATCGGAAGGCAACCGCCCATGGGGTTTATCTTATACTTCTTGTACATCTCCATGATCTCTTTGTTCATCTTCTGGGGATTATCTTTATTCGCCTTGCGCAGGGCCTCTATCCTTGGCTGGAGAGCCTGCATCTGCTTCATGGCTTTTATCCCTTTAAAGGTGAGGGGGAAGAGCAGGATGTTGATAAAGACCGTCAGCGCTATTATCGCGAGGCCCCAGTTGTTCACGACTCCGTTAAAAAATTTCAAGACAACAAAAAGGATCTTCCCGATGCTGCCGGTAAACCCGAGATAGAGCGAGTTTTCCATCCCCATCTTGAGTGAGGCGACCGCATCATAATCGTTGGGCCCTGCGTAAAGGACAAAATTATTCGTCGCCGAAGCATTCGGCCCCACAGTGAACTCGGCTGATCCTATCTTTGTTTGTATGTTATTGTCCTGCAATCTGTTAGAAACTATTTTGACAAAAGCCGCCGGCGGTTTTGTAATAACGGAGAAGTAGCGGTTCTTGAGCGAAACCCAGTTTACCTGCCTGCCTTCCCAGACCGTCTCGGTGTTCGCTTTTATACCCTTTTTATTGGTATTGGCAACCTTGCCGTCTATGTCCCGGACGACTTCGACATACATCTCATCCTGTTTCGAGAGCGGGTCGATGCCGCTGCTGGTTATAATGGAGTACTTAAAGGGGCGCGAGCGGCTCGAGCTGTTCGTTATCGTCTGTTTCAGTTCGATAGTATACTTGCCCGGCCGGAATATATACTCCTTCTCCAGCAGTATACCGTCGGGTGACTTTGCGGTAAAAACCGCCCTGTCTTTGCCGGCGGAATAAGAGAACCTCGCTCTATCCAGCTCTCCGGAGAGGCCCGAGGTATAAAAAATGGAGTCCGACGCGCCGGGAGTGTCGGCCAGGATTATCGGGGAACCTTTTGAATCATGGAATTTTTTAAGTGTTATCCTCTTTATGGCGCCGAACGCTTCCGAGAACGCGATGTTATACTCATCCGTCTCAAAAACGACGGTCTTCTCGTCGACAAACCTGGGGGCGGCGTCTGAGACGGCCGGCTTTTCTGCCGCTGCCGGTCCTTCTTTTACGGGCGCCGGTACGGCGGTCGAGGCCACGGCAGGTTCCGGTGCGGTGGTTCCGGCAACGGATTGGGATTTTTGTTGGGGTTTCAGCCCCGGGAAGAACTTGCCCAGGATCATCGGCGTGAAGATTACAATGAACATCGATATTACTATTGCGAGCAGGGCTCTTTTTTCAGTATTCATATTTTTATTTTACCGGATCGTATCCGCCTTTTGAAAACGGGTTGCACCTGATTATCCTGAAGAGCGAGAGGAACAGGCCCCTTGCTGCGCCTTTCTTCCCGATAGCTTCCACAGCATATTCCGAACAGGATGGATAGAACCTGCAGCAACGTAACTTATATCCCGACAAGTAGTTACGATATATATTTATTATAAAGATAAGGGTTTTCCTGGCCATCATCAACCTGAAAGTATACCGGCTTTGCCGGCCGCGCAAATGAAGTCCTCGCAAAATCCCTTATAATCAAGCCCGGCTGCCTGGGCCCGGGGCATTACTATTATGTCGTAACCCCCGGAGATCCTCTCTTTGTTCAACCTGAAGGCCTCCTTTACATAGCGGCGCAGCTTGTTTCTTGTAACGGCGAGCTTGAAATTCTCGCGCCTCATCGAAACCCCGATCCTGGATATACCGAGGTTGTTCCTGGATACGCCTATTTTTATCGATTTTCCGACGTAAAATGCGCTTTTACCAAGCGATAACCTGAATTCCCGAGTGCTGGTTATCCGTTCGCGCCTTGAGAGGGAGAACCTCTTCATGATGCGGGATTCTAGACGGAAAGGCGTTTTCTTCCTTTTTGACGCCTTCTTTTTAGGACCGCCCGGCCTTCCTGGGTCTTCATTCTTTTCCTGAAACCGTGGACGCGTTTCCTCTTTAAGTTCGATTTTAGGGTGATATTTTTCTTCATCTTTTCTCCTTTTAAGTTAAAGCAGGATTATACCACGATTGGCGGCTTAGTCAAGGCAAAAAGTTCTTGCAAACCACGCCCTGCTTTGATATAATCTACGCAGGTAGGTAGCCTTTCGGTGTAATCGGGCCCTGTGAATAAATTGTGAATAACTTTTCAGCGGTTTTTCATGGAAAATCTTAAGAATGCTATAGAGGTCTGGGACAAGACCAAGGACCTGATCAGGGAAAAGGTAAATCCCCAGACCTTCGAGACATGGTTCAGGCCCACCAAGGGGATAAGCATAACGGACAACACGCTTATGCTGGAGGTGCCGAACAGCTTTTTCAAGGATTGGCTGCTCGAACACCACCTGGAGCTGATAAGGGCCACTCTCAGGAACATATCCGGGCAGGCCCTTGCCCTTGATTTTTCCTATTCCGCGAACGAGCCCGAGAAACGCGCCGCCGGCGCGGCCTCGCAACGCCAGCCGGCCAAGCCCGCCGACAGGAGACAGGACGCGAACAATAACCTCGGGTTGAACCCTGCATATACCTTCGACGATTTTGTCATCGGCCCGAGCAACAAGATGGCCCATGCCGCCGCCATGGCCGTTGCCGAGTCCCCGGCAAAAGCGTACAACCCTCTTTTTATTTACGGCAAGGCCGGAATGGGCAAGACGCACCTCATGAACGCCATCGGCCATTGCGTAGCGGCGAAGAACCCCAACATGAGGGTGGTCTATATAACGAGCGAGCAGTTCACGAACCAGCTTATCCAGGCGATACAGAATCGTTCGACGGAAAAGTTCAGGGCGAAATACAGGAGCGTCGACGTACTGCTTATCGACGACGTGCATTTCATCGCCGGGAAGGAATCGACGCAGGAGGAGTTTTTCCACACCTTCAACACGCTGCACGACGCACATAAACAGATCGTCCTTTCAAGCGACAAGCCGCCTAAAGATATCGACGGCCTTGAAGAGAGGCTTGTGTCGAGGTTCGAGTGGGGGCTTATCGTGTCGATATCCCAGCCCGATTTCGAGACGAGGGTCGCTATCCTTCGGCAGAAACTCAAAAGGGAAAATATCGAGGTCCCGGACGACGTAATCTTCTATATAGGCGAAAAGATAAAGTCGAATATACGCGAGCTTGAGGGCGCGCTGAAGAGGGTCGTCGCGAACGCCGTCCTGCTGAAGCAGAGCGTCAGTATAGAGCTCGCGCGTTCCGTGCTTAAGGATATGGTCAAGGAAAAGGAATCGCGGATAACGGCGGAATCCATATTTGAGGAGGTCGCCGCTTATTTCAATGTTCGCGTCTCCGACATAAAGGGCAGGCGCAGGACCAAACAGATGGTCGTGCCGCGGCAGCTTTCGATGTACCTTATAAGGAAATTGACTGACCACTCGCTTCCCGAGATAGGGGAATTATGCGGCGGGCGCGACCATACGACGGTCATGCACGCGTGCGAGAGCATAGAAAGTGACATTAAAAAGGACCAGAAGATCAGGGATACAGCCGGGAAACTTACAGCCATGATAAGCGGTGAATAGGGTGTTATTTTCTTGTGGTTTTGCTGTGCATAACTTGTTGAGGATTGTGGGTAAATCGGCCCGGATCTGATTTTATCGCGCGTGAAAAAGGATAGTGGTACCAACCTGTGTATAATTTACCGGCGGTTTTTGGGCGCAACAGCAACACGTTAAAAGGGTTTCGTATATATACACAAATCAACACCCGTTACTGCTACTACTATTAATTAAATTAATAAAGAAGGAGAAGAGATGGAAGCCAAATTAACGCGAGAATTACTCCAGAAAGGGATACAGACGGTCCAGAACGCCGTATCCCAAAAAAGCGGGCTGCCCATATTATCCAATATATTATTCGAGGCCTCCAAAGACAAGATAAAACTTGTAGCTACGGACCTTGAAATAGGGGTCATCTGCAAGATGAGTGGGATAGATATACAGGAAGACGGGAGCATATCCGTTCCGGCCAAGAAAATGAGCGACATAGTAAAGGAACTGCCGAACAGCGAGATCCACTTGTCCGCAAGGAAGAACAACCAAGTGGTGATAAAATGCGAAAAATCCATATTCAAGATAATGGGGCTTCCTAAAGATGAATTCCCCAAAGTCCCGGAGCTTTCGGATAAGGACTCAATAACGATACCGCAAAAACAGCTTAAAACGATCCTGAACTCCACCGCGTTCGCGATATCGAAAGACGAGACGAGGTATGTCCTGAACGGCGTGCTGTTCGCCGTAGGCGAGAAGAGATTAAAGGTCGTGGCTACCGACGGGCGGAGGCTGGCGATGGTCGAAAAGGACCTGCCGAAACAGGCCGGATTCTCAAGGAAGGCCATTGTGCCGGCGAAAGCCGTTGCGGAGATAATGAGGATACTGAAAGAAGACGGCGACGTGAAGATATTATTCAGCGAGAACCAGGCGGCTTTCGAGCTGGATGACTCCACCTTAATAACAAGGCTTATAGAGGGCGAGTACCCGAATTATGAACAGGTGATCCCGAAACAGGGCCAGGATAAGATGAAGCTCAGGAAAGACGATTTTTACGCGGCGGTGAAGAGGGCAAGCCTGCTCACGACCCCGGACTCGCAATCAATAAAATTGGACATAAGCAGGAATAAGGTGGTGATATCCAAAGCCTCCCAGGACGGCAGCGAATCGCGCGAAGATGTCGATTGCGAATACGCCGGCGAGGAATTGACGATAGGGTTCAATCCCGGGTACCTTATGGACCCGCTCAAGAATATCAGCGAAGAGGAGATAGTTTTTGAATTTGCCGGTCAGGACAAGAGGGGCGTCCTGAGGGCGGAAGGCGGCGACTATATCTATATAGTCCTGCCGGTCAGGATGGACTAAGCCGTGAAGGCCAAGCCCATCGCGATATCTGAGGCGATGGAGACGGTCCTGAGGGGGCTCGGCGGAGGGCGGGGCCCGCAGGCTTGCAGCATAAGCGCGGTGTGGGCTAAGGCCGCGGGAGAAGACGCCCTCAAACATGCGAAGCCGGTGGACATAAAGGACGGCGTGCTTATCATCCATGTCGATTCGTCCGGGTGGTTGCATAAGCTTACAATGGAAAAGATACAGTTGTTGTCCAAGATAAAAGAAGGGCTTGGGGGCGACCTGGTGAAGGATTTGAAGCTAAGAATAGGGCCCGTGGGGCCCGTACTTTAGTATAGGAGAGATGCAGGCATATGCCAAAGAACGAAAAGTATGACGCGGGTACGATACAGGTCCTTGAGGGCCTCGAAGCGGTAAGGAAGAGGCCGGCGATGTATATCGGCGACACGGCCGTCGGCGGGTTCCATCACCTCGTGTATGAAGTTGTGGATAATTCCATAGACGAGGCGATGGGAGGGCACTGCTCCACGATATCGATCATTGTCCACAAGAATAACAGCGTGACGGTCTTAGACGACGGGCGAGGCATACCGGTGGATATGCACGCCACGGAGAAGAAATCAGCCCTTGAAGTAGTGCTCACGAAACTGCATGCCGGAGGAAAGTTCGACCACAAGAATTATAAGGTATCCGGAGGCCTGCACGGCGTCGGCGTCTCGGTCGTTAACGCGCTTTCGGAATGGCTCGAAGCCGAGGTGCGCAGGGACGGGAAGATGTTCCACCAGAGGTACGAAAGGGGCAAACCGGTATCAAAAGTCACCGTCGTCGGAAAATCGAAGACGACCGGCACAAGGATAACGTTCAAGCCCGATAACGAGATATTCACCGGCAAGCTGGAATACAGCTTCGATACGCTTTCGAACAGGCTGCGCGAACTCGCGTTCCTTAACAAGGGCCTGAGGATAGACCTCAAAGACGAGAGGACGGATAAGGAGAACTCGTTCAAGTTCACCGGCGGCATTGAGTCGTTCGTGGAGTTCCTCAACAGGAACAAGAACCCGCTCCACAAGAAGGTCGTCATGTTCAACGGCGAGAAGGACAGGATACAGATGGAGGTCGCCCTGCAGTATAACGACGGCTATGGCGAAAACCTCTTCTCGTTCGCGAACAATATAAATACGATAGAAGGCGGCTCCCACCTCAGCGGCTTCAAGTCCGCGCTTACAAGGGTCATAAACCAGTACTGCAAGAACAAGGGGCTCTTCAAGAACGAGGAGATAACCCTTTCCGGCGATGATGTGCGCGAGGGCTTGACGGCCGTTATATCCATAAGGATCCCGGACCCGCAGTTCGAAGGGCAGACGAAGACAAAACTCGGGAATTCGGAGGTAGAAGGCCTCGTCGCGTCGATGGTCAACGAGTCGATGAGCACGTTCCTGGAAGAGAACCCGTCGATAGGCAACAAGATAGCGGACAAATGCCTCCTTGCGAGCAGGGCGAGGGAAGCCGCGAGGAAAGCCAGGGAGCTTACGAGGAGGAAAGGCGCGCTCGAAGGGGTAGGGCTGCCGGGAAAACTCGCAGACTGCTCGGAAAGGGACCCCCAAATATGCGAGGTATACCTCGTTGAGGGCGATTCCGCCGGCGGCTCGGCCAAGCAGGGCAGGGACCGCAGGTTCCAGGCCATACTCCCTCTGAAAGGCAAGATAATCAACGTCGAAAAGGCGCGGCTGGATAAGGTGCTGGCTAACGACGAAATAAGGACGATGATCTCGGCTATCGGATGCGGCATAGGCGAGGAGTTTGATATCGCAAAATTAAGATACTCCAAGATAATAATAATGTGCGATGCCGATGTCGACGGATCGCACATAAGAACGCTTCTCCTCACCTTCTTCTACAAGCAGATGAGGGCGCTTCTTGAGAAAGGGAACATATTCATAGCGCAGCCGCCGCTGTATAAAATAAAGAGGGGCAAAAGGGAGGAGTATATCCAGACAGAGACCCAGATGAATTCCATGCTCCTGGAGCTCGGGTCCGAAGGCTTAAAGCTGGTAAAGGTGAAGGAGAAGCGCACCTACTCGGATGCCCAGCTCAAGGATATCCTGAATAACCTGGTTGAGCTTGAAGACCTTACAAGCGGATTGGACAAAAAGGGAGTGAATATAGCAAAATACCTGGCTTTTAAGCACCCAAAGACCAAAAAACTGCCTATATTTAGGGTAAAAGTGGATGGAAAAGACCAATTCCTCTATAATGACGCAGAACTGGCGAAGTTCATGAAGGAAGAAGAGGAAGAATCCGGCGAGGATGTCGAGATAAAAGAAGAGGACAAGGCCGGCTCAAACGGCAAGGGAGTTGACCTCCTGGAGATCTATGAAGCGGAAGAGATAGAGAAGTGCCTGGCGAAACTGGAGAAGCTGGGCCTGTCCGCAAGCGAGTATATCTACCAGCCGGCAGAGGAGAAGCCAAAAGAGAAGCAGAAGGCGCCGTTCAAGCTGACAGGCGAAGAGGACGATCTCGAGTTCAATTCGCTGAAAGAGATCCTGGAGCACATAAGGAACCTCGGCAAGAAGGGCATGAACATACAGAGATATAAGGGCCTCGGCGAGATGAACCCGCAGCAGTTATGGGAGACGACCATGGACCCGGAGAAGAGGACACTGCTTAAGGTAACGATGGAAGACGCCGTCGAGGCGGAAGAGATGTTCACTATACTCATGGGCGATGCGGTAGAGCCGAGAAGGGAATTCATAGAAAAGCACGCTCCGGAAGTAAGGTTCCTGGACGTTTAAAAGGAGGATCGATAACAGCAAATGTACGCACGCAATGAAAAGGTGTTGCCGGTATACATAGAAGACGAGATGAAGGATTCTTATATCTCGTACGCGATGAGCGTAATAGTCGGAAGGGCGCTGCCCGACGTAAGGGACGGCCTGAAACCGGTGCACCGCAGGATATTGTACGGGATGAACGAGCTCGGGCTCGAGCATTCGAAGCCCTACAAGAAGTCGGCGAGGATCGTCGGAGAGGTCCTCGGTAAGTACCATCCCCACGGCGACGTGGCGATATACGATTCCCTTGTCAGGATGGTGCAGGACTTCTCGCTGAGGTATCCGCTGGCCGACGGCCAGGGCAACTTCGGATCTGTCGACGGCGATTCGCCGGCCGCCATGAGGTATACCGAGGCGCGCATGGCAGCGATAACGGGAGAGATGCTCGGCGACCTCGAAAAAGACACGGTAAATTTCGTACCTAACTTCGACGCCTCTCTAAAAGAGCCGGTAGTCCTTCCGGCCGCGCTGCCGAACCTGCTTATCAACGGCTCGTCAGGAATAGCGGTCGGCATGGCGACCAACATACCGCCGCACAACCTCGCGGAAGTATCGGAGGGCATCGGCGCGGTAATAGACGATCCCGACATATCCATAAAAGACCTGATGAAGATAATCAAGGCGCCGGATTTCCCGACGGGCGGCATAATATGCGGCCGCGAGGGGATCAAGCAGGCGTATACGACAGGCCGCGGTCTCATAAAGATAAGGGCAAAGGCGAGCATAGAGTCGCAGAAGTCCGGCAAGGAATCGATAGTCATAACCGAGATCCCTTACCAGGTCAACAAGTCGAACCTTATCGAGAGCATCGCCCAGCTCGTCACCGACAAAAAGATAGAGGGGATATCCGACCTGCGTGACGAGTCCGACAAAGACGGCCTCAGGGTCGTCGTGGAGATGAAGAGGGACGCCAACGCGCAAGTCATCCTGAACCAGCTCTTCAAGCACACGCAGCTCGAAACGTCCTTCGGTATCATAATGCTCGCGCTCGTCGACAGCAGGCCGAAAGTCCTGAACCTCAAGCAGATGCTCGAGTGTTATATAAAGCACCGCAAGGAGATAGTCATACGCAGGACGAAATTCGACCTTGCGCGCGCGAAAGAGCGCGCGCATATATTAGAGGGGTTAAAGAAGGCCCTCGCGAACCTCGACAAGATAATAGAGCTGATCAAAAAGTCGAAATCGGAGGCCGACGCTAAAGAAGGCCTCATGAAGAAGTTCGATTTCAGCGAGATACAGGCGCAGGCGATACTCGAGATGCAGCTGCGCAGGCTTACGGCCCTCGAGCGCGAAAAACTCGAGGCGGAATACCTCGAGCTGATAAAGAAGATAGAATACCTCGAATCGATACTGAAGAGCGAGAAGAAGGTCTACCAGATAGTAAAGGAAGAGCTGTTCAAGATAAAGGAGAAATACGGCGACGAGAGGCTCACGAATATCGTCGGCGAGATCGAGGACCTTGAGATCGAAGACCTTATCGCGGAAGAAGACGTCGTCATAACGATAAGCAACACCGGATATATCAAAAGGCTGCCGGTCTCTTCCTACCGCAAACAGCGCAGGGGAGGCAAAGGAGTCACCGGCGCCGATGTGAAAGAGGAGGATTTCGTCGAACACCTCTTCATAGCGACGACCCACGAATACATACTGTTCTTCACGAACCAGGGGCGCGTGCTGTGGCTAAAGGTATACGACATACCGCAAGCGGGCCGCCAGGCCAGAGGCAAGGCGATGATAAACCTGCTCGAAATGCAGCAGGGCGAGTGCATAAGCGCGTTCGTGCCGGTCAAGGAATTCAAGGCCGAGCATTTCCTTATCATGGCCACGAAACTGGGCGTAATTAAGAAGACATCGCTCGAAGCGTTCAGCCATCCGCGAAAAGGCGGCATCATCGGCATAACGCTCGAGAAGGGGGATGAGCTGATAGGGGTCGCGATGACGGACGGGAAGAAGGAGATATTGCTCGCGACCAAGGACGGCAAGGCGATAAGGTTCCAGGAGTCACAGGTAAGGGACATGGGACGTTCGGCCAAGGGCGTTAAGGGCATCACGCTCGGCAAGAAGGACGAGCTGATAGCGATGGCCGTCGCTGATCCCGAGACGACCGTGCTGACGATAACATCGCTCGGGTTCGGCAAGAGGACGCAGATCAAGGAGTACAGGACGCAAAGCCGGGGCGGCAAGGGCATAATCAACATAAAGGTCACGCCGAAGAACGGCGAAGCCGTGGCGCTGAAGACCGTCTCCGACAACGACGAGATAATGCTGATAACCGGCAAAGGTTCGATAGTCCGCTGCCCGGTAAAGGATATACGCTCGACAGGCCGCGCAGCCCAGGGCGTAAGGATAATCAAACTCGAGGGAAAAGATAAAGTAGCTTCTGTCGCCTCGGTGATCGAGGAAGAAGAGGGCGAGGAGGACGCTAAATAACACGCCCCGGCGGCATGGACAAAACGACCGCAATCAGGTATAATTGTCCGGAACATTCGCCGATATAGATAAAATACAACGCGTCCCCATCGTCTAGCCTGGTCAGGACACGAGCTTTTCAAGCTTGCGACCGGGGTTCAAATCCCCGTGGGGACGCCAATAAATTCCTTATTTTGCCAAGCAGTATTCCCAAAGGAACATCCCCGCTACCAGTACGTCCCCGCCATAGATATGGTATAATATTATTCATATGAGGGGATATCTTATATCTATATTAACGGCTGCGGTAGTTATGATGACGGTTCCTGCCGGAGCTGCCAGCGTGGGGGATCCCGAAACGCAGGGGCAGGGCAAGGTCAGTGCGGCAATAGATTGGTCGTATATTTTTGACAGGAAACTAAATTTCGTAAAAGCAACGCGTCCTCCCGGACACAGTATCGATGAGCCGCTCAATTTTAAGATAGACGGCGGATATAATTTGGCCGGCAGGGCCTCTTACGGGCTTTTCGAATTCATGGATGTCTATATAAAATTAGGCGTAGCGCAGTATAATTTAAAAGGCGATGTTTTTGTGAGGGGCAAAAAGACGGTCGAAGAAAAGCTAAGGGCAAGAAGCGCTTTTCTTTACGGTGGCGGCTTTAAAGTGGCCCATGAATTTAAAGGCGGGTGGATCGCAGGCTGTGATGCGCAGTATCTCACATCGAACCATGAGATGGACTTCAGGGCTACCAGCATGGCTACGGGGGCGCTTACAAGCGCGAAATATTATGATTGCCGCATACAGGAATGGCATGCGGCGCCTTATATAGCTAAAAAGATCGAAGACCTTACGCTTTATGCCGGAGGGAGGTATTCCGATTTCAGGCTAAACCAAAGAGAGCCCAGCGATCCAAGGCGGTGGAACGATTTGATATTCGATTCTGACCGCAATATCGGCGTATTTACGGGAATGGCCTGGAATCATAAGGACAGATTTAAACTGAGCGTAGAGGGCGCATTTATAGATGAGACGTCGATAAGCGTCAGCGCTGCGTATAGGTTTTAGAGGGATATGGGCCGCTATTTTTGAGGGCCATCAGCGGACAAATAGCGTCAGTGTCCCCGGAGTTTTTCAAATCCCTTGATTTTGGCCATATTCGGCCCTATAATAACTGTATAAACAGGGTACTTTCTCCCCGGCTCATACGAGAAGGACGCCATAATTAAAATAAGGAGCAAGACAATGAAAAACAGGATAAAATCCATATGCCTGTTATTTGTTTTTTTAGGAGCGCTTTCAGCCGGCTTTCAGGATGCGGGCGCCGCCGAACTGATGATAGCGAGTTTTGAAGGGAACGGACGCAGCGACCTCGGCACCGACATTGGCGCGTGGAATTCCAACCCGCTTGACACCTCGCAGGGCTGCACGATAGAGATGAAAAAGCTCTATGGCGTGCTCGGAAAGCCGACAGAAGAGAGCCGCGTGATGAAGATATCCTATGATGTCGCGGCGAGCGGCCCCGCCTTCAACGGCATATACATAAAACTCAACGATACCGACCTTACTCCCTACAACCGGATGAAGATGGCCATAAAGGGGGACGCCGGCAAGGGATTCACGACGAAGTTCAAGCTCGAGATGAAGAATAACAAAGGCGAGAGGGTCGTCTTCATAATAAAAGGCATCACCGCAGAATGGCAGGAGGTCACGGTGCCGATGCAGGAGCTGAAAAACCTCGGCTCGATAACCGACTGGACGAAGATGAAGGAGATCGTCTTTACCTTTGACGACATGACCTGTGATTACAGGGAAGGCGTCCTTTACGTAGACAATATAACGTTCTCGTCAGACAAGTAGGCCCCGCCATGCGCACCCGGATAATAGTATTTCTTGTATCGGCCATCATTTCAGCGGCACCCGCTGTTGCCGCTGATGAAGCCGTGAAGTCTTTCATGGTAGATGATTATGATGCCGGGCAGATGTTCAACTTGCTCGGAGGCAAGACGCAGGGATACGAGGAAGCCGGCGTCAAATGCATACCGACGTTCACGAAGGACCCCGAAGAGAGGCATGGCGATAGCGGGGCTTCGCTGCGTCTGGATTTCGACGTAAGTAAAGGCGCCGGATTTTCGTATTACTGGTCGACGCTGCTTGCGGGCAGGAAGACCGACGTTGCCGGCCAGGCGATAGAGCTGATGGCGTTCAGCGACCTCAGGGGCTACGACTTCCTTTCGTTCTGGTACAGGGACCCCGCAGGAGGCGCGATCTTTGCGATCGAGATGCACCAGGATACCGACGGGGACGGCTCGTACATAATAGGCATAGATAAGATATCGTCGGTCGATATAGCCCCGTATATAGACAAGCTTGCCGCTGGAAAATGGCAGAAGGTCGAAATACCGCTCTCGAGGTTCTCGAACATAGACGACTGGAGCAGGGTGCTCGACATAGTATTCGTTTTCAGGAACGGCCGCGGCCTTAACAAGGGGACGGTATTCATAGACGACCTGTCCTTTGTCAAATACACCGCAAGATGAACTTCCTTATATTTAACGCGAACATCCTGGCGGCCGGCGGGGAAGTCATAAAAGAAGGCTCGATACTTGTAAAGGACGGCAGGATAGCGAAGATCGGCAGGAAGCCCGCGTCCGGGCTCCCTTGCCAGAGGCTCATAGACGCGGACGGATGCTTTGCCGCTCCCGGTTTCATAGACCTGCAGGTATACGGCGAACCGGAGAGGATCGCGTGCCACGAGGCGATGTTCGGGACTACGGGGTTCCTTGTAACGATCCCGTGCTCAAGCCGAAAGGCGACGGCGAAGAAGGTCGATTCCGCGGTAAACGATGCAGGCGGGCAGGCCGGCGGCGCGAGGATGCTGGGGATAAACCTTGAAGGCCCTTACCTGAACAGGGCGAAGCCGGGGGCGCAGGATAAGCGGTCCGCGAGGAATCCGGACAGCCCCGAACTGAGAGACCTGGTCAGGAGGTCGAAAGGTTGCCTGAAGTTCATGACAATAGCTCCGGAACTTAAAGGGGCCGCCGAGGCGATAAAGATATTAAAGTCAAAAGGCGCGATCCCCTCGATCGGCCACACGAAAGCGACATTCGAGGAGGTCGAGAACGCCGCGGACCTCGGAGCGAATTGCGCGACGCATGTTTTCAACGCCATGGATGAGTTCCGCCACAGGGAGCCCGGAGCTATAGGCGCGATACTGGAAGACCACAGGATAAGCGCGACGGTGATCCTCGACGGCGAACATATCAGCCCGCAGGCTTTCCGGATACTTCTCAAGTGCAAGGGCAAAGAGAAGGTGATCCTCATAACCGACTCTCTGAGGAACGACTCATCGTTCAATGCCAAGTGGGACGGCGGTGTATACAGGCTTAAGGACGGCACGATCGCGGGCAGCGGGCTCACTATGATAAACGCGGTCATGAATGCAGTGAGGTTCGGCGACCTGTCTGTGGCCGAAGCCGTCGGGCTCGCGTCCGGAAACCCGGCAAAACTGCTCGGGCTCGGCAGAAAAGGCGCGATACGTCCCGGCAACGACGCGGATATAGTGCTCTTCGACAACAGATTCGACGTCTGGCTTACTATGGCGGAAGGAAGGATAATATATAAAAAATGTGCGGCATAACAGGATATATAGGCAGCGAACAGGCGGCTCCGGTCCTGGTAAGGGGCCTCGCGAGGCTTGAATACAGGGGTTACGATTCCGCCGGCATAGCGGTCCTCGAGGGTTCGAGGATCAGGTCCCTCAAGATGTCGGGGAGGATAAAAGGGCTTTATGAAGGGCTCAGGAAGCACCCCATTACCGGCTGCGCCGGGGTAGCCCACACGAGATGGGCCACACACGGCGTCCCGAACCACGCGAACGCCCACCCGCACTACGACTGCAAAAAAGAAATAGCCCTTGTGCATAACGGCATAATAGAGAATTGCGAAGAGCTTAAGGCCATGCTCCAGAAGAAAGGCCATAAGTTCTGCTCCGATACCGACACCGAGGTCCTGCCTCACCTCATCGAGGAACATTACCGCGGAAACCTGGAAGATGCGGTAAGGAAGGCGCTGAAAGAAGCCCAGGGGTCATACGCAATAGCGGTCATACATAAGGACGAGCCGGGCAAGCTGGTCGGCGCCCGTAACGGGAGCCCGCTTATAGTAGGCATAGGAAAAGGAGAGAACCTGCTCGCCTCGGATTGCCCCGCCGTAATGGACAGGACCCGCAAGGTGATCTTCGTGGACGACAAGGAGGTCATCACGCTGACGAAAGACAGCGTCTCTATAACGGACTTGGACGGCAGAAGGGTCCACAAGAAGGCGACCAGGATAGAATGGGACATCTCGCAGGCGGAGAAGGGCGGGTTCGCCCATTTCATGCTCAAGGAGATATACGAGCAGCCGCGCGCCATACATAAAATACTCACGACGAGGACGGACGCCGCTAAGGGAAAGATAAAACTCGACGGGATAAACCTCAGGCCTTCGGAACTGAAAGGCATAGACAATATAGTTATCTCCGCTTGCGGCACGGCGTACCACGCGGGCCTGGTAGGCGAATACCTTATAGAGAAATTCGCCAAGATACCCGTCGAGGTGGATGTCTCGAGCGAACTCAGGTACCGCGACCCGGCCTACTCGCGTAGGACGCTGTTCATAGCCGTCAGCCAGTCGGGGGAGACCGCGGACACGCTTGCGGCGCTCAGGGAAGCGAAGAAGAAAGGCATAAAGACGGTATCGATATGCAACGTCGTAGGCTCGACGATAGTCAGGGAGTCCGACGGCGTCATATATACACACGCCGGCCCGGAGATCGGCGTGGCGTCGACCAAGGCGTATACGGCTCAGGTCGCGATATTCATACTGCTGGCGTTGTATCTTGGCGCAGCCAGGGGAAAGATAGGGCGCAGGCAGATGAAGAAGATGCTGGCCGAGTTCGAGATGATACCGGAGCACATGGACAGCATTCTCGACGAGGCAGGCAAGATAAAGGAATGTGCAAGGAAATATTATAAGCTGCCCTGTTTCATGTATATAGGCCGCGGGGTGAATTACCCGAACGCGTTCGAGGGCGCGCTGAAGCTCAAGGAGATATCTTATATACACGCGGAAGGGTACGGCGCGGGCGAGATGAAGCACGGGCCGATAGCGCTGATAGAAAAGAACATGGCCGTGGTCGCGATAACACCGAGATCGCTTACGTACGAAAAGATGATATCCAACATTGAGGAGATACGCGCGCGCGACGGAAAAGTCATCGCGATAGCGACCGAGGGCGACCTCTCGGTAAAAAAACACGTAAGCACGGTGCTGTATATACCGAAGACCGAAGAGTCGTTGTCTCCGCTGCTGACGGCGATGCCCCTGCAGCTCCTGGCATACTATATAGCGGCAGCCAGGGGAAGGGATATCGACCAGCCGCGCAACCTCGCGAAATCGGTCACGGTCGAATAGGGACTATGCCAACAGGCACACTGCATGTAGTAGCGACGCCGATAGGGAACCTCCAGGATATAACGTTCAGAGCGGTCGAGACCCTGAAGGCCGTCGACCTCATAGCGGCGGAAGACACCCGCCATACGAAGATACTTACCGCGCATTACGGGATAACGACCCCGCTTACGAGCTATTTCGAGCACAACCAGGTGACCAAAGGCGAGTACCTTATAGGGCTGTTGAGGGAAGGCAAGAACATAGCTCTCGTCTCCGACGCCGGTACGCCCGGCATATCCGATCCCGGCGCGCACATAATAGGCCTCGCGGTCAAGAACGGCATCAGCGTCGTAGGGATACCCGGCCCGAGCGCGGTGATTATAGGCCTCGTCGTATCCGGCATGCCGACCGACAGGTTCATATTCGAAGGATTCCTCCCGAACAAGTCATCGGCGCGCAGGAAGCGCCTCTCTGAACTCAAGGGAGAGAAGAGGACGATCGTGCTTTACGAGTCGCCGCACCGTATATCGAAGACGCTTTCCGACATACTGGAGATATTCGGCGATATAAAGGTTTCGGTGATGCGCGAACTTACGAAGAAATTCGAGGAAACGCTGCGTTGCGGAGCGGCGGAAGCTGCCGCGCATTTCGAAAAGACGAAGCCGAGAGGAGAGTTCATGGTCGCTTTTAACCCGAAAGAAGGTGCGAGAGATGCCTAAGATACATCCTACGGCGATAATCGGCGGCAAGGCTGTGCTCGGGGACGTGGATGTCGGGCCTTATGCGATAATCGAGGACGGCGCGGCCATAGGCGACGGGACCTCGATATTGGCGCACGCTTACGTCGCCGGCGGCACGACTATCGGGAAGGATTGCGAGATCCACATGGGAGCGGTCGTCGGCCACATCCCGCAGCACCTGAAGTATAAAGGCGCCAGGACATACCTTAAGATCGGGGACAGGAACATCATACGCGAATACTGCAGCATACACCGCGGGTTCGAGGAGGGTTCGGCGACGGCAATAGGGGACGGCAACCTCTTTATGGGCCTTTCGCACATAGCGCACGATAGCCGTATCGGGAACAATATCGTCGTATGCAACGGAGCGCTTGTCGCGGGGCATGTCACCGTTGAAGACGGGGCGTTCGTATCGGGGAACGTGACAATACACCAGTTCGTGAAGATCGGGACGCTGGCAATGATAGGCGGGCTGGCCCGCGTGAACAAGGATGTCGTGCCGTATACGCTGATAGAAGGGGATTCCGAGGCATGCTCCCTGAACATCGTCGGGATAAAAAGGTCGGGAATAAGCGCTGAAGCCGCGGCGCAGATCAAGAGGATATACAGGCTCATCTACCGCTCGGGGCTGAACGTGAGCCAGGCGCTCGCGGAAACCGCGAAGCTCGGCGCGCTCGCCCCCGAGGCGGAAAAAATGGTAAGTTTCATTAAATCTTCGGAGCGTGGAATATGCAAACACAGAAGACCGGCATCGAGCGAAGAAGATATATAAGGTTAAGCACCGTATTCCCCGTCGAATTCGAGGTCATAAGCCTCGACGACAAAGAGGTGTTCTGCGAGTTCCACCAGGCCTTTACCCGTGACGTAAGCGAAGGAGGCATGTGCCTCGAGATAAACAACCTAAAGGACGAACTCGCCGAAAAGCTTAACAAGAAATCCGCGAAACTCCGGCTCCAGATAAACATGCCGTTCTCCTCGAAGCCGATCGAAGCGGTCGCCGAGGCCGCCTGGATAAAGAAGATAAAAGAACACCACCCCAACAAATACCTCGCCGGCGTCTATTACGAAAAAATTTCCGAAAAGGACAGGCGGGGAATAGTTGGGCACGCCAGGTTCCTTACTCTCAGGCCGTTCTTCATCGGCGCCGCGATAATCCTGCTGGCCGTCTCCGTCGCGCTGACGAGGATGGAGCTCGCAAAGAAAGAGGCGATGCGCAAGGAGACGGAGAAGAAGCTTGCGCTTATAGAATCCGAAAAGTCCAAGCTCGCGCAGGTCCTCGACGAGCTCAGGACGAACAGGGGCGAGCTCGAATCCAGGATCAGGAAGTTCGAGCAGGAGAAGATGGATCTCTATAGGAAGCTCGAAGAGGCGAAAGCCGAAGCGATGCAAAAGCCCGAAGAGATCGCAAAGCTCGAATCGGAACTGGCCAAGGCAAAAGAGAGGACCGATGCGCTCAATGCCGAGCTCAGTAAGGTCGCCGATTCGAGGAAAGCGCTCGAAGAACAGCTGAAAGTCCTGGAAGAGATAAAGGCCTCGAAGCCGGTCAAAGTTACGCTTGCCGCAGGAGGCATTATCGTCGGGAAGGTCATACTTGAGACGGCAGATTCCGTAAGAGTTGAGGTCCCGACCGGCGTCATAACCCTCAGGAGGGATCTCATATCTTCGATGGCCACCCCGAGCGAAGAAGAGGTCGCCGAGCTGGCCCGCGAAAGGATAAGGCTCGAGCTCAGGGCCAAAGAGGTCGAAAAACAGAGGGACCTGGAACGCAGGAAGGCGGAGGAGAGGGAGAAGACCGAGAAGGTAATAACGAAGAAGATACCCGGGGAACCGGACCAGCTCGTGTCGAGGAAGATCGCCGACCGCGGGGTCGTCATCAAGGGCGGGAGGATCTATGCCGACGGCTCGCTCTTCTTCGTAAAAGGCGTCGCGTACGGCGTTAGCGCGCCGGGCCTGCCGCCCGGCGTTGACGGGTGTTTTTCGAAGATACCTCTATCGGTATTCGAGAATGATTTCAGGATGATGAAGAGCGCCGGAATAAACACGATAAGGACATACGAGCCGTTCCCGGACGCGCTGCTCGACCTCGCCGAGAAATACGACCTGAAGATCATAGAGCAGGTGGTATATCCGTCCGCATACACCGATTATTCTTCCGAGATCGAGCTGAAGGCCCTCAAGAAGATAGCGACCGAGGCAGTGAAGAAGCACAGGAACAGGAAATGCATACTGATGTGGTCGATATGGAACGACGCGCCGTTCTGCTATGACGAGCCGGGCAATCCCGTCCCCCGCTACGGGTTCGAGACCGTGAACAAATTCATGAAAGAGATATATCTCGCGGTGAAAGCGGCGGATAAGAGCCGCCCGGTAACGGCGGCAAACATACTGAAGGTCAAGGGCTATGACCTCGGGTTCGATTTCCTCGACGTGATAGGGTGCAACGCGTATATCGGAGGCCACGGTTTCAACTGGCGCGGCAAGGAAGAGGCAGTGAAGTCGGTAAAGGAGATGAAGGAGATATCAAGGAAATACAAGAAGCCGGTCATAATAACCGAGACGGGGTTCAGCACTTTCGTGAAAAAGGACTCCCAGGACAAGGCGCTTAACACCCAGATAAGGAGTGCCGAGGACGACCTCGCCGGAATCGTGATATTCGAATGGACGGACGAGTGGTGGAAAGGAGGGAACCCGTCGGTCCAGGACAAGCATATCGAGGAGTACTGGGGCATTTTAACCTGGGACCGGAAGCCGAAACCCGGTTTCGGGACGGTTTCGAAGCTGTTCAATTCCATACCCACGGATTCGCTCGGATATTCGCCGCAGGCGGCGAATTAAAATTACGCCTTGACAAACAGGTATGCCCATGCTATCCTTTACCACTGGAACCTTTTAATCTGGCCCGGTGAGGCCGGAAAAGGAGAATAAGATGCACTGTAATACGGAGAATACTATATTGTGCCTGTTTTCGGCGTATGCGCCGGGGACAGGCATTTTTGCTTCGGCCTCAGCCGAAGCATGGCCGCAGCCGGGATATAACGGGGGCATTGATGAATCTTAAAGAGAAAGCAAAAGTGCTGGATGCAGAGCAGATAGACAAGGCGCTTATCCGTATAGCGCACGAGGTGCTCGAGAGCAACAAGGATACGGGCAGCCTGGCCATAGTCGGCATCAGGACCCGCGGAGCCATACTCGCCCAGCGGCTGGCCGGAAAGATCGGAAGCATAGCCGGCGTCGAGGTCCCCGTTGGCGCGCTCGACATAACCCTTTACAGGGACGACCTTACCACGGTCGCTGAGCAGCCCGTGGTGCACAAGACGGAGATAGATTTCGATATCCACGACAGGGTAATAGTTCTCGTCGATGACGTGCTTTATACCGGAAGGACGATACGCTGCGCGCTGGACGCGCTGATAGATTTCGGCAGGCCCAGGAGCATACAGCTCGCGGTGCTCGTGGACAGGGGGCACAGGGAGCTGCCAATAAGGGCCGATTATGCGGGCAAGAACATCCCGACCTCGCAAAAGGAGACGGTCCAGGTGAAGATAACGGAAACGGACGGGGCCGATGAGGTCGTAGTGGCGGAAAAGGAGGAATAAGGTGGCCGTTACGTGGAAGAAGAAAGACCTGCTCGACCTCGAGAGCCTCTCCACCCAGGAGATAGAGCTTATCCTCGAGACGACGGGCTCTTTCAAGGAGATATCCCAGAGGCCGATAAAGAAAGTCCCGACACTGCGCGGCCAGACGGTCGTGCTCTTCTTCTTCGAGCCGTCGACAAGGACGCGGACCTCGTTCGAACTGGCCGCGAAACGCATGAGCGCCGACATCGTGAACATACAGACGGGCTCCTCGAGCCTTACTAAGGGGGAGACGCTCAAGGACACCGCAAGGAACATAGAGGCGATGAAGGTGAACATCATAATAATGCGCCATTCGTCCTCGGGCGCGCCGCACCTGCTCGCGAGATCGGTCGCGCCGTCGATAATCAATGCCGGCGACGGCTCGCATGAGCATCCTACCCAGGGGCTGCTCGACATATTTACGATAAAAGAGCACAAGAAAAAGATAAACGGCCTCAACGTCTCGATAATCGGCGATATAGCGCATTCGAGGGTCGCGCGGTCGAATATCTGGGGGCTCGTAAAGCTCGGGGCCAACGTGACTGTCTGCGGGCCGGCGACGTTGATGCCGCCGGAGATAGAGAAGCTCGGAGTGAAGGTGACCTACGACATAAAAGAAGCGATCGAAGGCGCCGACGTCATAAACATGCTCAGGATACAGCTCGAGCGCCAGGGGCAGAGCCTCTTCCCGTCGATAAGGGATTATTCGATGAGCTTCGGGCTCGACACCGAGAAGATGAAGAACGCGAAAAAGGACGTGCTTATCATGCACCCGGGCCCGATAAACAGGGGCGTAGAGATAACGCCTGATATAGCGGACGGGCCGTATTCGGTCATACTCGAGCAGGTCACGAACGGTATCGCGGTAAGGATGGCCGTCCTCTACCTCGTATCCGGCGTCAAAGAAAGGGTCGGGTAAAATGGATATCCTCCTGAAAGGCGGACGGGTTGTCGACCCGGCAAGCGGCACGGACACAACAGCCGACATCCTCATAAAAGGCGGCAAGATAGCGCAAGCCGGCAGGGAGATAAAGGCCGCCGGCGCGAAGCAGGTTGACTGTAAAGGCAGGATCGTGCTACCCGGGCTCATAGATGTACACACGCATTTCAGGCAGCCCGGGCGCGAGGACGAGGAGACGTTCGTCACGGGCTCGAGGGCCGCGCTGAAAGGCGGTTTCACGTCGGTCCTCTGCATGGCTAACACGAATCCCGTAATAGACAATAAGGGCCTCGTCGAATACGTATATGCCGAGGCCGATAAGGCAGGCCTCATCAATATATACACGGCGGCCGCGGTCACGAAGGGCCTTGAAGGCAAGGAATTGACCGAGATCGGACAGATGGCGGCTGCAGGCGCCAGGGCGCTCTCCGACGACGGGAAACCCGTAATGAACGCCGAGATACTGCGCCGCGCAATGGAGTACGCGAAGATGTTCGGCCTTCCGGTGATATCGCACTGCGAGGACGCCAACCTATCGAAAAACGGCGTCATGAACGAGGGCGCGCTCTCGACAAGGCTCGGGCTCAAGGGCATACCGCGCGCCTCCGAGACGGTAATGGTCATAAGGGATATCGAGATCGCGCAACTTACGGGCGCGAAACTGCATATAGCGCACGTCTCGGCAAAGGAGAGCATAGAAGCTTTAAGGCAGGCGAAGAATAGAAAGGTAAAAGTCACCTGCGAGACTTGCCCGCATTATTTTACACTTACGGAAGAGGCGGTATTGGGTTATAATACGGGCGCGAAGGTCAATCCGCCGCTCAGGACGAAAGAGGACGTCGAAGCGGTAAAGAAGGGCCTCTCTGACGGCACGATAGACGTCATATCTACGGACCACGCGCCGCATTCCGCGGAAGAGAAGGACGTCGAATTCGACTTCGCGTCGACGGGGATGATAGGGCTGGAGTTCGCGGCGTCGCTGGTAAATTCGGAGCTGGTCAAGGGCGGTGTGCTCGGGTGGAAAGAGGTCGCGCAGAAGATGTCCGTGAACCCCGCGGCCCTGCTCGGCCTGAAAGGTAAAGGGTCCCTCTCGGAAGGTTCGGATGCCGACGTTACCGTATTCGACCCAGGCGCTGAATGGACCGTAGAGGCGGCTCGCATAGAATCGAAATCAAAAAATACGCCGTTGATAGGAAAGAAGCTCAGCGGCCTGGCGGTCATCACCATAGTCGGCGGAAAGATAAGATACGAGAACGGAAAATTCGCCTAAACGAAAAGGAGGAGGTCGATGGGTATCAGGATGATAAAGGTTTTGGCGTCCGTTATAATTGTTTCGCTCGCCGTGGGCTGCGCTGCCCCCGCGAATATGCTTTCGGGCAAGGAGAAGCTCGAGGCGAAGGATTGGCTTACCGCGGGCGACCTGTCTTTCCAGAACGGGGATTGGGACACCGCCCAGTATTTTTATGACCTCGTGGTCAAGAAATACCCCGATTCATATTACGGCGAAAAAGCCCAGGAAAACCTCAAATACGTAGATTACCACAGGAGCCCTGCCGGGAAGACGATAGATGCCGGCAAGGAAGCCCTTTCGCCGATATTCTAAATAAACCGAGGCAACGGATGAAGCAGGTAAAAGGGAAGGTCTTGTCTAATAGGGAAGTCAAACCCGGGTATTTTCTTATGTCCGTAGAATGCCCGCCTGTTGCACGAGCCGCAAGGCCGGGGCAGTTCCTCACTATAAGGTGCGGCGATTCCGCGGAACCGCTCCTCAGGCGGCCGTTCGGTTTCCACGGCGTAGAAGGCGGTTCGTTCCGGATACTTTATGAAGTGCTTGGGAAGGGCACGGCGAAGTTATCGTCAGCGAAAGCCGGGGATACGCTCGATATACTGGGACCCCTGGGGAAAGGGTTCATGGTCCCGGAGGGCAGGAAAAACATCGTAATAATCGCCGGAGGAATAGGCGTAGCGCCTCTCGCTTTCCTGGCGGAAGAGATTTTAAAAGATAAAAAGAAATGCGTTTCGGTTATAATAGGGGCAAGGGGCAGGAACTCGCTCCTTTGCAGGGAACATTTCGAAGGCCTCGGCATAAAGACGCTCGTGGCGACGGATGACGGCAGCTGCGGCAGGAGATGTTTTGCGACGGACCTGCTGGAAAGGTCGATCGCGGGGAAAAAGCCCTCGGAAACGGTAGTGTATGCCTGCGGGCCGTCCCCGATGCTTAAAACCGCCGCGAATGCCGCGAAGAAACGCGGGATCGAGGCGTACGGGTCCTTCGAGGAGTATATTGCGTGCGGGGTGGGCGCGTGCCTCGGCTGCGCGATAAGGACAAAGTCCGGATATAAGCTCATCTGTAAGGACGGGCCGGTATTCAAACTGGAAGAGATGATATGGTAAAACCCTCGATGAAGGTCAGGATAGGCGGGTTGGAACTGAAGAACCCGGTCATGGCCGCTTCGGGCACTTTCGGCTCCGGCGAAGAGTATAAAGGCCTCGTAGACCTTAACGGCCTCGGCGCGATAGTAACCAAATCGGTGACTCTTAAGGCGCGGGAAGGCAACCCGCCCCCGCGCATGGTCGAGACGCCTTCGGGCATGCTGAATTCGATAGGCATACAGAATGACGGCGTCGACGCTTTCATAAAAGACAAGATGCCGTTCCTGGACAAACTGAAGACCGCGGTGGTCGTATCGATCGCGGGACACTGCTTAGAGGATTACGCGCGGCTGGCCGCGAAGATCGACAAGGTAAAAGGGGCGGATGCCATAGAGATAAACATCTCCTGCCCGAACGTGAAAGGCGGCCTTGAATTCTCAAGGGAGCCCGGGTCGGCGGCGGATGTCGTAAGGGCGGTAAGGAGATCCACCCGCAAGCCGGTCATTACCAAGCTTTCCCCGAACGTGAAGGACATAAGCGAGATAGCGCTCGCGGCGCAGGAAGCCGGCACGGACGCGGTGTCGCTCGTCAATACGTTTACCGGCATGGCGATAGATATCGGTTCCCGGATGCCGGTGCTCGGCAATATCGTCGGAGGGCTTAGCGGCCCCGCGATAAAACCGATCGCGCTCCGCATGGTCTGGGAGACGGCCCGAAGGGTCAGGGTCCCGGTAATAGGCATGGGCGGGATAATGGGCAGCGACGACGCGCTTGAGTTTATAATAGCCGGGGCCTCCGCGGTGCAGGTCGGCACCGCGAATTTTGTGGATCCGTCGTCGATGGCAGGTATAATACGCGGTATCGAGAGGTACATGCGCGACAGGAAGATAAAGGATATAAAGGAGCTGACCGGATGCCTGAAAACATAGCCGCCGGCGATAAGCTTATAGTGGCCCTCGACATGAAAACGCTCGACGAGGCCGCTATGATGGTAAAGAAGCTCAGTCCGGCCGTACGCGTCTTCAAGGTGGGCATGGGGCTGTTCACGGCCTACGGGCCCGACGCCGTTAAAATGGTCCACGATAAAGGAGCAAAGGTCTTCCTCGACCTTAAATTCCACGACATACCGAATACGGTGGCGCATGCAGTAAGGTCGGCGGCAAAGTTAGGCGTGTTCATGATGAATATCCACGCGATGGGCGGTTCCGAGATGATGTCGGCAGCGTCCTCGGCAGCGGCAGAGGCCGCCGCCGCAAATCCCGGCAACAGGCCGATATTGCTGGGCGTAACGGTCCTGACAAGCATGGACCAGGCATCGATAGGGGAGATAGGGGTCGACAGGAAGATAGGCGAGGAGGTCATAACCCTCGCGAGGCTCGCTAAAGACGCCGGGCTTGACGGGGTTGTCGCTTCGCCGAACGAAACATCGCTCATAAGGCAGAACCTCGGGAAAGATTTCGTCATAGTAACGCCGGGGATACGGCCTGCGGGCTCGGAAAAAGGCGACCAGAAGAGGACGATGGCGCCCGACAGCGCCATCAGAGCCGGCGCGGATTATATAGTGGTGGGAAGGCCTGTTATCGAAGCGAAAGACCCGGCAGGCGCGGCCAAGAACATAATAAAGGAGATGGAAGGTTGAACCGGAAGGACGTTTTGGGCGTATTCAGGAGATGCAATGCGTTCCACAAAGGCCATTTTAAGCTCTCGAGCGGCCTGCACAGCGAATATTACCTGCAATGCGCTTTAGTATTAGCCGACACGAAGATGTCCGCTAAATTATGCAGGGAGCTGGCGAAAAAGTTCAAAAGCAGAAAAGCCAACGTCGTAATAGGCCCGGCCATCGGCGGCATAACGGCCGCGTATGAGGTCGCCCGCGCGCTCGGTATAAAGGGCATATTCGCCGAGAGGGAAGACGGCAAGATGGCGTTAAGACGCGGTTTCACGCTCTCCCGCGGTGACAGGGCCATCGTGATAGAGGACGTGACCACTACCGGAGGTTCCGCGCGCGAAGTGGCGGAACTTGTCACAAGTTTTGGCGCGAAGGTCGTTGGGGTAGGGGCCATCATTGACAGGTCTGCGGGGAAAGCGAAATTCAACGCGCCGTTCAAATCGCTTGCCAGATTAAGGATAGATACATTCCGCCCGGAAGAGTGCCCGCTATGCAAGGCGGGAAAACCCATCATAAAGCCGGGCAGCAGGAAATAAATCCTACAACTCTATCAGCTTCTTCTTGGGGAACACCAGGCGTAAAAGCGGAGGCGTTACAAGTGTCGTGATGAGTACCATTATTACCATCGCGGAGAAGATGTCCTTTTGTATTATGGCGTGCCCAAGCCCGTAACCGGCTACAATAAGCCCGACCTCGCCCCTTGATATCATCCCTATGCCCACCCTGAAGGATTCCTTGTTATTGAACCCCGTAGCCCTTGCTCCCGCCATGCAGCCGGCCACCTTTGTCACGATCGCTATCAGCACGATCCCGAGAACGAAGGGAATGTCCCCGCCGAGTTCACGCGCGTTCGCGCGCAGGCCGATATCGACAAGGAATACCGGGACAAAGAACGGATATGCAAATGTTTTGGCCGAGCTTTCTATCTTCTCGAAATGCTTCGACCTTGTCATCATGACCCCGCAGATATACGAACCCGTTATCGCGGCGACCTTGCCCAAATACTCTGCTCCTATCGCGTAAAAAAAGCATACGACAAGCGCCATTGCGAATAACGCGTGCGAAGATGTCAGTTTAACGGCAAAATCAAGTATCCTGTCGAAATATTTAGCACCTATAAATATGGCGGCTGCGAAGAAGAGCGCGATCTGCAGCACCAGCCCGGCCACCGGCAATGCAGCCGAAGATATGCCGCCGGATGCCTGAGGCGGATTTATCGAGAACGCGACGACGAGCGACAAAACTATGATGCCCATAACGTCATCTATTACCGCGGCGCCGAGGATAGTCGAGCCCTCCTTCGTCTTGAGCGCGCCTATCTCAAGCAGCGTCTGGGCCGTGATAGAGACCGATGTCGCCGTCAGTATTGTGCCTATGAATACGGATTCCATGAGAGGAAAGCCCATTTGCATGGAGAACCATGCTCCGGCTCCCATTGGCAGGATGACCCCGCCGGCCGCCGCCCAGAAGGCGTTCTTCCCGACGGCGATTATTCCCTTCAGGTCGGTCTCGAGCCCAGCTATGAACATGAGCAATATGACGCCTATCTCCGCGACGTCATGAACCACTTCTCCGACGGCAGGGACTGCTTCCGTCCCGTGCGGGACAAATATTGGCCAGCCCATCATATTCAGCACGCTCGGGCCCAGCAACAGGCCGACAAGTATCTCGCCGAATACCGGGGGCTGCTTTATCGCGGCGCTCAAGCTGCCGATCAATTTTGCCGCGGCTATTATTATTCCGAACGCAAGCAGTAACTGCATTATGTGGTTCATATAGTTTTCTCCGCGTCGTCCACAAGGATACTGACGTTATTTTTCAGCACTTCCAGTATTCCGGTGCTTTTACAGTCGAAAACGGTGACCCCTGAAGTGCCGTATTTTATAGTTATTTTGCCGGGGCCGAGCAGCGCTATGAGGGGGGCGTGGTCAACAAGCACGCCAAAATACCCGGATTTCCCGGGCGCTATCAACGATGATGCCTCGCCGTCAAAGAGAGACCTTTCGGGCGTTGCAATGCTTATCTTGAATGATTTATCAGGCATCGGTCTGTTCGCTGTCGCTCTTCAGTTTTGCGGCCTTCTCAATAGCTTCCTCGATGGTGCCCACCATGAAGAACGCCTGCTCGGGAAGGTCGTCGAGTTTGCCCTCTATGATCATCTTAAAGCCCCTTATCGTGTCTTCGAGCTTCACGTATTTTCCTTTGAGCCCGGTAAACGCCTCTGCGACGAAGAACGGCTGCGAGAAGAACCTCTGGACCTTTCTCGCGCGCGAAACGATCTGTTTGTCTTCCTCCGAGAGCTCGTCTATGCCGAGGATAGCGATGATATCCTGCAGGTCCTTGTACCTCTGGAGTATCTTCTGCACGTCCCTCGCGGTGTTGTAGTGGTCCTCGCCGAGTATCCTCGGGTCGAGTATCCTCGACGTAGAATCGAGCGGGTCAACCGCGGGGTATATGCCGAGGTCCGATATCTTGCGCGAAAGTACGGTCGTGGAGTCGAGATGGGAAAATGTCGTAGCCGGCGCCGGGTCGGTAAGGTCGTCCGCCGGGACATAAATGGCCTGCACCGATGTTATGGACCCGCGTTTCGTGGAAGTGATCCTTTCCTGCAGTTCGGCCATTTCGGTGCCGAGGTTCGGCTGGTAGCCTACGGCCGAAGGCATACGGCCGAGCAGCGTAGAGACCTCGGAGCCCGCCTGCACGAACCTGAATATATTATCTATGAAGAGCAGCACGTTCATGCCTTCCTCGTCGCGGAAATATTCCGCCATCGTCAGGGCCGAAAGGCCGACGCGCAGCCTTGCCCCCGGCGGCTCGTTCATCTGCCCGAAAACGAGAGCGGTCTTCCTGACGACTCCCGATTCGTTGAGCTCGAGCCAGAGGTCGTTGCCTTCCCTCGTGCGTTCCCCGACGCCCCCGAAGACCGAGACGCCGCCGTGTTCCGTCGCTATATTGCGTATAAGCTCCATGACGATGACCGTCTTGCCGACACCGGCGCCGCCGAAGAGGCCGATCTTCCCGCCCTTAGGGTACGGCGCAAGCAGGTCGATGACCTTAAGGCCGGTCTCCAGCATGGAGGACACGGTCAGCTGTTCCTCGAAAGAAGGGGGGTCGCGATGTATCGAATATCTCTTGTCCGGGCTTTCCAGCGCGCCTTTATTGTCTATCGGCGTGCCGAGCAGGTTGAATATCCTGCCCAGCGTCTGCTGGCCGACCGGGACCGTTATAGGCGAACCCGTGTCGAGCGCCTTCATGCCGCGTATAAGGCCGTCGGTCGAAGCGAGCGATATACACCTTACCGTGTTGTTGCCGATATGCTGCGCGACCTCGAGCGTCAGGTCTATGTCCTTTTCCTTGTCCTCTATCCTTACGGCATTGAGGATGCCCGGCAGCTCATGCTCGGGAAACCGTATATCGACGCTGGGGCCTATGACCTGTATTACTTCTCCGTATGCCATTTAAATCCCCTTTTTGGAATTTGTGATTTCATCCCTTATTTAAGCGCTTCCGCGGAGGAAGCCACTTCAAGCACCTGGTTAGTTATCGACGCCTGGCGCGCCTTGTTCCTGAGCATCGTCAGGCTGTCTATCAGCTCCACGGCGTTATCCGTCGCCGACTGCATCGCTATCATCCTCGAGGAATGCTCCGTCGTGAACGCGTCGAGCAATATCAGGCGCATCTTTACCGACAGGTACCTCGGGATCAGGCCCTCCAGTATCTCGTCTATGCCCGGGTCCGCGATGAACTCCAGCTCGCCCTTTACGGGGTGAGGGGGAGTTATGCTGAGGAATTTCCTGATATCCGGCTTGTATTTCGTCGCCGACTCGAAATGGCTATGGGCTATATATATCTCGTCCACCTCTCGGGCCAGGAACATATCTATCATATCTTTTGCGATCCTGTCGGCGGTCTCGGCGGAATAGCGCCCGTGCAGGCCTATGTAGCTCTTTACTATCTGCGCGCCCCTCTTGCTGAAATGGACGAAACCTTTCCTGCCGACCGCGATTATCTTGACGTTCTCCGTGCCGCGCTGCTTCAACATCTTCTCCGCCAGGCGTATGATGTTATTGTTATATACGCTGCATAACCCGCTGTCGGATGTTATCATGCAGAGGGCGAATTTCCTCGCGCCGTCCCTTTCCTCGAGGAGAGGGTGCGCCTTCAATTGTTCGGGGCTCAGGCTCAACAGGAGTTTTGTCAGTATGGAATCGAGCTTCCAGTAATAGGGCCTGCCGGCGTAAAGCATCTGCTCGCTGCGCTTGAATTTCGCGGTCGAGACCATCTGCATAGCGCGCGTGATCTTCTTCGTGCTCTCGACGCTCCTTATCCTGCTTTTTATCTGCCTAAGCGATAGTATCATCTTTTGCCAGCGCTTCGTTGAACTGCCTCTTGAACTCCGAGACCGCCTTATTGAGCTTCGCGGCGGTGCCGTCGCTTATCTCTTTCTTCGTGCTTATCTCATGCTCTATCTCGGGGTATTTCTCTGCCACAAAAGCGTAGAGGCCCGTTTCGAACCTCTTTATATGTTCGGACGGCATATCGTCGAGGTGGCCGTTCGTCCCCGCGTATATTATGATGACCTGTTTCGACAAGGGAAGCGGCTCGTACTGGCCCTGCTTGAGCAATTCGGTCATCTTCTCGCCGCGCGTCAGCTGCGCCTGGGTTACCTTATCGAGCTCGGAACCGAACTGCGCGAACGCCGCGAGTTCCCTGTACTGCGCGAGGTCTATCCTGAGCTTCGCGGCTACGCTCTTCATCGCTTTCGTCTGCGCTTTCCCGCCGACACGCGACACTGAAAGCCCGACGTTTATTGCCGGCCTGACGCCGCCGTAGAAGAGGTCCGTCTCCAGGTATATCTGTCCGTCGGTTATCGAGATGACGTTAGTCGGGATATAGCTCGTGATATCGCCGGCCTGTGTCTCGATGAACGGCAGGGCGGTAAGGGAACCGCCGCCGAGCTCGTCCGAAAGTTTAGCGGCGCGCTCGAGAAGCCTTGAATGCAGGTAGAAGATGTCTCCCGGATACGCCTCGCGCCCCGGCGGACGCCTCAAGAGCAGCGAGAGCTGCCTGTACGCCTGCGCGTGCTTCGAAAGGTCGTCGTATATGACCAGGGCGTGTTTGCCGTTATACATGAACTCCTCGCCCATCGCGCAGCCCGCGTACGGCGCGAGGTACTGCAGCGGGGCAGGGGATTCGGCCGGCGCGCTGACTATCGTCGTATATTCCATCGCGCCGTATTTCGCGAGAGTCTCCGAAACGGAGACGATCGTCGAAAGTTTCTGGCCGATCGCGACGTATATGCAGTAAACGCCCTTGTCCTTCTGGTTGATTATCGTATCTATGGCGATCGCCGTCTTGCCGGTCTGCCTGTCGCCTATGACCAGCTCGCGCTGTCCGCGCCCGATAGGTATCATAGAATCTATGGCCTTGATGCCCGTCTGCAGGGGCTCCTTGACCGGCTGGCGCTGGATAACGTTCGGCGAACGGCCCTCAATAGGCCTGAACCTGTCCGCGACCACCGGGCCCTTGTCGTCGATCGGGTTGCCGAGCGCGTCGACGACCCTGCCTACGAGCGCCTTGCCCGCAGGCACCTGCGCGATCTTGCCGATCCGCTTGACGGTGTCACCGTCCTTGATATTCTCGTCGGAGCCGAAGATCGCGATGCCGACGCTCTCTTCCTCGAGGTTAAGGACCATGCCCATTATCCCGCCCGGGAGCTCGACGAGCTCTCCCATCATCGCGTCATCGAGCCCGTAGACCCGCGCGATGCCGTCGCCGACCTGGAGTATCGTCCCGACGGACTCCATCTTCATCTTGGACTTGAACTTTTCCAGTTCGCCTTTTATGACTGAAGTGACTTCTTCCGGTCTTAGCGCCATGTCAATCCACCTTTATTTCCATTAGATGCTCCCTTAATTCGGAAAGTTTCCTTCTCACCGAGCCGTCTATCACAATATTCCCGACCGTGGCCTGCACCCCGCCGATAAGCCGCGGGTCGACCTCTACCTCTACCTCAAGCTTCTTGCCCACCTTGCCTTCAAGTTTTTTCTTTATGGACTCAAGCATGGCGGGGGAGAGGGGTTTTGCGCTCTTTATGAGCGCGTGCTCTATCCCCATCTCACGGTAGTAAAATTCCTTCGCTTCAAGCGCGATATTCGGGGCCTCGTCGCTGCGGCGCTTTTCGACTATAAGCTTCATGAACGCGCGCGTCTGCTCGGAGAATGTCCCCTCGAACACTTTATCTATGAATGCCGCTTTGTCCTTATACGATATCTCAGGATTCTTCAGGAATTTCAACAGCTCGGGATCCGCCTCGAGCATCTTCCCGAGCGACATCAGGTCCTCGAGCCCGGCCTTAGCGCCCACGTTCCCCTTGGCGTAATCAAGGAATCCTTCGGCGTATCTTCTCGCGACCGAACGGTCGTTCATTTCACCTTCTCCAGCTCATCGAGGAAGTCGGAAGCCAGCCTCCTGTCCTTCTCATCGGTGATCTTCTCCTTAAGCAGTTTTTCCGTGGTGCCAAGGGTAAGCTCGACGACCTTCTCCTTGAGCTCCTGCTTAGCTTTCGAGACCTCTATCTCGATATTCTCCTGCGCTTTGTCGAGTATCGCGCGCGCTTCCTGCCTCGCGCCTTCCCGTATCTCCTGCGAGACCTTCTTGCCTTCGGCTACCGCTTCCTGGATCTTCGCGCGGGCCTCGGCCTCTATCCCGGCAAGCCGTTTGTCGTAGTCGGCCTTGAGCTTCTCGACCGCGGACTGCGCCTCATCGATCCTCCTGAATTCCGATGCGATCCTCTCGCGCCTGTCGTCGAGCATCTTCAGCAGCTTTTTCCAGGCGAATATGCGCAGCAGCATAAGCAGCAGCAGGAAGCTGACGACCTGCGCCACTATCTCGTTAGCGCTTAAAGACCTTAGAAGTTCCATCGCGGGATATTATATCTTACCCATCAGGGAGAACGAAAGCACGAGCGCGTATATCGTGAGGGCCTCGATAAGGGCGCAACCGGCTATCATGTTGATGAGTATCTTCATTGAGGCCTCGGGCTGCCTCGCGGTCGCCTCCATAGCGGCGGCTACGGCTTTTCCAAGCGCAATGGCCGAACCGAACGCGGCGATCGCCAGCCCCATCGGGACCGATATCGAAAGTATTGCTTTACTGTCCATCTTTGTACCTCCTTTTAATTATTGACTCCGGCAGGAGTCATGTTGATTCCTCATGGTGAGGCATGACAAGCGCAAAATATACCGTGCTTAACAGGCAGAAGACGATCGCCTGTATCATTCCCCCGAGAAGGGTAATGAACATATTGAAAAGGAACAGCGGCACGCCTCCGAGGCCGAACTGCGAAGATACGGCGAGGAGCATATCTTCGGCCCAAATGTTGTTCGCGAGACGCAGCGAGAGGCTCAGAGGCTTAACGAGCTCAGATATTAAATGTATGAAGAAGAGCAGGACCGGTATGAATGCCGTGAAAGCGATAACGCCCCTCGGGTTTCCCGCGAGATGGTCCAGGTATCCGATGATGCCGTTCTCCTTTATGGCGGTGAACTGCACATACAGGAAGACGCATACAGCCAGAGCCGCGGTAGTGGAAAGGCTTGACGTCGACGACTTCATGAACGGCACCATACCCATGAGGTTCATCAGCAGGATATAGATGAAGAGCGTCCCGATGAACGGCGTGAACTTCTTTCCCTTCGGGCCGAGAATGCCGCATACGAAATCATCGAGCCCCCCTACGACGATCTCCATGAACAACTGGAGGCGCCCGGGTATCATCGAGCTCCTGCGGGACGCGAAGAAAGCCAGCAGGGAGACGATCGCGACGATAATGAGCGAAAATATTATGTTCTCGTAAAGATGCAGGAAGTGAGCAAAAGGCGTCCCTTCGAGCTTCTCCGCCAGGAGCCCTACGAAGTTAGGGAGTTCATGTTGTGCCGCGTTGGTTTCTGTCATCTTTATGTATGATCTTGAGTATTTTTATTATCTCCCTTACGCTCGTGTAGAAGCCAAGCCCCATGAAAACGAGCGAAAGGTAAGGCGCGAATCCAATCTTTTTTTCCAGGAATTCTCCCAGGAAGTATCCTGCCAGCGGGCCTGCCGCAAGGACTACAGGGACGAAGGAGAGAAGCCCCCAGACCTTGGTCAGCTTGTAGAATTCCGCCTTCTTGTTACTTTCTTCCCGCATATTATACCACAGTCATTTTATCGTCTCAAGGACAAGCTTCTCGTTCGCGACGTCCATCTTGATATTAAAATTGCTGAGGAACGACATCCCGAGAAGGCCGTCTATGCCGTGTCCCGGCGGGTTGTCCGAAACCGCTACCGGGACATCGTAGGCGGTCGAATTGCCGACCCTTATGCTCTTGACTATTATTACGTCGCTCTTTGTGGTGCTGCCGTCCGCAAGCGTGAAATTCACGCCTTCTATCGTATCGTTCGGGTTCGTTTCTATCTTCCGCGCTATATCGCGCGATATCACCACTATTGAAGCGCCGGTGTCGACCGCGAGCAGGCAGGTCGTGCTGCCGTTCAATACGGCCTTTACCGTCATGCCGTTCGCGGTTTTTGTCAGCGCGACCGAGTCCCTGTTGAGGCCCTTTTCGATATCCGAAAGCGACTTCGACGCTATGGCAGCATAAAGGGATTCCTCTTCGCTGATGCCGCGTTTCTTTATATCTTCGACCTTCCTGTCAAATTCGAGACGGAAGTTCCCGACGGCATTGCCGTATTCGGTTATGGCCTTCCAGTAATTGCGCTCATATTCCGGGACCTTCGCGCTGAGCGTATTCAGGTCCTCCACGAGCGAGGAGATCCCGCTGTTCAGCGAGTTCATCTCGGTAATGGCCTTGTTATACTTCATGATATCACTCTGCGGGTCCATGCCGGCAACCCTGCGGTTTACCGCGTCAAATTTCGCCCTGAGGTTCTTATATTTCTTCTTCTTCGACGTGAAGGAGGCCTTCGCTTCGTCGAGCCGTTTCTTCGCGTCGTCAGCGGCTTTCCTGCCCGCTATAAGCTCACGAAGCTGCCCGGCCGTATCAGCGAAACGATCGGGGACGAGCGCGCCTTTCTCGATGGCTTTTTTCCTTGCGGCGGCTTCTATCGCCGAGTTCTCCTTGTCGGAGGCCTTCTCGATGGATTCGATCTGGTCCCTGGATATCTTCATCGTGCCGGTGCCTATAGCAAGGGTCACGCGATAGGGGTCCTCGGCCCTTATTACCCCTTTCAACACGCCCTTGTTCTTGAGGTAGATAGTATCGGCGTATGTCACCGGCGCGAAGGCCAGCAGTATCGCTATAGCAAGGATTCTTGTCATCATATTTACAGCAGGGAGCTTCCTATCCACATGAGGAACGGCACCGGAAAGAGGCCCGCCGCGAGCACGCCTATCAACGCGATGACCAGCGCGAGTTTCACTGACAGCGGCTTCCGCTCCCTGGCCATAGTGTGCGGCTCGTTCAGGTACATGAATTTAATGACCTTTACGTAATAGAACACCGCTATCACGCTGTTTACAACGCCGGCGACCGCGAGCAAATAATATTTCGACTGTATTGCGGCGGCAAAGACGAGGAACTTGCCGAAGAAACCCGCGAGAGGGGGTATGCCCGCAAGCGAGAGCAGGAAGACCGTCAGTATGAACGCGAGGACCGGCTCCCGTTTCGAGAGCCCGCTGTATTCCTCGATATGGTCGCTCTTTATCGAGTTCGAGACGAGGACGACGCACCCGAACGCGCCTATATTCATCAGCACATACGCTAAAAGGTAATACATGACCGCCTGTATGCCGAGGGACGTCCCGACGACAAACCCTATAAGGATATAGCCGGCCTGCGCTATCGACGAATAACCGAGCATCCGCTTGATGTCTTCCTGGTTGATCGCGATGATATTCCCGGCGGTCATCGTGATTATCGCGACAACCTGTGCTATATCGGCCCAGCCGGTGAACATCGGGAAGAAGTTCTTCAGGAAGACCCTGACGAGTATCGCAAAACCTATCGCCTTGGGCCCGGCGGACAGGAAAGCGGTTATCGGGGTCGGCGCGCCCTGATAGGCGTCAGGCACCCACATATGGAACGGCACAAGCGCGCATTTGAAGCTTAGCCCCGCGAAGACCATAAGCAGGGCCACGGCGGCCGCGAGCGAATTCGCGCCACCGGCGTTTATCGCGCCCGATATCGCGGAAAGGCCCGTCGTGCCGAAGAGGCCGTATATGAACGATATGCCGTAGAGCATCACCCCGGTAGCAAGCGCGCCGAAGAGGAAATACTTGAGCGCGGCTTCGCTCGAGAGCGGGTTGCGTTTCAGGAAAGCCGTGAGCATATAGGAGACCAGCGATATCGCCTCAAGCGATATGTATATCATCATCAGGTCGTTCGAGGAGGCGGCTACCATCATGGCCACGGCGGCCGCGAGCAGCAGGAAATAGTATTCTCCGGCGTCCTCGTCGGAGAACGGCCTGTATCCGAGCGATACCAGTATCACGAGCCCCACGACAAGCAGGGATATCTCCTTGAAGAACTCCGAGAAGGTATCGTTGAGCAGCATGCCGGAGAAGAGCGGGCCCGCCGCCTCATAGCTGTGCGGCATGTATAATATCGAAAGCAGTATGGCCGCGAGGCAGAACGCGCCGAGGACGGCCCTCTTCTTTATAAAGAGGCCCGCTATCAGCACCGTGACCGCCGACGCCGCGAGTATCAGTTCCGGCAGGAAGAATTTTACGCTTTCCGCGACGTTCAAAGGAATAATCCCCCGATGTGACGGACGAGTTCCGTTATGGCCCCCGACTGGTAATTCAGTATCAGCAGCGGATAGACGCCGATAGCGATGACGACCGCCATCAGCGGCACGAGAGTGAAGAGCTCGCGCTTGTTGATATCCGCGATGCCGGACCACGCGCTATTCAGCGGCCCGAGCAGCACGCGCTGTATCATATAAAGGAAATACCCCGCCGTTATCACTATGCCGAGCACCGATATTATCGTTATAAGCCGGAAGGAGATGAAACCTCCCATGAGAGACATAAACTCGCTGACGAAACCGCTGAGTCCGGGAAGGCCGAGAGAGGCGAGCGTAAATACTGTCAGTACGCCCGCATAAACCGGCATCTTCACCCCGAGGCCGCCGAACTTGTCGAGGTCCCTCGTGTGGGCGCGGTCGTAGAGAACGCCGACAAGGAGGAACATGCCTCCGGTAATGACGCCGTGGTTGAACATCTGCATCAGCGCCCCGTTGAAGCCGGTGACCGTCATGCTCGCGAGCCCGAGCATAACGAACCCCATGTGGCTTACCGAGGAGTACGCGACCATCTTCTTGAAATCCGTCTGCGCCATCGCGACGAACGCGCCGTAAACGATATTTATCAATCCGAGTATTGCGAACGGCAGCGCGAAATATACCGCGGCGTCCTTGAGTATCGGGTAGCTTATCCTGAAGAAGCCGTACCCGCCCATTTTAAGCAGCACGCCCGCGAGCAGCACGCTTATCGGAGTCGGGGCCTCGACGTGCGCGTCGGGCAACCAAGTGTGGAAAGGGAATACGGGGACCTTTATCGCGAACCCGAGGTAGAACCCGATGAACACCATTATCTGCAGGCCCTTCGCGAGGCCGCTTCCGGAGGAGGCCAGCTCGAGCATGTTGAACGTATGCGGATGCGAAGTGAAATAGAGCGCAAGGATCGAGAGGAGCATGAAGACCGACCCCGCGAGGGTATATATGAAGAACTTTATAGCGGCGTATTCCCTGCGGGGGCCGCCCCATATGCCGATCAGGAAATACATAGGGACGAGCACTATCTCCCAGAAGACATAGAAAAGGAAGAGGTCCAGCGCGAGGAAAGTGCCGAGCATGCCGGTGTTAAGGAGAAGGTAGAGGAAATAATATTCTTTCTGGCGTTCCTTGATCCCGTAGGAACCGATGCACGCGAGGAAGCCGAGCAGGGCGGTCAGGAAGACGAGGCCTATGCTTATCCCGTCGATGCCGAGATGGTAGTTGATGTTTACCTGCGGTATCCATAGCGCCTTCTCGGCGAACTGCATGGCGGTATTGTTGAAATCGAAACCCAGCACGGCCATTACCGCCAGCAGCAGCGTTATGCCGGTCGCGGCGGTCGCGATGCCCTTTATCAGGCCCGTCCTGTCCTTCGGGATGAAAAGGATAAGCAGGCCCGCCAAAAGCGGCAGGAATATAATGGAACTCAATAACGGAAAAGGCATCACTGACCTCCTGTCAATTTTATCAGTATCATTATCGCAAGCCCGAAGAACGCTATCAGTATATAGTTCTGGACGAAACCGGTCTGGAGCCGGCGGAATACAGCCGAGCAGAGCCACGTTATATTGGCCGTCATGTTCACAATGCCGTCGACGATATAGAGGTCGAACCAGTACTGCACCTTCCCGGCGATTACGGAAAGGTATGCCGTAAGGTTCACGGCGCCGTCGACGACCTTCGAATCGAATGCGGCGGCGATCCCCGCCAGCCGGACAGCCGGCCTTATTATTATCGCCTCATATATCTCGTCGACATAATATTTATTTGATATGAGATCGTAAAGGAACGCAAACCTCGAACGAAAAGAGGCCGGCAGCACCTTGTTGCCCGCAATATAGAATACATACGCTATGCCAATCCCGGCGGCCGAGACCGCTATCGATACGCCCATCATCAGGGGCTCGATTTTTACCGGCCTGAAGAACCCCGCGAATATCGAGAATGCCGCGAGTATCCCGAGAGGGACGGTCATGACAGCCGGCGATTCATGCGCATGCAGTTCCGAGCGCGGCTTGCCGAACAATACGACAAAGATCAGCCGGAACATATAGAATGCCGTGAGCAGGGACGTCACGGCGGCGACGCCGAAGAGGACGGGATGGCCTTCTCTGAGGATCTCGGAGAGTATCTCGTCCTTCGACCAGAACCCCGACAGCGGAGGCACGCCGGCTATCGCGAGAGCGCCTATTATGAACGTCCATCCCGTGGCCTTCATCTTGCCAAGCAGGCCGCCCATCTTGAATATGTCCTGCGTGTGGACCGCGTGTATGACGCTTCCCGCGCAAAGGAAGAGCAGGGCCTTGAAGAACGCGTGCGTCATCAGGTGGAACGTGCCGCCGTCGTAGCCGCCGACGCCGAGCGCGAGCATCATAAGCCCCAACTGGCTGATCGTCGAGTAAGCGAGTATGCGTTTGATATCGTTATTCACCGTCGCGATGGTCGCTGCCATGAACGCGGTTATCGCGCCTATATACGCGACCCATATAAGCGATGCATGGTGGGAGAGGAAGAGCCCGTATGTGCGCGCGACGAGGTATACGCCCGCGGCCACCATCGTCGCCGCGTGTATAAGGGCCGAGACCGGTGTAGGGCCTTCCATAGCGTCGGGAAGCCATACGTGCAGCGGGAATTGCGCCGATTTGCCGACCGCGCCGCAGAATATCAGCAGCGCTATCGCCGTCAGCATCGCGTCATTTATCCCGAGGTTGCCGAGGTCCCTGAAATAGAGCGTCTTCGTTGTGAAGAAGAGCAGCAGTATCCCTATCAGCAGGCCGGTGTCGCCTATCCTCGTGGTTATGAACGCCTTCATGCCTGCCTTGGCCGCTGCCGGCCGCTCGAACCAGAAAGATATGAGCAGGTACGAGCAGAGCCCCACGCCCTCCCAGAATATGTAGAGCATGACGAAATTGTCGGAGAGCAAAAGGCCGAGCATGGAGCCCATGAACAGCGACATATAGGCGAAGAACCTCGAAAAACGCACGTCGTCGCGCATGTACCCGATGGAATATATCTGTATCAGCGTTCCCACGACGGTCACGACCATCAGCATCATGCACGACAGCGGGTCTACCGTGACGCCGAAATCGAGGGATATGCCGCCGAACGAAAGCCAGCGGCCGACCATATACGAACCCTCGCCGTAACGCGCGTTGCCGATAAATGTTATCGCGGCGATGGCAAGCGATATGAATGATGCGCCTATGGAGACGAGTGCGCTCGCCTTCCTGAGCCTGCGCCCGAAAAGGATGTTAACCGCGAAAGCGGCGAAAGGGAAGAGCGGTATAAGGTGCGCTGATCTTACCATTTCAGTATGTTCATCTTCTCCGTAAATATCGTCTTCATGTTCCTGTAAACGGCTATCACAAGCACAAGGCCTATGACCGCGGAAGCTGCGGCTATCGCCATGACGAAGAGCGCGAAGACCTGCCCGAGCGCCTCGCTGCCGATGAATTTATTGAATGTTATAAGGTTTATGTTCGCGGCGTTCAATATCAGCTCTATAGACATCAATATCCCGATCGCCGTCCTGCGCGTCAACGCGCCGTATAAGCCCATCGCGAAGAGGACCGCGCCTAATATGAGGAAATGGTTTTGCGGTATCATCGTCTTCCGGCCTTTCCGATAACGATCGCCCCGACGAGCGCGGCGAGAAGTATCAGCGATATGAACTCGAACGGAAGCGCGTATACGGACATCAGCGCCCTCCCGAGATTCTCCAGCCCCGGGCCTGTTGCTACGGCTGCATCCGAGGCCTTCCACGGGGCGCCTATGATTATGAAGATGAAGAAGGACAATATTGCCGCGGCGACGACGGCCGACACAAGCGCCTGCCTGTTCGCCTGCCTTATCGAGCGGTCCTCAATATTTGCCGTAAGCATTATCGCGAAGATGAAGAGCGTGACGATCGCGCCGACGTATATGAGCACCTGGGCTATCGCGAGGAACTCCGCGTTGAGGAAGAGGTAGACACCGGCGACGCAGAACAGGCAGAGCGCGAGCGAGACCGCGCAATGGAATATATTGCGCATGGCCACGACGCCGAACGCGAATACGCAGGCAAGCCCCGCAATGACGTAGAAGGAGGCCTGCACTACGAAGTCCTGAGGCAGCCCGTAATTGTTTACGATATCACTTAACTGTCGGATGAGCCCATTCATCATATTTACCGGAGTCCAAAAGGTCTATGTGTAATTTATCGTGCCCATAAACGGATATCTCGTAGATCTTGTTCATATAGATCGCCTGCGTCGGGCAGACCTGCTCGCATAAACCGCAGAAGCAGCACAGCTCCATGTTGTATTTGAAGTGCCCGAACTCTTTCTTCTTGTCGGCGCCTTCCTGCGAGCTTACAGCAAGATCAAGGCAGGATGTCGGGCATATCTTCACGCACTGGTTGCATTTAATGCATTTCTCCGTCCGCAGGTCTACGAGCCCCCTGAACCTTTCGGCCATAGGCATCTTCTGCGTCGGATATTGAAGCGTCACCGGCTTCACGAATATGTTCTTCAGCGTAATGAAAAGCGCTTTTATCATCTGACCAGGACCCATCCCGCTACGGCGAGGTTAACGAACGATACCGGCGTCAGTACCTTCCACGCGAAATTCATCAGTTGGTCCACCCTGACCCTCGGCAGCGTCCACCTTATCCACATCATCAGCGTCACAATGCCGTACGTTTTTATTAGGAACCATAATATAGGATGCAAAAACGGCCCGTTCCAGCCGCCGAGGAACAACACCGCGGCCAGCGCCGATATTATGAGCATGTTCGTGTACTCGCCGAGGAAGAACATCGCGAACTTCATCCCCGAATATTCCGTATGGAACCCCGCGACGAGCTCCGACTCGGCCTCGGGGATATCGAACGGAGTCCTGTTGACCTCCGCGGTGCCGGCAATAAGGAAGACGAGGAACGCGACCGCCATGCTCGGATGGAAGACGAACCATGCATCTTTCTGCGCCTCGACGATCTTCTGTATCGAGAGCGTGCCGGCGAACATCACCGCCGTTACCATGGCAAGTATAAGCGGTATCTCATAACTGATTATCTGCGCGGCCGACCTCATGCCTCCGAGCAGGGAATACTTGTTGTTCGAGCCCCATCCGGCCATGAATATCCCGAGGACGCACAGAGAGGTCATCGCCATTATGTAAAGCACGCCGATATTCAGGTCGTGGCCTATGGGCGCGAAGACCATTACCGACGGCACGACCGCGAAGAAGGGGGCTGTCCACCAGACCGCCTTATCCGCTCCCGCCGGGGTGATATTCTCCTTGAGCAGCAGCTTTATGACGTCCGCGACCGACTGCAGGGCGCCATGCCAGCCGACGCGCATCGGCCCGTAGCGCGTCTGGATATGCGCCGAGACCTTGCGCTCCCACCATATAAGGAACATCGCCGATACGGCGATAAAACCGAGCGCCATAACGCCTACGATTATCATTATTATGAATGTCAGTATGGATACGGTCATCTGTCGATCTCTCCCATGACCACATCGAGGCTGCCGAGCACGCATACCGCGTCGGCGACCTTAAGGCCTTTTATCAGTTCCGGCAGGACAGAGATGTTGGAGAAAGAAGGCGCGCGTATCTTCAGCCTGTAAGGCACCGGCGAGCCGTCGCTGACTATAAAGAACCCGAGTTCGCCGCGCGGGTTCTCGCTCCTCACGTACGCTTGCCCCGGCGCCGGCCTGAATATCCTGCCCGCCTTTACCGTAGGGTCGCCCTCGGGCATCCCCCCGGCAGCCTGTTCGATTATGCGCAAACTCTGGCGCATCTCTTCCATCCTGACCTTATACCTGTCCCACGCATCGCCGTTCCTGCCTGTCGGGATATCGAAATCGAATTTATCGTAACATTCGTATGGCTCATCCTTGCGCAGGTCCCATTTGACCCCTGAAGCGCGCAGGTTCGGCCCGGTCACGCCGTAATTGACCGCCTTTTCGCCCGTCAACGTGCCAATGCCCTTGGTCCTGGCGGTGAATATCCTGTTCGCGCTGAACATCGCCTCGAGGTCGTCGAATTTCGGGCGCAAATATGCGACGATTTTTTTTATCTTATCCTCGGAACCGGCGGGCAGGTCGCGCGAGACGCCGCCTATCCTCATGTAGTTGTAGGTAAGCCGCTGGCCGCATACCGAATCGAAGAACTCCACTATCTTCTCGCGCTCGCGCATCCCGTAAAAGAGGGGGGTGGCGAAGGCGCCGAGGTCCTGCGTGAACGTAGTAACGCCGAAGAGGTGGCTCGCTATCCTGTTGAACTCCGCCATTATGACCCTGATATGCTTCGCCCTGTCGTTTGCCTCGATACCCATGAGTTTTTCCGCGGCGAGCACATAGGCGAGGTTATTGTTCATCGACGCGAGGTAGTCGAGCCTGTCGGTAAAAGGAATGAACTGAGTATATGTGCGCTTTTCGGCTATCTTCTCGATACTGCGGTGCAGGTACCCGATATGGACGACGCTGTCGACGACCGTCTCGCCGCTGAGCTTGAGCTCAAGGCGCAGGACCCCGTGGGTGGACGGGTGCTGCGGGCCCATGTTCACCCAGAACTCCTCGGTAGTTATGTCTTCCTTAACGGATGTATAGTCCATTCTTCGGGATTCAGTATCCTCTTGAGGTTGGGATGGTTCAGGAATTTTACGCCGAAAAGGTCGAAGACCTCGCGCTCGAGCCAGTCCGCGGATCTCCAGTATTTCTCCAAACTCTCGACGGTAAGGTCTCCTTCGAGCCGTACTTTCAGCACAGCGGCGGTACGGTCCTTCATCGAATAAAAGCTGTATATAAGTTCGATATGGTCCCTGTTATCCACGGCTGTTATGCAGTGCAGGCTGTCGAAGCCCCTGTCTAGCAGGCCGCGCGCGGCTTCGAGCAGGCCGTCCCTGGGTATCTCCAGGGCCTCAACGTTTGCCATACTTCTCCTTCATTATCTTTTCCTGCAGCTTCATTATCCCGAAGAGTAGGTTTTCGGGCCTCGGCGGGCAGCCGGGTATATGCACGTCGACCGGGATACCGAGCGCCTCGGTCCCCTTAACGACGGAGTAGGTATCATTATGGAAGATGCCGCCCGACACGGCGCAGTTGCCCATCGCTATGACGTATTTGGGCTCCGGCATCTGGGCGTAAAGCCGTTTCATGCAGTCGCCCATCTTCACGCATATGGTCCCGGCGACTATCATGACGTCGCACTGCCTCGGGCTCGCGCGGAAGACGCCGGCCCCAAAACGGTCGATATCGAACCTCGAAGCGCCGGTGCCGATCATTTCGATGGCGCAGCAGGCGAGGCCGAAGGTTAGCGGCCAGAGCGAAGAGGCCTTGCTCCACTTGAGCACGCTCTCGCCCGTCGTGAGGACGATATTGCCGCCGGGGAACTTCTCGATGAGGCCCGAAGCCGGGATCTTCTCTATTACTGCCATTCGAGGGCCCCTTTCTTCCACGCGTATATAAGGCCGGCTATCAGGACCGCTATGAACACCATCATCTCTACGAAAGCTATAACGCCGGACTCGCGGAATATGACCGCCCACGGCACGAGGAAGAGTATTTCCACGTCGAAGACGACGAAGATAAGCGCTATTATATAATAACGGACGTTGAACTGGATCCAGGAATTGCCCCTGACCGTCTCTCCGCACTCGTAACAGGAGTTCTTCGCGGGGCTGGGGTCGCGCGGGCGGAGGAACCAGGATACTATGAATGCCCCGGCAACGAAAGCGATGCCGAAGAGTAGGAAGAGGCCTGCGTACCCGTAATCTGCGATCATAAGTAAAAGCGGCTCCTATGGGATGCAAAACCGGTCAAATTCTGGCTGGTTCCTGTAATTATACAAAATTTCCGGCCATTATGTCAAAGGTATAAATGCCCAATAAATATCCTTGACAAACAACGGGCGTATGTTATAATTACCTCCGTAGTAAATAAGATTAGAGATCGTATACCGCAGCGGTTGATGATAACTAACCTTTGCGGTTTTTTTACGGCCAAGTCATTATTTACTATAATCCAAGAGGAAAGGAGGTAGTAAGTAATGGCTAAGGGCAAGGTAAAGTGGTTCAGCGATCAGAAAGGTTACGGATTCATTACTCCTGAGAACGGCAAGGATGTGTTCGTTCATCACAGCGCGATCCAGGGTGAAGGTTATAAATCTTTAACCGAGGGACAGGAAGTCCAGTTCGACATCGAAAAGGGTCCCAAGGGTGAGCAGGCTACGAACGTAGTAAAGCTCTAATAAGGACGCTAACACGATATAGGGGGTATCCCAAAAGGATGCCCCCTATTTTTTATTGAATTTTTTCCGCAAAGGCGTAAAATACGGGCAATGGCAAAGTTCAAACTGGAAAAGAAGACGCTTATTTACGACGGAAGGATAGTCCGGCTCGTCGTCAGCGACGGCACGATAAAGGGCCGGAAGGCCAGGTGGGAGGTAGTCCACCATATCGGCTCGGTCGGGATACTGCCGCTGCTGCCGGGCGGCAGGGTAGTGCTCGTCGAGCAGTTCCGTTATGCCGTCGGCGAGAGGCTTCTCGAGATACCTGCCGGCACCCTGCATAAGGGCGAGGCGCCGCTCTCGGCGGCCCGCAGGGAGATACGCGAGGAGATCGGTTATGCCGCGGATAAGCTCGAGAAACTCGATATATTCTATCCTTCGCCCGGGGTAACGGATGAGTTTGTGGTAATATACAAGGCGACGGGGCTTAAGCCCTCGAAACTCGAGCCCGATTTCGACGAGGATATAAAAGTGAGGACGATTAAACTATCCGATGCCCTGCGATATGTCAAGCAAGGCAGGATAAAGGACGCAAAGACGATAATAGCGCTATTGCTCATTTCGGGGAAGAGATGAAAGAGCGCCTGGACATAACGGGAATACTCGAGAAAGTCGCGGAGAAGGACCCGAGATATAAGATCGACGCATACCTGTTCGTGCTCAACGGCCTCAACCATACGGTATCGAGGTTCGAGAAGCCGCGCCATGTCAACGGCAGGGAGCTCTCCGAAGGGCTCCGCGAATACGCGATAGACCAGTTCGGACCGCTCGCCCGCACGGTGCTCGAGAGCTGGGGGGTCACGAAGACGGAGGATTTCGGCAATATAGTATTTAACCTTATAAAAGCCAAGCTGCTCTCCAAGACGGAAGAGGACTCCATCGAGGACTTTAGGGATGTCTTCGAGTTCAAGAAGGCCCTCGACAATACCGTAAAATACGTCCTATAAAAAAGCAATTAATTTCATTTGACCCGCCGATATATATAATGTATATTCATCAGTGATTCGGGGGATGGGGAAAACATTATCAGGGGAGATATTCAACTTGCTGAAAAAACTCATTCTTCGGGTCATTTTTTTGTCCGCAATTTTCTGCCTGTTTCCCATTCCACAGGCGCAGGCCCTCGATATAAGCGGCTACGATGCCAACCTCTATGACCGCTTTGTCGCCGGCACTTACGGCACCGACAATCCCGTCGCGAACCCCAATTTTATCGGCGCTTCATACGACTGGTCCGGCGTCGGCTGGCAGACGGACTGTATCGGCAGGAGCGTGGCGATGGTCTCGGCGCAGAATTTCGTCTGCGCGAACCACTACAGGGTGCCGGTAGGGAGCACCGTTTCGTTCTTTAACGCGGACGGCCAGCTCAAGACCTATACCGTGCAGGGCTACTCCACCTTCGATTTCCAGCTCACGCAGAACGGCAACCCCATCTTTGACAGCGACGGCAATCCTTATATGTGCATACCGGATCTCGCCCTCGGCTGGTTTACGGAAGCCATATCGGATTCCGACGGCATAACGCATTACTCGGTCCTCGATGCCGATGATTATTCGACATCGTGGTTCGACACCGGCTGGTATGTCGGCAAGGATATCCTCTCTTACGGGTGGACGGCGAAAGCCGGCAATAACACTATAGACAGCGTAACGGGCGTAGCGACAACCGGAATGAGCAGTCCGTCGAACCATACGACCGTGGCGGAATACAGCTACGACAGGAACAATGACCCGCAGGGGCAGGCGGGGGCACAGGGCGGAGATTCCGGAAGCCCGAGTTTCATTGTCTGGGACGGGCAGCTGACGGTTGCCGGCACGCACTTCGCGGTAACGAACGGGACGGACGCCTGGAACACATACGATTCTTTGGTCGCCGCCTATGCCGAGGATATCGACGCCGCAATGAGCTCCACCGGCTATTCCCTGAACAGGATAAAGATAGACGTATTCCCCGACAAGCTTAAAAACGCCGGATTTGAAAGCTTTAGCTGGGACACGATGGGGCCGAGCGACTGGAATTTTCGGAACGATACGGGCGACGGGTCCTTCTTCGATATGTCAGGGGTCGATAACGAACATAAGAGATCCGGTTCCAGGTCGGCTTCGATAGGGGAGATGGTAAGCGACGAGGGCCAATTCCGGCACGACGCTTCTTACAGCCAGACGATCGCCGGTTCGACGGACGGCCAGACCTACGGGTTCTCGTTCTGGTACCAGAATCTCGTGAATGTCCCTGCCGAACTCCTGGCTTCATCGGCGGAGGTCATGATCGCCGCCGGCATTGACCCGACCGGCGGTTCAGATCCCGATTCCTCAAATATAATATGGAACATGGTCACGCTTACCCCCGAGCAGTTCGATGCCGCGTGGCACCAGATAATGGTGGCGGCGCAGTCGAACGGCACGCCGATGACCTTCTTCATAAAGAGGTACCTGTCCGGCAGCATATCATCCGCGGACATAGCGGCGGGTAAGTACTGGTCGGTATCGATGTACATAGACGACGCTAACATATCCATAGTCCCCGAGCCCGCCACGCTGTTGCTGTTCATGTCCGGCCTCGCCGGATTCCGTTTTTTCTTTCCTAAAAAGCCGTAGCGGTTAAACCTTTTTATTTTCAAATATTACTTGACAACATAACAATTATGTAGTATATTATTAATATAATAACAAATAATGGAGAATAATATGGCCACAGATCTCGACAGGCTGAACAATGACAGCGTGCGCAGGCTGGTCAACGTCTCGGAGGCGATAATCAAGGCCGCCGACAGGTTCTTTGCGAAGTTCGAAGTGACGACCGCCCAGTACGATATCCTCGTGATACTGAAATATTCCAAAAGGAAACTGACCCAAAGCGACCTCGGTATAAACAGGGTCGTCTCCCGCTCGAATATAACGGGCATCCTCGACAGGCTTGAGAAGATCGGTATGGTAAAGAGGGAGGGCAGCGCCGACGACCGCAGGATAAAGCATATATCCATAACAAAAAAGGGGCTCGACGTCATAGATAAGGCCGAGGGAAAATATTTCGAGAACGTAAAGAATCTCGTATGGTTCCTCGACGAGAAGGACAAGAAGGGCCTCGTCGAGATCCTGGACCGGCTCGAGAGGGGCCTAAGGAGGGCTGAAGATGCCCTGCCCTAAAATACTGGTCGCGGAAGACGGAGTGAATATAGCTTACGAGCATTTCAGGAACGGCCATGACTCAGTCGTTATAATCTGCCCGGGGTTCTTCAACAGCAAGAAGAACGGCGGGATACGCAAGGCGATAGATATCGTCTCCGGTTCTTACGACGTCGTGATATTCGATTTCCGCGGGCACGGGGACAGCGGCGGGAAATTCAGCTGGACCGCGAAAGAGCCGATGGACCTCCGGGCCGTCCTCGATTACACGGCCGGCTTCGGGTACAGGAAGACGGGAATACTCGCGTTCTCTCTCGGGGCCGCGGTCTCGCTTATCGTTGCGCCCGACAGGCCGGAGATAAAAAGCATGGTCCTTGTCAGCGCGCCGTACAGCTTCTGGGACATCAATTACCATTTCTGGGAGCCGGAGATGTTCTCGGACCTGAAGGCGAACATGGAATGCAAATGGGAAGGCAAGGGCGCGAAGGTCGACCACGTATTCATGGCCAAGGACAAGCCGATAGACCGCGTATCCTCGATAAAAAACGCCGCGATCATGTTCATGCACGGCGCGAAGGACTGGGTCATCAAGGACTACCATTCGAAGAAGCTTTACAATGCGGCGACCGTATACGAGAAGAAGCTCGAGATATTTAACGACGGGTTGCACGCGGAGCGGCTCATAGAACAATACCCGGAAAGGATAACGGAACTCGTCACCGGCTGGTTCGGCAGGACTTTATAAAAGGAGACGGAAGATGAAGTGGCTTATCATGACGGCAATGCAGCTGGCGTTCACGCTGGCGCTCTACGCGATGGGCGCGGTATCGATCGGGTTGTCCCTCTACCCGGGCGTGGCCCTGGTCCTGCATACGGTCGAACACGCGTCGGGGCTCGGGCTCGTCCCCGGCCTTATGGTCATCTGCATATCGATAGCGGCCGGGTATTTCCTCTACGGGCTTACGCTGATATTCCTCGTCGGGGGCATAAGGACCGTGCTGAACCTGCGGCTTAAGGAGGGCGATTACCCGATACCTTCGGCCGGCGCGTTCAAATGGGCATTCGTCAATTCTCTCTTCCTGCTCGTATCGGTCACGTTCATGGATTTCATTTTGCTGACGCCTTTCTGCAACCTGCTTTACAGGCTAATGGGGGCAAAGATGGGGAAGAACGTCCAGATAAACTCCAAGAACGTCGCCGACATATCGCTCCTCGAGATAGGGGACCGTTCCGTCATCGGCGGCAATTCGACCGTGATATGCCACTCGTTCGAGAGGGGGCGGTTGAAATTGCGCAAAGTCAGGATAGGAAGCGACGCTGTCATCGGGCTCAACTCCGTGATACTTCCCGGCGTCGAGATAGGCGACCGCGCGATGGTAGCGGCGGGCGCGGTGCTGCTCAAGGACACGAAGGTCGGGCACGGCGAACTATTCTACGGCGTGCCGGCTGAGTCGGCTAAGGAAAGGCATAAAGAGGTAAAGTAAATGGCAAACCCGAATTTCGACAATCTTTCAATACACGAGATAATGGAGTCGATAAACAAGCGCTGGTTCTCGAAGACCGCCCTGCAGATAAAGACGAAGGACGGCTGGAACGCGCTCTCGTATGTCCCGCTCGGCGAACGGGCCGTCGACATCTCTTCGACGCTGCTTAAGTACGGCATCGAAAAGGGCGACCGCGCCGCTATACTCTCAGAGTCGCGCCCCGAATGGGGCATCGCGCTCTTCGGGACCATCTCGTGCGGCGGGATAGTCGTGCCGATAGACGTAAAGCTCAGCGAAAAGGAGAAAGAGTTCATCTTGGGCGACAGCGGCGCGAAGTTCGTCTTCGTCTCGGAGAAGTACCTGCCGGAGATAGATAATATCAGGCCGAAACTTCCGGCCCTGAGGCAGGTCTTTTTACTCGATGATTCGCCGCGCGATGACCTCATAAAGATCAAGGACCTCAAGATGAAAGAGGGCGACAGGAAATACCTGCCGCTCGAGGCCGGCGATACCGCCGTCATCGTCTACACGTCAGGCACGACGGGAGTCGCGAAGGGCGTGGAATTGACTTACAAGAACCTGATGTTCCAGGCGAAGGAGCTCAACCGCCTCGTCCATTATTCCGAGGCGGATAACTTCCTTTCTATGCTGCCGCTCAACCATATGCTCGAACTGACCGGAGGTTTCCTTTCGCCGCTTTACGTCGGCGCGACGATAACTTATTGCGACAGCTTAAAACCCGCGAATATCATTGCGCTGATGAACGAGACGGGGACGACCGTAATGATAACCGTGCCGCTTGTGCTGAAGATGTTCCATGACGGCATAATGAAAAAGGCGCAGTCGCTGCCGTTCATCCAAAGGCGGTTCTTTTTTGCCTGCCTGCACCTTTGCAGGTTCCTCCTGAAGTTGAATATTAAACCGGGGAAATCGGTATTCTCGAAGATACACGGACAGTTCGGCAGGAGCCTGAGGTGTTTTGTCTCCGGCGGGGCGCCGCTCGACCCGGCCGTGGAGATGGATTTTAACGCTATGGGGTTCACGATATTGCAGGGCTACGGGTTGACCGAGACGTCGCCGGTCATCGCGGTAAACACCTTCAGGGAACTGAAATACGGCTCCGTCGGCAAGCCGATCCCCGGCGTCGAG
>Ga0209507_1000226_pt1 | contig 74166 bp, 69 predicted proteins | sample AD_UKC028_MetaG_FD_184414 | JGI IMG/M metagenome (GOLD analysis project Ga0209507, IMG submission 184414) | Active sludge microbial communities of municipal wastewater-treating anaerobic digesters from USA - AD_UKC028_MetaG (SPAdes) (version 2) | ecosystem: Engineered > Bioreactor > Anaerobic >...
GACGCTTTCGCCCCGCCGGAGCATCGGCACCGCAAGCATCCGGCGAGCCTCGAGTTCTTGCTTGGTTCCTCGTTTTGGCATACCTCAGGCATTAAGCACAGTTAGACCGTAGAAACAAGGGTCAATAAGAGATTCACACACGCAGGGTTAGCCAACTCCAGCCAACTGCATCCAGGCACTGGGTATCGGGTGTCGGGTGTCGGGTGTCTGGTGTCGGGTTTAAACCCGATACCCGATACTCGATACTCGATACCACTCGCCACTTGATCCTCCGTGTATGGATCGCCCAGGGCCTTCCTTTGAGGCGAATAGCAGGAGGGCGAGGCGCTACGGGGCCATGTCAGCGATTGGACCCGCAGGTGGGACTGGGTGGCGGAGGGATCGTACTGGGTGGCGGAGGGATCAACCTCAGCTCCGGCTTGCATTTCAGGCCCAGCCGCTTGCACTCCTCCAGAAACTTCTCCGCCTTCTCCTGGCTGCCGCCATTGACGTAGACGCTGAGCAGGATGCGGGCCTTGTCGCAGCTCCCCGGGGAGAGCCGCTGCGACTTCTCGGCGTGCTCCACCATGCCAGCGCGATCGCCGCGGACGAGGCAGTCCATCACCCGATGGGACTCCTCCTCCGCCTTCTCCTCGTCCGTCCTCGCCACCATCGTGTGGATGAGCGCCGAGGAGCGGCCGACCCTGACGTTCTGCAGGTCGCTGCCGGGTGGCGTCTTCCCTGCTTCGACTGGCTGGAGGCTCACCGGGAGGACGCACCTCACCTCGAAGAGGTAGAAGCCCTCGGGCACTGGGAGGCCTCGGTCGTTTCTGCCGTCCCACTCCACCGTCTTCCCCACCGCGTTGTAGTACGACGGTGAGTTGGGATTCAACGCCGGACCGGTACTGAAGAAAATGTCCTCAGGCAAGTGGTTAGCTCTTCCCATCCTGGGCACTGGCAGCCGCCTGACCACTGGACCGGCCACGCGGCTGGCAGGGTTGAAGGCCCTCACCCTGACCTCGCAGGCGTCGTTCCAGTCCTCCTGCCGCGGGTGCGTGGCCTCGCACTCCGCAGGGGCTTCCCCGTGGATCTTCCTGGCAGGCGCGAGCTCGACACCCACACGAACGCTAGAGCTCTCCCAGGGGAGGAACTGGAGCAGGGTCCGCGGAAGCTGGTCGGCCACCTCGGGCATGAGGGCCTTGGTGAGAAACGGGTCCTTGTTGAACTCGTCACGGATCTCCGCATAGGCCGGGAAGCACTCCTCGGCGCCAGCGGGGACCGAGAGGCCAGGGACGGCCAGGAGGGCCAGGACCATGGAGGAGAACCGCCGCGACATCGCAACTTCCTTTGCCCCGAGCGTCCCCCGTGTAGGCCACGGAGATGTGCGGAGCGTAACACCGGGGTAGAACCAGGCTCAAGCACCGTGTCGGGCCCCCCGAGGGTGGCAGCCACCTGCATTCAGGCACTGGGTATCGGGTGTCAGGTGTCGGGTGTCGGGTTTAAACCCGATACTCGATACCCATTACTCGACACTCGCATTCTCGAGGGAGGGGGAGGACGGGCAAGGGCCAGGCAGGTTCGCCCTCCTGCCCTACCCTTCAAGGAAGGCCTGATGTGGAGGGACACGCAGGATCAGCCAACGGGCCCCGAACCGGGGCCGGGATTGACAGCCCCCTGGCGCGGGGCCCAGGATCGAGCCCATCGAACCTTGTGCCACGGAGGCCCCCATGACGCGCTCGAGCCCGGCCTGGACCCTCTCCCTCGCGCTCCTCGCCCTCGCGCTGCTCGCCCCGCTGGCGGGCTGCGGCGGGGGCGGCGGTTCGGGCGACCCCGAGCCGCTCCTGGCGGGCAACGTCAGCGGCGCCCTCGACAACGAGACCTTCACCGCGGTGAACGGCTTCGCCGTGGTGGGCGCCGACTCCCACACCCTGATCGGCGTCGGGGACGGGCCGCTGAACTGCGCGAGCCCGGACCAGCCCGATCCCCCGCCCGGGATGATGGCCTCCATCAGCCTGCCCAGCGACGCGGTCGGCACCTACGGCTCGGTCATGATCACCGTGTACGTCAACCGCTCCGGGTTCCAGGGCGTGGGCTCGAACGACGGCACGGTCGAGATCACCGCCTCCACGCCGGAGAGCATCGCCGGCAGCGTGAGCTACAGCGCGAGCCCGGGCGGCGAGCACACCGTGTCGCTGAACGGCACCTTCGAGGTCGTGCGCTGCGCCGACTGAGCCCGCGGGCGCAAGCCAACTGCATCCAGGTAGAACCAGGCTCAGGCACCGTGTCTGGTGTCGGGTGTCTGGTGTCTGGTTTAACACCCGATACCCGATTCTCTGTAGGGGCAGACCCACGTGTCTGCCCCAGACCTTGGTCATCCGTGGTTCGGGGCGGACGCACGGGTCCGCCCCTACGGGACATCAGGCCCAATCGCAGAAGGCCTGGCTGGAAGGTGCCACCCGACCTGAAGCGTTGGGCCCTGATTCCTGGTTCCTGGTTCCTGGTTCCTTGTTCCTCACCCTCTACGCCTGCCCTAAGAGATTCACACACGCAGGGTTTGCCAACTCCAGCCAACTGCCCTGGGCGATTCACCCACGCCCGGTCCGCAAGCTTCCTTGAGCCCGCCTGTTGACGGCCCGCGCTCGGGGCATGTACGGTGCGCCCATGGAAGCCATCGAACGCGCGCTGACCCAGGTGAGCGACTTCATCTGGGGCTGGCCCATGGTGATCCTGCTGGCCTCGACCCACCTCTTCCTGACCGTGCGGCTCGGCTTCCCCCAGCGCCACATCCTGAAGGGCATCCGCATCTCCTTCTCCCGGAAACGCGAGGGCCAGGGGGACGTCTCCCAGTTCGGGGCGCTGGTGACCGCGCTGGCCGCCACCATCGGCACCGGCAACATCGTGGGGGTGGCCACCGCCGTGGCCGCGGGCGGCCCGGGCGCGGTGCTGTGGATGTGGCTGACCGGCGTGTTCGGCATCTCCACCAAGTACGCCGAGGGGCTGCTGGCGGTGAAGTACCGGGTGGTCACCCCGCAGGGCACCATGGCCGGGGGGCCCATGTACGCGCTCGAGCGGGGGCTGGGCCAGCGCTGGCTGGGGCTCCTGTTCGCCGCCTTCACCGCCGTGGCCGCCTTCGGCATCGGCAACATGGTGCAGGCCAACTCCATCTCCACCCTGGCCGAGACCCGCTTCGCCGTCCCCCCCTGGGCCACGGGCCTCGTCCTCATGGCCCTGACCGCGGTGGTCATCCTGGGGGGCATCAAGTGGATCGCCCGGGCCTGCGAGGGGCTGGTGCCCTTCATGGTGGTGACCTACGTGCTGGGCTGCGGCTACCTGCTGGCGATCGGCTGGGAAACCCTGGGCGACTCGGCCCTGCTCATCCTCCAGTCCGCCTTCAGCGGCCAGGCGGCCGTGGGCGGCTTCCTGGGGGCGGGCATCAAGGAGGCCGTGCGCTACGGGGTGGCGCGCGGGCTCTTCTCCAACGAGTCGGGGCTCGGCTCCGCGCCCATCGTGGCGGCCGCGGCCCAGACCCGCGATCCCGTGCGCCAGGCGCTGGTCAGCTCCACCGGCACCTTCTGGGACACGGTGGTGGTGTGCGCCATCACCGGGCTGGTCATCGTCAACTCCGGGCTGTGGCAGCAGGGGCTGAAGGGCGCCGAGCTGACGAACGCCGTGTTCGCCCAGGCCGGCCCGATCGGCACCACCCTCCTGGTCCTGGGGCTGTTCACCTTCGTGTTCTCGACCATCCTGGGCTGGAGCTACTACGGCGAGAAGGCGGTCGAGTACCTGATCGGCGCGAAGGCCGTCCTGCCCTACCGGCTGCTGTGGGTGGGCGCGGTCATGGCCGGCTCGGTGGCCACCATGCCCGCGGTGTGGGCCTTCTCGGACATCGCCAACGCGCTGATGGCCATCCCCAACCTGGTGGTGCTGTTCCTGCTCTCGGGGGTGGTGGCGCGCGAGACGCGCGGGTACTTCGGCCCCAAGGGGCCGCCCGGCGGCGGAGCTACTTCCCCAGGCGGATCTTGATCCACTCGGCCAGGTTGTAGACCTCGTTGTCCAGGCGGCCGTCGAAGGTCCCGGCGCCCCAGTTGCGGGGGAACACGCCCAGGGAGTTGACCGCCACGGCGGCCTTGTAGATCGTCTGCTTGCTGGGGATGTCGATGAACTCCACGTCGAGCTGGAGATCGTCCGAGCCGCCAGGGCCGCCGCCCGAGAGCAGCGCCTTGTAGGTCAGCTTGATGTACAGCTCGCCCGCCTCGGGCATGGGCTGGCCCGCGGCCGTGTCGCCGCTCACCTGGAGCTCGGGCACCCAGTCCTTGAGGTACTTCTGGATGCCCTTGGTGTTGTAGGCCTGGATCTGCCCCACCCACTCGGCCTGGGTCGCGTAGCCGTAGGTCTGCCAGTCGCCCTCGGGGAAGGCGATCCAGCTCACGTGGACCTGGGTGTAGGGCTTGAACACCGGGTTCAGGGGCTCCTCGGCGGTGGCGTAGAAGAACGAGTAGCAGCCCCCGGTGAGCAGCCCGACCAGGATCAGCAGCGCGGCCGACTTGACCAACCTCATGGGAACTCCCTCCGTCCGTGGTTTGACTTCTCAGGCCGGGAAGGTAGCACCCCGGTGCGGCGGGATCAACAAGGCCCCGGCGGCCGGCGCGGCCGGCCCGGGCGGCTCAGCTCCCCAGCTTCAGGGAGAGCCACTCGGCCAGGTTGTACATGGTGTTGTCGATGCGCCCGTCGAACACGTTGCAGGCCCAGTTGCGCGGGCCGAAGCGGCCCAGCGAGGTGGCCACCATGGTGTTCTTGTAGACCGTCTCCTTGGTGGCCAGGTCGATGAACTCCACCTCGAGCTTCATCTGGTCGGGGGTGGCGCTGAAGCCGTCCCAGTGCTGCTCGATGCCCTGGTAGGTGAACTTGATGTACAGGTCGCCCTCGGCGGGCGGCCCCTGCTCCGGCCCCTGGGGGCCCGACACCTGCTTGCCCGGCATCCACTCCTTCACGTAGGCCTGCAGCCCCTTGATGTTGAAGTCCCGGATCTGGCCGGCCCACTCCTCCTTGGTGGCGTAGCCGTAGGTCTGCCAGTCGTCCTCGCGCAGCCCGACCCAGCCCACGTAGAGGTGGTTGTAGGGCTTGAGGACCGCGTTCTGGGGCTGCTCCGAGTCGACCCAGAAGGGCGAGGAGCACCCGCCCAGGAGCGCCGCCAGGAGCACCGCGCACGCCGCGATCTTGACCAGCCTCATGACATGACCTCCCGCGAGTGTGGTTCGAAGTCCGGACGCACGGTAGCAGGCCGCCGGCGCCATGGCAAGCGGGCCCGGCTCACAGCCAGCGGCCGAAGGTGAGCTGGCACAGGGCCGCGATCAGCGCCGCCATGGGGATGGTCAGCACCCAGGCCCACAGGATCTTCCCAGCCACCGCCCAGCGCACCGCCCGCACCCCGCTAAGCAACCCCACCCCGACGATGGCCCCGGTGATGGTGTGGGTGGTGCTGACCGGGATGCCGAGCTCGGACACCGCCAGGATGGTCACCCCGCCGCCGGTCTCGGCGCAGAAGCCGTGCACGGGCTCGAGCTTGGTCAGCTTCGAGCCCATGGTCTTGACGATGCGGAAGCCCCCGGCCATGGTCCCGCCGGCGATCATGGTGTAGCACAGGAAGATGATCCACACGGGCATGCCATCGTTCACCGTGAGGTGACCGCCGGCCACCAGCAGGGCGAACAGGATGCCCATGGTCTTCTGCGCGTCGTTGGTGCCGTGGGAGAAGGAGTAGATGGCCGCCGACACGAGCTGCAGCCTGCGGAACAGGCGGTTCATCTTTTGGGGCGACTTGTCGTGGACCAGCCAGGACACCACGATCTGGTTGAGGACGGCCAGGATCAGGCCGATGATGGGGGCCACCACGATGAACAGCCCCACCTTGAGGATGCCGGACCAGACCAGCAGCTCGGAGCCGCCGTAGATCAGGGCCGCGCCGGCGTACCCGCCGATCAGCGCGTGGGAGGAGGAGGACGGCAGGGCCAGCCACCAGGTGATCAGGTTCCAGACGATGGCCCCGAGCAGCCCGCACAGGATCACCCCCACGGTGATCGCCTCGGTGTGCACCACCCCCTTGCCCACCGTCATGGCCACCGAGGTGCCGAAGGCGAACGCGGCCGCGAAGTTGAAGAAGGCGGCCCAGGCCACCGCCAGCCTGGGGGACAGCACCCGGGTGGACACCACCGTGGCGATGGAGTTGGCCGCGTCGTGGAAGCCGTTGACGAAGTCGAAGGCCAGGGCGACCACGAAGGTCACCACCAGGAGCGCGCTCATCAGGAGTGCTCCAGCGCGATGCCCTCGATGATGTTGGCCACGTCCTCGCACTCGTCGATGCCGCGCTCGACGATCTCGTAGATCTCCTTGAGCTTGATCACCAGCAGCGGATCATCGGCGTGGTCCTCGAACAGGGCCGCCACGCCCGCGTGGACCAGCTCGTCGCCCTCGCCCTCCAGGCGGTGGACCTCCTTGAACATGTCGCGCATCTCGTCCACGTGCTTGAAACCCTGCAGCATCTCCACGGTCTTGGCCACCAGCTCCTCGGCCTTGGCCAGCACCCTGGCCATCTCGACCATGCGCCCGGGGACCTTGCCGATCTTGAAGCGCATGATGCGGCTGCCGGCGGTCTCGACGCAGTCCATCACGTCGTCCATCTTCGAGATCAGCGCCAGGATCTCGTCGCGGTCGAGCGGGGTGATGAAGGTGCGGTGGATGAGATCGACGGTCATGTGGGTGATCGAGTCGCACTCGTGCTCCAGCTCCTTGATACACCGGAAGCGGGCGTCGCCCTTGTCGGGCCACTCCTCGACCGCCAGCACGAACTCGCGCGCGCCGTCGAGCGTGGTCCGCGCGTGGCGGTTGAACAGCTCGAAGAACCCGTACTGTTTCGGCAGCAGCCTGGAGAACATGGCGGGACCTCCGCGCGCTGTGGATCCTGGGCTGGGCGTCGGCAGCAAGGTATCTGGCGGGTCCAGGGGAGTCAACGCCGGGAGGGCAACATGCAGGCGACAAGTAGGTGACAGCCGCCCGGCGGCGCTTCAGGATGCGGCCAGATCCGGGCTCACAGGAAGCGGCCGAGGGTGAGCTGGCACAGGGCCGCGATCGCCGCCGAGGCCGGGATGGTCAGCACCCAGGCCCACAGGATCTTCCCGGCCACGGCCCAGCGCACCGCCCGCACCCCGTTGAGCAACCCCACCCCGACGATGGCCCCGGTGATGGTGTGGGTGGTGCTGACCGGAATGCCGAGCTCGGACACCGCCAGGATGGTCACCCCGCCGCCGGTCTCGGCGCAGAAGCCGTGCATGGGGCCGAGCTTGGTCAGCTTCATGCCCATGGTCTTGACGATGCGGAAGCCACCGGCCAGCGTGCCGGCCGCGATCATGGTGTGGCACAGGAAGATGATCCAGATCGGCATGCCGTCGCTCACCTGGAGGAAGCCGCCCGCCACCAGCAGGGCGAACAGGATGCCCATGGTCTTCTGCGCGTCGTTCGTGCCGTGGGAGAAGGAGTAGACAGCCGCCGACAGGAGCTGCAGCCGTCGGAACAGGTGGTTCATCTTCTGGGGGGACCTGCGGTGGACCAGCCAGGCCACGGCGAGCTGGTTGAGGACGGCCAGGAACATCCCCACGAACGGGGCCACCACGATGAACAGCGCCACCTTGAGGATGCCGGACCAGACCAGGAGATCGGAGCCGCCGTAGATCAGGGCCGCGCCGGCGTACCCGCCGATCAGCGCGTGGGAGGAGGAGGACGGCAGGGCCAGCCACCAGGTGATCAAGTTCCAGGCGATGGCCCCCAGCAGCCCGCACAGGATCACCCCCACGGTGATCGCCTCGGTGTGCACCACCCCCTTGCCCACCGTCATGGCCACCGAGGTGCCGAAGGCGAACGCGGCCACGAAGTTGAAGAAGGCCGCCCAGGCCACGGCCAGCTTCGGCGACAGCACCCGGGTGGAGACCACGGTGGCGATGGAGTTGGCCGCGTCGTGGAAGCCGTTGACGAAGTCGAAGGCCAGGGCGACGAGGAAGGTGACGACGAGGAGCGCGCTCATCGGGGGACCTCCTGGGCCGGAGCCCGGACCCGCCCCAAGATACGGGCCGTGTTCGACGGCGCGACCTCGGGAAGGCAAAAAGGAGGCGACAAGTTGGTGACAGGCCTGCCCCTTGCCCTGGGCGGCTTCCGGTCATACATTTCGGGCCAGCCGGGGCGGATCCCGGCGGGGAGCGTGCATGGCGACCATCGAGCTGACCAAGGCGAACTTCCAGGCGACCATCGAGAGCTCCAGCATCCTGTTGATCGACTTCTGGGCGGCCTGGTGCGGCCCCTGCAAGGCCTTCGCGCCCATCTACGAGAAGGCCAGCGAGAAGCACCCCGACGTGGTGTTCGCCAAGTGCGACACGGAGAAGGAGCCCGAGGTGGCCGGGGCCTTCGGGGTGCAGAGCATCCCCACCCTGGCGGTCTTCCGCGACAAGGTGCTGCTCTACCTCGAGCCCGGCGCCCTGCCGCCCCAGGCCCTGGAGCAGATCCTGCAGAAGGTCAAGCAGTTCGACATGGCGGCGGTGGCGGCCGAGATGGAGAAGCACGCGGCCGAGCACGGCCCGGGCGGCCCCGAGCCGCACCCTGCCCCGCCGCCCCCCGCGGGCCGCGGCCAGGACCCCCGCGCGCGCGGGGGTCAGCCCGCCCCGGGCGGCGCCAAGCCCGGAGCCAAGCCCGCCCCCAAGGGGCCCCCCATCATGACCACCAGCAGCGGCCCGGACGGGGCCAGCCTGGCCGCGCTGGCCGCGGACCCCTTCCTGCGCCGCCAGGGGGTGGACCGGGAGTTCCTGGAGTCGGTCCACCAGGGCAAGGCCCCGCCCGTGGCCCGGCAGGTGCTGGAGATGTACGAGCGGCTGCAGCAGACGCTGCGCGATCGCGGCAGCGAGGGGCGCGAGGAGGCCCGCGCGCTCAGGGCCGGCTGGGGCTTCGACCCGGCCAAGGAGCTGGCCGCGCTCCCGGTCGAGGTGCGCTCCGAGGTGCGGGCCGTGCTGCGCGCCATGGACGAGCTGCTCAAGGCCGGCTGAGGAGGCCCCCATGCACCCCCTCGCCCTCGCCGCCCGCTCCGCCGCCCTCGCGCTGCTCCTCGGCCTGACCGCGCTCGCCTGCGGCGGGCAGGAGGACGGCGTTGTCCTGGCCGACATGGAGGCCCAGACCCACGCGCTCATCAACGCGGAGCGCCAGGCCCAGGGGCTGCCGGCGCTCGCCTGGGAGGCCCTCATCGCGGACGCGGCCCGCGGGCACAGCCGGGACATGTCCAGCGGCCAGGTCGAGTTCGGCCACGACGGCTTCGACGCCCGGGTGGACGCGCTGGCCGAGCAGCTGCCCTGGTCCTCCGCGGGCGAGAACGTGGCCTGGAACCAGGGTTACCCGGACCCGGCCGCCCAGGCGGTGGAGGGCTGGATGGACAGCCCCGGCCACCGGGAGAACATCCTGGGGGACTACGACCGCACCGGAATCGGCATCGCCGGCGACGCGACCGACGGCTACTACTTCACCCAGATCTTCCTGAGGGATTAGGCTCTAACGCGCCGCAGGCGCGAAAAGACCAGGACAGGAGAAGGATTCCTTGAGGGTGAAGAAGAAGGTCCCTCCTTTCTGCAGCTGGCTGGCGCCCGGGATCGGGCCTCCCTGCCCTAACCTCTAAGAGATTTTTCTTCGGGTGCCTGGCTCCAAGGACGAATTCCAACCAGGAAGAGCTTTCCTCGAGGGTCAGGAGGAAGGGCCCGAGGGGCCTCCGGCGGGTGACCCTCCCTGAGGTGGCCGCCCTTCGTCCTGCGATCGGGCGCAGGGTCGCACGCCCAGGCTAGCTCGCAACTGCGATCCCGCGGCGACCACGCAGCTTCCGCCGGGGCGCAGCGAGCAGCGCCCCTACCGCTGCCCTTGCCCCTGCTCTGTCCGGCCCTCACCCCCATGGAATGCCCTGAGTGCTCACAACCGCCTGATCAGCCAACTCACCTTGGGCTCGCGCGGGCGGACGAGCTGGGGTACAGTTCCGCCGTCATGCGCGCTTCCGAGCTCCCCCCGGCGGTCGCCCGCTGGCCCGTGACCTACGCGGCCGACGAGGTGCCCCACCTCACCATCGAGCCGACCACGGAGTGCAACCTGCGCTGCCGGCTGTGCTACCGCACCGAGCGCGCGGGCGCGAAGACGCTCGACCAGGTGAAGGCCGAGATCGATCTCGGGCTCCGGCTCCGCCGGCTCGAGTCCATCTCCCTGGTGGGCGGGGAGCCCACGCTGCACCCCGAGCTCCCGGCCATCGTGGCCCACGCCAAGGCCCGTGGGCTGCTGGTCAACCTGGTGACCAACGGCGAGCGGCTGCTCGACGCGGACGGCCCGACGCTGCTGGCCGAGCTCGGCCGGGCCGGGCTGGATCGGGTGGTGCTGCACGTGGACGAGGGCCAGCGCGAGGAGCGCGGGGACCCGGCCGAGCTGCGGGCCGCCATCTTCCCGCGCATCGCGCGTGAGCGGCTGCCCTTCTCCCTGTCGCTCACCCTGTTCCCGAACGACATCCCCCGGTTGCCCGCGCTGCTCCGCGACTGCGGCCGCTTCCCGGGCTTCGACGGCGCGCTCACCACGCTGGCCCTGGAGGCGGGCCGCCTGGGCGAGCCCGGCGCCGCGGGTGGGCAGCAGCTCCGCGAGGTGCACCGGGCCATGGCCGAAGGGCTCGGCCTCCAGCCCACCGCCTACCTGCCCTCCAGCCTGGATCGCCAGCACGTCACCTGGCTGCTCTACTTCTACCTGCTGAACTCCGAGAGCGGCGCCGTGTTCGGCGTGTCCCCGGTCTTCAACCGCCTGTTCCGGCAGGCGCACCGCACCCTCCGCGGCCGGCACGTGTTCTCGATGGCCATGCGGCCGGACTGGGCGCGCCTGAGCCTGCTGGCCAGCGCCGCGGGCGAGCTGGCGCTGTCCCCGCGCCGCGGCCTGGCGCTCGCCCGCCTGTTCGAGGGCTCGCGGGCTGGCCGGGCGCTGCGCTTCCACTACCTCATCGTCCAGCGCCCACCCGAGCGGGATCCCAGGAGCGGCCGGCTGCACCTCTGCTTCCGCTGCCCGGACGCCACCGTGCGGGACGGCCGGCTCACCCCGGTGTGCCTGGCCGACCGGTTGCGCCCCCTGGGCCGCGGCCCGACGCCCGCGGACGCGGCGCTGGCCGAGGAGATCTCGGCGCACCTCGAGCCCCCGGCCCGGCGCCGGGCGCGGCGGGGAGTCGGGCCGTGAGATCGCCTTCCCCTGCCCTCTGGGGGCTCGAGCGCCGCGGGGGCGAGCTGTGGCTCGACGGCGTGAGCCTGCCAGCGCTCGCCCGGGAGCACGGCACCCCGCTCTACGCCGCGTCCGCCAACCGGCTCCGCGCCCGCGCGGCCGGGCTGCTCGGGGCCCTGCGCGCCTACCCGCGCAGGAGCCGCGTGGCCTTCTCGTACAAGACCAACCTGGTGGCCGGGGTGCTCCAGGTCCTGCACGCGGCCGGGCTGGGCGCCGAGGTGGTCAACGGCTACGAGCTGTGGCTGGCCCGGCGCCTGGGCGTGGCCCCCGAGGACATCGTGATGAACGGCCCGGCCAAGACCGAGGCCGAGATCGCCGCGGCCGTGGAGGCGGGCGTCGGCCTGCTGGTCATGGACGGCCTCCCGGAGATCGAGCGCGTGGCGGCCGAGGCCGAGCGGCAAGGCCGGCGCGTCCGGGTGGGGCTGCGGCTGTGCCCGGACGTGGTGCCGCGGGGGATGAACTCCTCCTCGCTGACCGGCTCCCGGCGCAACCAGTTCGGGCTCGATCTCCAGGGCGGCGAGCTCGGCGCGGCCCTGGCGCGCCTGGCGCGCGCACCGCGCCTCGAGCTCACCGCGCTCCAGGCCCACGTGGGCTCGGGCATCCACGACCTCGCCGCGTTCCGCCGCACCGCCAGCCGCCTGCTGGACGCGCTGGCCGAGGCCCGGGCCCGCGGCTTCTCGCCTAGCTGCCTCGATCTCGGCGGTGGGCTGGGCACGCCCGCCAGCCGCGAGTTCACCACCCTGGAGCTGCTGACCTACCTGGGCACCGGCCGCCTGCCCCGCCGGCTCACGCCCGGGCCGCAGGATCTGCTCGCGCGCTACGGCCAGGTGCTCGCCGAGGCCGCGGTGTCGGGCGCGCTGCAGCGCGACCTGCCGCTCCCGGAGCTGGTGCTCGAGCCCGGCCGGGCCCTGGTCAGCGACGCCCAGGTGCTGCTGCTCGGGGTCGGGGCGGTGCGCGAGCGGCCCGGGGTGGGACGCTTCGCGCTCACCGACGGTGGGGCCATGAGCACCTCGCTCATGTTCCTGTCCGAGCTGCACGCCGTGCTGCTGGCCAACCGCGAGGCGGCCCCTGACGGCCGCACCTCGGTGTTCGGCCGGGTGCCGAGCCCCATGGATCTGGTCTACCGCAACCTGCCGCTGCCGCGGCTGGCGCCCGGAGACCTGCTGGCGGTCATGGACGCCGGTGCCTACTTCACCTCGACCGCCTCCAACTTCGGCGGGCCCCGGCCGCCCGTGTTGCTGCTGGACGGCGGCCAGACGCGGGTGGTGCGCCGCCGCGAGCGCTTCGAGGACCTGGCCCGGGTCGAGGAGGCCCTGGAGGGGCTGGAGCCCCCATGAGCCCGACGACCTCCGCGGCGCGCCGCCTGAGCCTGCTGGCGCTGTACACCCTGATCTTCTGGCTGCTCCTGCCGGGTGGGCTGCTGGCACTCGGGGCCTGGCTCGACCGGTTCCTGGGGCTCCCCCCGCTCGGCGGCCTGGCGGCGCCGGGCTGGAGCCTGGTGGCCCTCGGCCTCGGGCTCATGGCCTGGGCCATGCTCGGGCTGTGGCGCGAGGGGCGCGGGCTCCCGGTCAGCGCGCTCCCTCCCCCCAGGCTCGCCCGGCGCGGGCCCTACCGCCTGGTGCGCCATCCCATCTACCTCGGCTTCCAGCTCGCGCTCCTCGGCGCCGGCCTGGGGCTCCGCTCCCGCGCGCTGGCGCTGATCGTCGCCCCGGCCTTCCTGCCGCTGTGGCTCACCTACGCGGGTCTCGAGGAGCGCGGGCTGGTGCGCCGCTTCGGGAGCGCCTACCTGAGCTACCGCCGCCGCGCCGGGCTGGCGCTCCCGCGCCTGAGCACCTACCGCCCCATCCAGGCGCTGTGCGGGCTCCGGGCCCTGCCGGCGCACGTGGAGGGCGGCGAGCGCGTACCGGCCGAGGGTGGCGCGGTGCTGGTCGCGAACCACGCCTGCTACCTGGACCCGGCCTTCGTGCTCCAGGTCACCCGCCGCCCCATTCGCTTCCTGGCGACCGCCGAGATGTTCCGCTCACCGCTGCGGCGCTGGTTCTTCTCCCGGGCCGGTACCATCCCGCTCCGCCGCTACCGGCCCGGCGCCGCGGCCTGCCGGGAGCTGCTGCGCAGCCTGGAGGCCGGCGAGCTGGTGGGCATGTTCCCCGAGGGGGAGCGCTGCGTGCTGGGCGCGCTGCAGGGCGTGCTGCCCGAGGCCGCGCGCCTGCTCGCCCGCCTGCCCTGGCCGATCCTGCCCGTGGGCATCTCGGGCAGCTACGACTGCGGCCCGCGCTGGGCCGACCACCTGCGCCGCCGGCCGGTGCGGGTGCGGGTAGGGCCGCCGCTCGTCCCGGACCGGGCGCGCCCGGCCGAGTCCCTGCGCGCCGCGCTGGCCGCGCTGCTCGACGACGATCCCCAGCCGGTGCACCTCGACGGGCTCGACGCCGCCCGGCTCGACCGGGTGCTGTGGCGCTGCCCGGCCTGCCTGGAGGAGACACCCTTCGCGCCGGCCGCGCTGCGGTGCCGGGCCTGCGGCGCGCGCTGGGCCCCGGACGGGGCGGGCGGCCTGCGCGGAGCGGACGGGAAGTGCCAGAGGCTGGCGGAGCTCGCCAGGCCGGTCTGGCAGGCACCGGAGCGCGGGCCGCTGCGCGTGCTCGCCCGGGGCGCGTGCGAGGCGGAGCCCAGCGGGCCGCTCCGGCCGCTCCGACCGCTCGGCCGGGATGTGCTCGAGGTGGGCCCGGACGGCCTCGCCTTCGGGGAGCTACGCCTGCGGGCCGCGGTCATCCGCACCATCACCACCGAACGAGCCGACACCCTCCAAGTGGCCACCCTGGAGGGCATGTGGCAATTCCGTCCCGAGGTGGGCTCGGCCTTCCGCCTGCAGCTCGAGCTCGAGCGCGCGCGGGCGGACGCAGGAGGTTCCGCGTGAGGGGCTACGCGTTCGCCAAGCTGTACGCCGATCTCGTCACCCCGGACGGTGGGGTGCTGGTGACCTACCTGTCCTGGGTGCGGCTCGGGCTCCACGAGCGCATGGACGCCGGCCTCGAGCGCTACCTCCCGGACGGCCGGCGCGAGGTGCTGCGCTCCCCCGCCCCGCCGCGGGGCTTCGCGCCCGAGCACCTCGCCCTGGGCCGCACGCTCGAGCTGCCGCTCCCTGATGGCCGGCTCTGGCTCCGCCACACGCCCCGCCACGCGGGCTGGCAGCCCGCGGGCCCCCCGGCCGCGCCGGGCCTCGACTGGTCGGTGCAGACCACCGCGGCCGCGGTCGAGGTGCGGCTCGAGATCGGCGGACGACGGGAGGAGCTGGTGGGCACGGGCTACGCGGACTGGGTGCACATCGACCGGCCCACCCGCCTGCTGGGCCTGCGCCGGCTGCGCTGGGGGCGCGCTCACCTGGGGTACGCGAGCCTGGTGTGGAACGCCCTGGAGGTGGGCGACGGATCGACCTGGCTGCGGGGCTTGCACGTCGATGGGAGCGGTCCCCACCCGGGCGCGCCCGCGCTCGAGCTGGAGCAGGGCGAGGGGCGCGTGACGCTCGGCGGGACCAACCTGATGCTCACGGACGCCCGGCTCCTGCACCGCGGCTCGGCCTTCGACGAGGCGCGCCTGCCGAGTCGGCTGGAGCGCCTGGTGTGCTGGGCCTTTGGCGGACCGACCTCCGAGGAGCGCTGGCTGACCCGGGCCCGGATCCTGGGCGGCGGCCCCGCGGGCTTCGCGCTGCACGAGGAGGTTCTCTTCGGTCCGCGGGCGCGCCGCGGAGAGGGCGGCTGAGCCATGCCCGCCGAGACGCGCGCGCCCCTGCCCGAGCTCCCCGCCGGGCTGATCGGGCTGGTGGCCGAGATCCTCGGCTGCGCGCCGGGCGACGTGCGCCCGGAGGTGCAGCTCCGGGATGGGCTGGGGGCCGATTCGCTCGCCCTGGCCCTGCTGGCCGACGCCCTGGAGGCGCGCCTGGGCTGGGTCGTGCCCGATCTCGCCCTCGACCGCCTGGTCACCGTGGCCGATGTGCTGGCCCTGTCCGGGCCGCGGGGCGCGCATGGCGCCTGAGCCCCGACCGCTGGTGCTGCCTGGCCAGCCAGACGCCGGGGGGCTGCTGCTCGCCCCGGGGGGCGCGGCGCGCGGGGTGCTCGTCTTCGCCCACGGCGGTGGGAACGACCACCTGTTCGGCCTGGCGGCGCTCCGGGACGCGCTCGCCCGGGCTGGCTGGGCGCTCGCCACCGCCCACCTCGCGGGGCACGGCCGGGGCGGGCGCGACGCGTTCTCGCTGCAGGCTGCCCGGGAGCGTCTGGACGCGCTGGTGGCCGCGGCCGCGGCCGCCCTGCCTGCCCACCCGCGCGCGCTCCTCGGCCAGAGCCTGGGCGGTGCCCTGGCGCTCGACCGGGCCACCCGCGGCGCGCCCGAGCCCGTGGCCTGCGTGTCGGCAGCCCACGCGCTCGAGGTGAGGCCCGCGCGCTGGGCGCTCGGCGAGCTGGGTGCGCTCCTGCACCCGGCCGCCTACCGGGCCTTCGGCCAGGCGGGGGTCTGGGGCGCGCTGCCGGCCTTCGGGCCGTTCAAGCGGACCGAGTTCCCGGTGCGCCTGCCGCCCGGCGAGGCCGGACGACCCGGCGGCTACCTGGGGGCCTTCGCCCGCGCGCTCGAGGCCATGCGGCTCCTCGGGCGGCTGGCCGAGCCGGACGCGCCCCTGCCGCGACTCCTGCTGCTGCACGGCGAGGCCGACGCCGTGGTGCCCGCGGACCAGGCCCGCGCGCTCGCCCGCGCGGCCGGCCCGGCCGCGACCCTGCACGTGTTCCCCGGCGTGCACCACCTGGACCCGCTCTTCCACCAGGGCGTGCTCGACGCCCTCCTGGGCTGGCTCACGGCCACAAGCACGATACCGCGGCCCCCCCGGACCGGTGGCTTGCGCCTGGGAGCGGTGGGCCTCTTGGCAAGCTCCGGCCCGAGGGCCTAGGATACGGGTGACGACCTGACAGGAGCGGGGAACATGCGAACCCACGCGATCGGTGCCCTGACGTCCACGTGCGCGTTGCTGCTGGCCGCTGGCCAGGCCCGGGCGGCGCCCTGCCCGGTCTGTCCCGCCGGCTGCGTGCCGCTGGAGTACGTCGAGCAGCTCAAGGCCCCGCCCCCGGGCCCGGCGGCGCGGGTGTGCCCGGACGAGTGCGCCCCGCTCGAGCAGGTGAAGTCCATGCGGGAGAAGCCGGGCTGCGAGCTCCAGGCCGAGCAGGCCGGGCCCGTCACCCCCCCGCCGGCCGAGCAGCGCAACGAGGTGACCACCCGCAACCGGGTCATCCTGACGCCCACGGCCTTCATGCCGCCCCCCGATCAGGCCACCTTCACCGGGTACGCGGCCGGGCTGTGGGAGTTCAGCTACACCCTGGGGGAGGTCGCCCAGGTGGGCACCTACTTCACCCTGCCCGTGGTGGTCTTCGGGGTGTTCCCCGAGGCGCGGGCGGGTGTGCGGCTGGGCGACCACGTGGCCCTGGGGGGCGGCGTCCTGGGCGGGCTGATCTTCGGCTACGCCACCGACGTGTCCGGGGATCTGTTCTGGCTGATCGGCGGTCACGGCGAGCTCAGCCTGATGTTCGGCGACCACCTGCTCAACTTCTCGCTGATGGCGTTCGGCGGCGGCTTCCGCTGGGAGAGCGGAAACGACGACCTCATCGACGGCGCGCTGCTGCTGCCCACCTTCGGCTACCGCTGGGCCTTCCACCGCAACTGGTCCCTGCAACTCGAGCTGACCGTGCCGCTCCTGGTCCAGGACGGCCTGGAGAACGACGACGACGTCGTCGTGCTGCTGATGTACGGCTTCCGCGGTCACGGGGACACGATGTTCGGCGACATCGGGTTCTGCCTGCCCATCTACGAGGACTTCATCGACGAAGTCTGGCAGTACGTCCCGCTGGGCTTCCCCTACTTCTCCATCGGCTTCAACTTCTAGCGCGCCCGGCTCCGGGTCGCTGGCACCCGCGCGCCGGGGACATGAGCAACTCGGCCAGCGAGTGCTAAGATGCGCCTCGCCAGGAGGGAGGGAAGCCATGGCTCGCTCGCGGATCGGCTCGCTGGTCGGATCGCTCGTCGCCTGCGCTGGCCTGTCCGGCTGCTGCTCGAGCCCCTGGTCCGTGGCCGGGGCGCCCGAGGTGCCGCCCGACGTCGAGTACCGCGAGCCGGAGGCCACGCACGGCAACGACGTCTACGTGTGGAAGTGCCTCCAGGGCCGCCGGGTGGTGGTCTCCCAGTACAGCGCGGAGATGAGCTGCCGGGAGCCCAAGCGCGAGGAGTTCGCCTGCGACGCGCTCTCGCCCCTGGAGGCCGCCACCCCGGAGGACAAGCGCGTCCCGGTGCCGGAGTCCAGACGCTGGCCGCGCTAGGAGGCCGAGACGCGGAAGGGGCTGATCGGCTGCAATTCGTGTGCAGGGCGAGCGGACCCGGCGGTCTGGTGCTAAGATGCGCCTGGTCAAGAGGCAGGGCCCGCGCGGGCCCGGGGAGGACGAGATGAGGACCCACGGACTCTGGATCGGGATGCTGGTGCTGGGGCTGCTGCTGCCCGGGGCGCGGGCAGGCGACCTGGACCCCTCCGAGGGCGGCTTCTTCTCCCTCGGCTGGAACGCCAAGGGCACCCGCTTCGCCTACGGCTGGTTCGCCACCACGATCATGATCTCCAACGGCAGCCGCATCGCCCTCGCGGTGCAAGACGTGGTGGAAGACAAGGAGCTGTGGCAGGGCGGGCAGACCTGGGACCAGGGCAACGCCGGCGGAGGCGAGGAGGGCTACGACCCCAGGACGTTGGACAAGGCCTGGGAGGAGGTCGCCGCCAGCGCCGTGGCCGGGCTCCAGGCCCAGGGGATCCGGCGGGCGCCGCCCGCCCCGCCGAGCGCCTTCCCCCTCGCCCGCGGCGGCGACAGCATCCGCGTCGAGGTCCAGGCCGACCCGGACAAGAACACCTTCGAGGTCTGGGCGGTCTCGGACAAGCTGGGGCGGAAGAAGATCTCCTCGGGCGAGTCCTTCGACCAGGTCCAGGTGGAGGGCTACTACCTCAACCCGGACGGCTCGCGCATGGCGGTGGTGATCAACGTGGGCATGCGGGGCGCCTACCCCGGCTACCAGGTGATCGGCTGCCACCTCAGGGCGGGCTTCAAGAAGGACGCGGGGCCGCGCTGATCCACCCGCTGTTGACTCGGCCCGGCATCTGGTATCCTCCCGCCGACCCCAATCCAAGGAGGGAACCTCATGAAGCGCTTCGCCTGGATCCTCGCCGCGGTCGTCCTGGGCATCGCCGCCACCGCGCTGGCCGCGGACCTCGCCAACTGGGGCGGGGACGACTGCAAGGCCATCGCCCGTGGGGACGCCAGCTACTGCACCACCGACGACTGCAAGGGCATCGTGAAGAAGGACGCCTCCTACTGCCGGACCGACGACTGCAAGGCCTGGGCGCGCGGGGACGCCAGCTACTGCAGCACCGACGACTGCAAGGGCATCGTGAAGAAGGACGCCTCCTACTGCCGCACGGACAACTGCAAGGCCATGGCGCGCGGCGACGCCAGCTACTGCACCACCGACAACTGCAAGGGCATCGTGAAGAAGGACGCCTCCTACTGCCGCTGAGCCGGGGCGCCCGCCCCGCGTGAGGAGAACGGACATGGCCGAGCAGAAACGGATCTACGAGCGCATCCCGGTCGAGCTGCCCTGCAGGCTGTTCATCGCCGAGGAGGGCAAGCGGCCCGGCCTGCGCTTCGAGGCGTTCTGCCGCACCCAGAACCTGGGGCTGGGCGGGGTGTTCGTGGAGAGCACCTTCCTCATCCGGCCCGAGGTGCGCCTGCAGCTCGAGCTCGGGCTGCCCGAGGCGCCGCTGGTGCTGCAGGGCCGGGTGGCCCACAACGTCGGGCTGGACAGCGAGCGTTTCCCCTCCGGCATGGGCATCCAGTTCCTGGGGGTGGGCAGCCAGGCCCGCGAGGCGCTGCTGCGCTACTTCACCCCCGAGCGCTACCAGGAGTTCTACGCGGCGCTGAACGAGGAGTTCCCGCACCTGAAGAAGGAGCTGGCGCCGCCCGCGGTCTCGCTGCTGCTGAACCTGTGGGAGGAGTGGAAGATCCACAAGGCGGGCGGCCCGCGGGCCACCGAGGACGGCGCGCCCGAGCCGCTCCCGCGGCGCACCGGCGGGAAACGCTGAGCCCGCCCTAGGCGGACGGCGGCAGGCCCGTCCGCAGCCGCCGCCACAGCCCGTCCAGCGCCCGCCGGGAGGGCGCGCGCGCGGCCGACTCGACCAGCAGCCGGTACACCTCGGGCCGCCGCACCTTGATCAGCCGGTCCGCGTCCAGCCAGGCGCCTGCCCGCCACAGCCGCCCGAGCGTCTCCACCCCCAGCAGCAGCGGCCAGGCGCTGCACAGCCGGAGCCTGAGCTCGCCCCGCGGCAGCAGGCGCACGTACTCCCAGCCCGCGTCCAGGTCGGCCAGGGTGCGCCGGGACAGCGCCTCGAACAGCGGCCGGGCGCGCTCGGTTGCGGCCCGCCCCTCCAGGAGGTCCGCCGGCGCGAGCCCCAGGCGCGCCAGCTCCTCGGCGGGCAGGTAGCAGCGCCCGCGGCGCAGATCGCGCGGCAGGTCGCGCAGGATGTTCAGCCGCTGCAGCCCCTTGCCGTAGCGCGCGCCCAGCGGCCGGAGCGCCGCGGCCCGGTCCCGCACGCCGGGCAGGTGGGCCGCGTGCAGGTCCGTCCAGTACTCCCCCACCACCCCGGCCACGCAGTGGCAGTAGTGCTCGAGCTCGGCCTCCGAGGCGAGCGCCCGCAGGCCCGCCGTGTCCGTGCCCGGGAACCACAGCCGGTCGAGCAGCATGCCGTCCAGGATGGTCTGCAGGGTCATCACGCTGCGGGCGCCGTCGCCCGGCGGCAGGCGGTCCAGGCAGTCCAGGAGCTGCGGCAGGTGCAGCAGCAGCCGCCGCTCGGCGTCGCCGGGGTCGGCGCCCCGCAGGCGGGACGCGAGCCGGTCCAGGCCCGGCTCCGCGGTGTCGGACAGCCTGCGGCGCAGGGCCTCGAGCAGCAGACCGCGCTCCTCCGCCGGGACCAGCGCGGTGTCGGCGATGGTGTCGGCCGCGCGGGCCAGCAGGTAGGCGAGCGCCAGGGTGTCCCGGGTGCAGTCGGGCAGGAAGCGCAGGCTCAGGTAGAAGGAGCGGCTGGTGCGGCGCAGCAGCTCCACGAGCGCGGGCTCGAGCCGCCCGGGCCCGCTCGACCGCCAGGGCAGGCGCGGCCGCCAGGCGAACAGCCCGGCCCCCGCCCGCCACCACCGCTGCAGCGCGCTGCCTGCCATGCCCGGGGAATACCGCGGCCAGACGCGGGGGTCAATGCCCGTGCGTCGCAGCGGAACGAGCGAGCTCTGCGTGCGAAGTGGAGCAGTCCAACGAAGCTGGATGCCTCGTGCTTCGTGTCGCGTCCTCGATGCCTACGGAAACCGCGCGGGCCACAGGCCGTGGGCGCAGCGGGACTCCGCCGACGAGGGCGACATGGCAGTTTGCCCTCTGGCGCCCTCGGCGGAGGGGGCCCGCGGAGCACAGGCACGGCGTGTGCTTCCGAGCGCAGTGCGTCGGCAGTGCATTCAGGGGGCGGGCGGCCTTCTCCGGGCCCTCCGGCCCCGAGACCCACTCCTCGAGCACCAGGAGCCAGGCGTCCCGGCCGACGAGCGAGCGCCGCAGGTGATCGAAGCTCAGCTTGTAGTTCGCGGACACCAGCACGGGCGACTCGGGGCCGGGCGCGCCCACGGCGTACAGCCCGGGCGGGACCGCGTAGTCCATGCGGCGGAACGAGCAGCGGACCGCAAGCCCGCCCAGCCGGTCGCGGAGGGAGAGCCGGGTCCGCACCCGCGGGACGGTCCCCGCCGGAGTGTCGAGCGTCCCCTCGATCATCTCCTGGATCCGGGCGTCGTCCGCGTGCGGCATGAGTCACCTCCGAGGGCTCAGACCGTGGCCAGGAAGTAGAACCCGAGACCGATGAGCGCGACCCCCACCAGCACCCGCAGCGCGGGCAAGACCCGCCGGGCCCGCGCGCCCAGCCGGCCCAGCCCGAACCCGAGCCCGACCAGGGCGAGCGCCAGCGGCAGGCTGTAGCCGAGCGCGAAGGCGCCGAGCAGCGCCCCGCCCAGGAGCGCCGAGCCCTGCAGCGCGGCGGCCCCGACCGCGGCCGGGAGCAGCGGGTTGCAGGCCAGGGAGCAGGTGGTGGTGGCCCCGCCCACGGCCAGGCCGTAGAGCACCGCGCCGGCGGCGCCGCGGCGCGGGCTCCAGGCGCGCGCGTCGACCGACGGGAGCCCGAAGGGCAGCAGCCTGAGAGAGGCCAGGCCGAAGACCACCAGGATCAGGCCGGCGGCGAAGTGCCAGGCGCGGCCCAGGGACTGGCTGGCGGCCTGGCTGGCGAAGCTCGCCACCGCGCCCAGCGCGGCCAGCGCGGCCACCGTGCCCAGCGTGAAGAAGACCCCGATCAGGGCGAGCTCCCGGCGCGACGGCCGCTCGGCGAGCGAGCCGGCGTAACCGGCCACCGCGCCGATCACCGGGAGCGTGCAGCAGGAGGTCAGCGCGCCGAGGACGCCGAGCAGGAGCGCGGCGGGCAAGGCGGCGAGCCCGAGCTCGCGCGCGGACAGGGTGTGCTGCAGCCAGGCGTCCACCGCGCCTCCCTCAGTGACCGCAGCAGCCCGGCTTCGGGGCGCCGCAGGCCGGCGGCGCCTCCGCGGGCATAGCACTCCCGGCTTCGGTCGCCTCCACGGGCCCCTGGCCGCGGCAGCCGCACGCGGGGGGCGCCTCGGCGGCCGGCGCACCCGGCGCCACGGCCGGCTGCGAGGTGACCACAGGCGCCGGGGCCGCCGCGGGAGGCTGCGCGTCCGCGGCCCACAGCGAGTAGGCGCCCACCGCGAGCGCCGCGGCGATCACCAGGGTCGAGATCAGCGCCTTGAGGTTCGGGCCGCGCTTCGCCGGCGGGGCGCCGCAGCAGCCGCAGTCCGCCTGGTCGCCCTGGGGCGCGCAGCAGCCTTGCTCGTCCGGGGAGGGGGTCGACATACGTCACTCCTGTCTGTTCGCTGTGTCTTCGAAGGGCCTCGGTCGTCAGGGGTCGCGGCCCGCTCTCCCACGAGCAGGGCGGCGAGCCGTTGCAGCGCGTCGAGGTCGAGCCAGCACTCGATGCGCCTGCCGCGGCGCTCGATGTGCATCAGGCCGGCCAGGCGCAGCTCCTTCAGGTGGTGGCTCACGGTCGAGGCGGCCAGGGCCAGGTTCGCCCCCAGCTCGCCCGCGCAGCGGCGCATGCTGGCCGGGTTCGTCTCGCAGCAGCCCGGGGCGCAGCAGGTGGCCAGCTCCAGGAAGATCTTCAGCCGCTGGGGGTGCCCCAGCGCCTTGAAGGCCGCGGCCAGCGCCTCGACGTCGGTTTGATAGTTCGACATGTGTCGAACCATGCCCGACCGGCGCCCGGCTGTCAAGGCGGCGCGGGGCGGGCGCAGCGCAAGCCGACGTCGTAGTCCTTGCTCTCCAGGGGGATGGTGACCCGGCCCGTGGCGCCCAGGTACTCCGCGCCGCCGAAGTTCAGCGCCCCCCCGCGCACGGCCTTCTCCGGGCCCTCCGGCCCCGAGACCCACTCCCACACGTTCCCGCTGAGGTCGCACAGCCCGCTGACGCTGTTCCCCGCGGGCCTGGAGCACACCGGCCAGGTCGTGTCCTTGCCGCAGCCGTACCGCCCCTCGGTCTGGATCGCCCGGGCGCAGCTCACCTCCTCCTCGCCCCAGGGGTACCGCCGCCGGCCGCGGTCCGAGGCCTCGGCCTCCCACTCCTGCTCCGAGGGCAGCCGGCCGCCGGCCCACTCGCAGAAGTCCGTGGCCTGGCTCCAGTCGAGGCAGTTGACCGGGTGCTCGCCCCGCTCGGGGTACCTCCAGTTGCAGCGCACGTCGCCGTCCAGGGCCTTCGGCGGGCTGCACCTGCCCGCCTGCACGCAGGCGCGGTACTGCGACACCATCACCTCGCTGCGGGCCAGGAAGACCTGCGCAGGGGCGCTCCACACCCACTCGAGCCCGTGATCCGTGAACCGGTGGGCCGGCGCCCAGGTCACCGCCGTGGGTGGCTTCGGGGCCTGGGCCTGGGTCTGGGCGAGGGCCGGGCTCCCCGCGAGGAGGAGCAGGCAGAGGACAGCCATGGAGTGGCCGATGAGAACCCGCATCAGGAGCCTCCGGGGTGGTCCAGCGGCATGGTAGTCCCCGGCACCAGGGGTGGCAAGGCCGGGTCGCCGGCCGGCCCACCCGAAGGAACGTGGAACCCGCCCCCCCTACCTGGCCGGCGCGCGGAACAGGCTCTGCATCTTCATCGCCAGGCGCAGATCACCCACGGCCTTCAGCCGGCCGGTCATGAAGGCGAGCTGGCCGCTCAGCCTGCCCGCGCTGATCTCCAGGTAATCCGCGGCCGAGACGGTGAAGGTGACCTGCGGCGGCCGGGGCGCGCCCTCCAGCACCGACAGCCGCCCGTCGTCGATGGCCACGGTCCACTTCCCGCCGCCCTCGCCGGTCACGTCGAACTGGACCACCGCGCTGAGGCCCACGGCCTTCTCCTGGATGAAGGTGGCCGGCATGTTCTCGAAGATCTCTCGGACCGCCTGCATGGGGCTCCCTCCTCGCCTCAGGCGCTGGGCCCGGCGTACTCCTTGTGATCCGTGTGCAGGGTGCCGAACACCTCGCGGAAACCCATCAGCCCGTCCATCTCCGCCTCCATCTCCTGCGGGCTCATGCCGGCCAGCTTGCGCTGGTAGAACTCGACCACGCCCGGGCTCAGGTGGGTCTGGTAGGCGTACATGTACTCCTCGTAGAACTGCTGGAGCGGCAGCTTGGTCGGGGTGACGGCGTGGTTGAAGTCCCACAGGTCGAAGTCGTGCTCGACCAGCTGGCCGCGGACCTTGTCGTACAGCTTGGTGCCGGGGATGGGCGTGAGGACGAAGTACTGCGGGCAGTCGATGCCCAGCTCGAGGGTGAAGTTCACCAGCTCGGTGAACTGCTCCCTGGTGAAGTCGGGCCTGAAGAACATCGAGCCGGTGCAGTCCACGTGGTTGGCCTTCAGGATGCGCAAGGCGTCCCGGTTGTCCTGCACGGTGGTGGTCTTCTCCCGGTCCTGCAGGTGGTCGTCGTTCGCCTGCTCGATGCCCACGATGGTGTCCGTGAGCCCGGCCGCGGCCCAGGCCTCGATCACCTGGGGCTTGGCGGCGATGGTGTCGGCGCGAAGCGGCATGCCGAAGCGCTTGCCCAGGCCCTGCTCCTGGATGGCCTTGGCCAGCGCCAGCGACAGCGGGGTGTCGAGCAGGGACTCCTCGCACACGAAGTAGATGTAGGGCTCCTGGATGGTCTCCAGCTCGGCCAGCATGCTGTCCACGCTGCGGCGCAGGTAGCGGCCGTCGGTCTGCGTCCAGGAGGGGCAGAAGTCGCAGCGGCCCACGCAGCCCTGGGTGTAGCGCATGAGCGCCAGGTGCTTGCCCCACAGGCTGAAGCCGTACCGCGAGCGCGCGTCCGCGGTCAGCCGGCGGTCCGGGAAGGGCAGCCGATCGAGCTCGGACAGCGGCCGCTTGGGCGTGCGGTGCTGCGCGCCCTCCTGGTTGACGCCCAGCCCGGGGATGTCATGGAAGGACGCGCCCCGCTCGAAGGCCGCGACGATCTCCCGGAAGGCGAACACGCCCTCGTTGATGACCACCAGGTCGATGTCCGGGTGCAGGTAGTCCTCGGGCAGGCTGGTGGCGTGGATGCCGCCCACCACGGTGAGGCACTCGGGGTCGAGCTCCTTGGCGAGCGTCAGCACCCGCTTGCAGGCGCTCGATTCGCAGGTGTCGCCCCCGGTCCCCACCACCTGGGGCTTGAAGGTCTCGAGCACCTTGCGCAGCCCGGCCCAGCCGCCCTGCACCCGCATGTCGAAGAGCTTCACCTCGTGGTCGGCCTTGACCGCGGCGCCGAGGTACTCGAGCGACAGCGGCTCCATCCGCACCACCTTGTACATGGCCTGCATGTAGCGCGTGTCGGCCGCGACCCGAACGAGCAGAATCCTCATCGTCCATCCCTCCTCGGCTCTCGCCGTCGTTTCCCGGACCTTACTCCCGCGGCGCGCCGGTGTAAACACCTTGTTTCAAACGCGGTGTTTCCCGGCGGGATAGTCTCATGGTTTCAGCTTGTTGACCTTCGCCGCCGAGGGCTGGCGTGTCGGTGAGCCGGACGAACGACCCTCCGCGGATGCTCACCCGGGGAAGGGCTCCTTGGTCAAAAGCCCCGATGTGAGTTGGCAGATCCTGCGTGCGTGGATCGCTCAGGGCATTCATGGAGGGGAGCGTGGAACTTGGAACCCGGATCGTGAAACGAGCCCGGGCAATCTCGCCACTCGCTACTCGCCCCTCGCCACCAGCCCTAGGGTAACTGGCACCCCTTGCACACCATGCCCTCCACGGTGGAGGTGGCCTCGTCCTTGCGCACGCGTTTGAAGCACTTGATGCAGCGCGTGTACTCGACCGGCCTGGGCGGTTCGGCCAGCGCCACGTCCTCGCCGCGGATCTCCTCGCCGCAGAACAGGCAGTGGGTGCGCTTCGGGTTGCGCGGCCGGAGGCAGAACGGGCACGAGGGCGCCTCCTCGGTCCGGTCGGGGCCCAGGCGGCCGTCCTCGAAGCCGTCGGCCAGGTCGAGCCGCATGACCGAGCGGGCGAACTCCTCCCGCTCGAGCAAGCCCTTCTCCTCCAGCCGCGCGAACAGCGCCTCCTGCACCAGCTCCAGGCGTTCCAGCCGCCGGGACACGGCCTGGATCTGCCGGGTGGCGAAGTCGGCGTGCTCGGCGTCCTGATCGATCCGCTTGCGCAGCAGCTCGACGTCGGCCCGGTAGCTCAGATCGCTGGCGAAGAGGATGTTCCACATCGACATGGCGCCTCCCTGGGTGGTACCCCGTGCGTGTACTCCGAGACGCGCCGGAGGGTCAACCGGCCCCTGGTCGCTGAGTCTCTTCGTCCACCCTTCTTGTTCATACATGCCAACTCGGTAGAATGGGCCATGACCGAGACCCTGGCGATCCTGTCCGACATCCACGCCCACGCCGCTGCGCTGGAGCGGGCGCTGCGGGTCCTCGCCAGGAGGGACATCTCGCGCGTCGTGTGCGCCGGCGACCTGGTGGGCTACGGGGGCGAGCCGGGCCGGGTGCTCGCGCTGATGCGAGAGCACCGCATCCCCTGCGTGAGGGGGAACCACGATCGCTGGACGCTCCACGACCTGTTGGACGGCCCGGAGGACGACGCCACTCGCGCCTACCTCGCCTCGCTACCGCCCGAGCTCGAGCTCGAGCTCGCCGGCCAGCGGGTCGTGGTCACCCACGGCGCGCCCGGGAGCGACATGCGCTGGGTCAACCCTGCGGAGCTGTCGGGCCAGGAGATCGCGGGCTTCCTGGCGCAGGCGCGCACCCGGGTGCTGGTGGTCGGGCACACGCACCGGCCGGCGCTCATCGAGGTCGTCGGCCGCGGACACATCGTGAACCCGGGGGCGACGCTCGGGCGGCTGCAGGATCCGGACGAGGGCTGGCCTGCGCCGCGCGACGACGGCACCCTCGGGCTGCTCACCCTGAGCCCGCTCACGTTCGAGGTCCTGGACCTGGACGGCAACCCGGTCCCCGTTCCGACCATTCGGGTGATCCCGGGCTGAGAGTCAGGCCGCTCCAGACCCTCGAAGAGGGCCTGGGACGTTGGCCGACCCTGCGTGTGTGAATCTCTCAAGGCATGCATCGGGGGAAGGGCAAGAGGCAAGCAGGAGGGTTCACCTGCCCTGCCTTCCCCCAGGAGAAGGCCCGGAGTGGAGGCACACGGACGCGTGGCGAACTCCCTGGCATAGGGCGGCTGGCCCCTGGCAGGAGGCGGGGGCGAGGGCGGGGATCAGAAGTCGGCGGGCCAGCCGGTAGGTCCCGGGGACCATGGTGTGCAGGTACGCGCCCTGAGGCGCCCTCCCCGCGCCGGATGCGCGCAGGCAACATGGCCCCGAAGGGGTCGGTGTCGGCAGACCCTGCGTGTGTGGATCGCTCCGGTTTTCAGGGATGAACCAGGCATAGGAAACTGGGACCTGTGCTAGATTCGGTCTGTTCGCGATGCCTCCACAGGAGGTCGGGGACATGCGGTTCGAGGGGAAGTTCCTCTGGGTGCTGGTCCTGTTCTGCCTGCTGGTGGTCTGCCTGGCGGCTGCGCTGTGGTTTGCCGTGAAGAGCTACCAGGACGAGGGCCGGTCCAGCGCATACGGGAACACGCCTGGGGTCACCGCCCCGCTCGCCGCGGTGGAGGCCGCGGGGAACTCGTCGGAGATCGCCCGGCCTCCGGCCGGCCCGGTGGAGGCTCCGACGGCCAGGGCCGCCAGGAGCTCCGACAGCCGGATCGCGGACCTCGACAGGATCAGGAAGCGCCTCGGCACGCTCGACCGGTCCCGGGCGGTCTCGGGCAAGTTCGTGGTGACGAGCGAGCTCAAGGGCGTGGACGAGCGCACCCTGGCGTTCTTCACCGAGGCGTTGAAGGAGATCCGGCCCCTGCTCCGGGACTGCTACCGCGGCGCGATGCAGGCGGATCCGGAGCTGGTCGGCTACGCCCGGGTGAACGTCGGCCTCGTGGCCGACGACGAGTACGGCGCCCTGGTCGAATCGAGCGACGTGGTCGGGGACGAGAGGATCGCCGGCTCGGCCACGCTGACCGAGTGCCTGCGGGAGACCCTGTACGAGCTGCGCTTCCCGCCCCGCCAGGTCCGAGGCCGCATGCAGGTCGGCCTGGCGCTCGTCTTCGCCTCGGGCGGCGAGACCGGGCCGCGCGTCCCCGAGGTCCCCGAGGAAGCCAGGCAGATGACCTTCACCCTCGAGGACTGGCTGGTCGGCGAGCCGGACGAATGATCCGCCACGCGTGCTCACTCGGGGAAGGGCTTCGGTTTTTTCAAGCCCTCGAAGAGGCTTGCCCCGAAGGGGCATCGTGGCCGCGGCCGGGCCGGTCAGCGCGACTCCCAGCTCAGGCGCACCGTCCGTACCTGGGTGCTCCCGCTCTGGACGATCCCCACGTTCAGCAGCTTCTGCCCGCCCTCGGCGCGGTACCAGGCCTGCCGATACTCCCCGTTCGCCTCCCAGGGGGCCTTCAGGCTCAACCCCATCTTCTCCGGGATCAACCTCGACCAGACGGCCATCAGCTCGTCCGAGCTCCTGTGCTCGTAGCGCAGGTGCAGATCGCCGGCCGGCGTCGTGCAGGGCTGGCCCTCCCCCAGGGCCCCCGCGAACACCCGCCACTCACCCAGGCAGGCCGGGCGTCCGATGCACTGGGTCTCAGGCTCCTCCGAGCAGGCGCACCCCAGGCCCGCGAGAGAAGACAGGCAGAAGAGCACGACGGCTCTGTTCATCATCGACCTCATGACCGGCCCCCGATCTCTGCTCGAGGCATGATAAGAGGCCTGCCTGGTCGATGTCCATTCCAGGCAACCGGGCGGAGATCGGGACGGGGGCAGAGCCTGCGGGTGTGGATCGCTCAGGGCCTCGAGCGGCCCTCAGGAACCTCGCTACCCGCCCTTCCCTACCCTCGGACCAGCCCCCGGATTTCGAGCGCCTGGACCAGGTGCTCGGCGATCTGCTGGGTGCTGAACGCGGAGCAGTCGTAGGTGAGCTGGAAGGGGACCTCGCGGGGGGACTGCCGGGTGTAGAGCTTCCTCAGGTACTCGCGCTCGAGCTCCTTCTCCTCGATGATCGCCCCGGCCCGAGACTCGTCCACCCCCTGCTGCGAGGCGATCTCCCGCACGCGCCAGCCCCGGGGCGCCTCCAGCCGCACCGAGAGCCCGCGCGGGATGTCGTCCGTGGCGTGGACGCCCCCCTGGCCGACGAACACGGCCCGGCCGTACACCGCCAGGCCGCGCATGAGGATGGTGATCTGCCTGCGGATCTCGACCCCGGGGGGGATGCGCTCCCCGGCCAGGGAGCGGAAGAAGTCCAGCACCACGCTCGGCTTGCTCCGCCGCTCGCGCTCCAGGAGCTCCACCGCCAGCTCCGTCTCGGTGGCGAGCTGGTTCAGGATGAACTTGTTGTAGATCCTCCAGCCCTGGAAGGAGTTCTTCTCCTTCTCGTTGAGCAGCTCGACCAGGATCTGCCCCACCAGGTACCCGCCGCAACCGTACTGGCGGGAGATGGTGACGAAGGGACCGGGCTGCGTGCGCGGCACCGTCGGGTCAGAACCGGGCAACCCCAGGTAGCTGGCCAAGGTGATCCTCGGCATGACGGCCTCCCCTTCCGCTGGACGGACTCCCGTCCCATCCTGGAGGGTAGTCCGGGCTGAGACCGATTCCCTGACGCGCCGCCGCGGAGCTCAGGCCGTCAGGGCTCACTCATCGAGGTGCTTCAAGGTGGGCCTGGGACGAGAATAGCACCTGTCCGTGGAATGGGACAGGGCCACGCCATGGCTGCTGCTGTCATTCCGGGCCCGAGCCGCGCGACCCCGGGCTGCAGGTGGCTGGCACCTCCCATGGGGGGCTCCCGCGTTTGACACCCTCGCCCGGCCCGGGTAGGCTCACCCACGGATGAAACTTGTCGGCTAGATCCCACGGACCCTCACTGCGCTGAGCTCGAACTCATGCGGGCACACGCTTGCCCGCGGAAGGGATCCACGCCATGTCCACGGACAGTTTCTGGACCTACTTCTTCGAGATCTACGAGGCCATGCCCCGGCAGGGGCCGGGCGACCGCGAGAGCACCGAGCGGGCCCTGGGGATGATCCCCGCCCTGACGGCGGAGTCCCGCCTGCTCGACGTGGGCTGCGGCTCGGGGACGCAGACGCTCGATCTGGCGCGGGCGTGCCCCGCGCACATCGTGGCCGTCGACAAACACCCGGCCTTCGTGGCCCAGCTCGTCGAGCGCGCGGCCGCGCAGGGGCTCGGCGGGCGGGTGGAGGCCCGGGTGGGAGACATGGGCGCGCTCGCCTGCCCGGACCGGTCCTTCGACGCGATCTGGAGCGAGGGGGCCATCTTCATCCTCGGCTTCGGCAGGGGGCTGGCGGAGTGGCGCCGGCTGCTCGCGCCCGGCGGGCACCTGGTGGTGTCCGAGTTCTGCTGGCTCAAGCCCGACCCGCCGGCCGAGCTGATGGAGATGTTCCTCGAGGGCTGCCCGGAGCCGGCCGACTGGGCGGCCAGGCGCGCGGCCGTGGCCGAGCAGGGCTACGAGCTGGTGGGCGACTTCGTGCTGCCGGCCAGAAGCTGGTGGGAGAATTACTACGCCCCGCTGGCCGGGAGCATGGAGCGCTTCCGCAAGGCGCACGCGGGCCAGCCCGAGGCCCTGGCGGTCGCGGACCGGTGCCAGCGAGAGATCGACCTGGCCCGCAAGTACGAGGGCTACTTCGGCTACGTGTTCTTCGTCATGAAGCGCGGCGCGGACGGGGACCGGTAGCAACTCGTTCCGCATGCGCCGTGCCCGAGCTCCGCGGGCCTCCTCCGTCGAGGGCACCTGAAACCAACTACCAAGGTGCCCTCTCCGGAGGAGGGCCCGCTGCGCCTACGGTCTGTGGCATTCGCAGGTTCCGTAGGCATCGGGAGCTCGGCGTCCGCGACCAGACACCTGCCACCAGACACAGTATGGTGTCTGCTGCCTCAGGCCTCACCCTCAAGGGGTCCTCTGTCCCCGAGGTTCTCTTCACCGGATCCCCCGCGTGACGCACGATCTGGCCGTCTGGAGGCGGCGGGTGAGCCAAACCAGCCCGATCACCAATCCGAGCATGGGTCCACCGGCCTGGCCTGCGTGGGAGCAGCCACCGTTCGAGTCGGAATCGTCGCACACGTTATAGCCCGCTTCCTGCTGGGCATGAACGCACTCCGAGGTGGATCTAAGCGCGATCTCCAAGGCGAACTCGGTAGGGAGGACCTGAAGGGCCGGGCAGTGCGCGCCCAACTCGTCCACCGGGATCACTCGCAGGAGACAGGAGCTCATGAGGTCCACGAGGAACAGCCCCTCGTCGTTCCACTCGAGTGCATCGCACTCCGGGCAGGCCTGACCGCAGAACTCGGCACCCCAGTGGACGACGTCCGGGAAGTAGTACCCCGTCGGACAGTCGACGCCGCCGAAACAGTAAACTGGCAGCGAGTATCGTAGGACCGCGCGGCCCGGCCTGATGTCGTCGGTCACCGCGCCTTTGGCGATGGCTGCGTTCTCCCCAATGGTCTCCTCGGCCAAGGTGCCGAGGCAGCACCCGGGGACGGTGCAAAGCTCCTGTGCGTCGACCGGAGCAGCTGCGCAGGCTACCGCGACCAGCACGTACACCTTGGTCAACCGCATCGAACGAACAGCCTTCCACCAGATCATCACTTGACCCCTTTCTGGCGCGACCGCGCTCGCCCCGGAAGGAATCCCACCGTCCACCCCGATCCTATCCCGTGATTCACCCACATCCAGAGCCCCGTTCGCCCCCCACGAGCCAGCGGAGATGGGCCGAGCTTAGCACCGCAGGAGGAAGGCGCTCAAGGGCTCCGCAGGCATCGGGAGCTCGTCGTCCGCAACCAGACACCTGCCACCAGACACAGTCTGGCGCCTGCTACCTCGGGCCTCACCCTCGAGGAGTCCTATGTCCCCGAGGTCCTCCTCCGCACTGGTGCCAGCCGCCTGGAGTTGCGCTACCATGCCCCTGGGGAGTTCGTCAGGAGGACCCGGGATGCGCACAGCCCTGCCAGCCGTCTGTCTGCTCCTGTCCGCGCAGCTCCTGACGGCGTGCGCCACCCTCGGGAAGCAGCACCGCGAGGCCGTGGCGGGCAAGGGCCTCCTCACGGTCCGCTCGGAGCCGCCCGGGCTGCCCGTGATGATCGACGGGCTGCCGGCCGGGAAGACCCCCCTCGAGAGGATCCAGGTGGCCGCGGGTACGCGCGCGGTCCGGGTGGGCGGGACCTGCTACGTGGAGACCTTCGAGAAGGTGGACGTGGTGCCGGGCGAGGAACGCAGGATCTCGGTCGCCCCGGTCCTTGCGACGGTCGAGCTCGAGGTGAAGCCGCAGCCAGGCCTGCTAGGACTGGACCAGGCCGAGGTCCTCGTAGACGGGAGACGGCTCGGCGAGATGCCTGGGCGCTTCACGGTCCCGGCGTGCTCGAAGGTGCTCGAGGTCCGGCCTGCGAAGGCTGAGGCCTACAAGCAGGTGCTCTGGCTCGTGGGCAAGCGGCTCAACTCGGTCGAGGTAGCGCCGGGACCAGGCACCGAGCTCCCGCCTGGCATCCTCACGGTGCACAGCGTGCCTCCCGGTGTTCCCATTCTGCTCGACGGGGCGCCACTCGGGATCACTCCGCTGGACGAACAAACGCTGCCTCCCGGAGTGCACGATGTCCGGGTGGAGGGGCTCTGCCACGCCGCCGCGCAGGAAATGGTTAGGGTGGAGCCGGCCCGCGAACACGAGCTCGTGATGACCTTGCACGCCAGGGAGACCGAGCTCGAGGTGACGGTCAGGGACGACCAGGGCAAGGAGCTGGCTGCTGAGGTCCTGGAGAAAGACCAGGTGCTGGGCGTCACGCCCGGCAGTTTCCGGGTTTCACAATGCACCTTTATAAGGATCCGGCGACCCAAGCTCGGCCTAGGCGAGCAATTCCGGATACCACCCTGGCAGTACCACGAGCTAGTGGTGGTGTGGAAGGATGGCGAAGCGAAGGCCAACTGGCAACCCGCCCACTCGGCCAAGTACCTTCGCCCGGACACCCTGGTGAGCAGGCGTATCGGGGGCGCGCAGCCGAGCTATCCCATGGCAGCGCGGGTCACGGGGCAGGAGGCAACCCTCGTCGTCAGAATCCTGCTCACACCGGATGGACGGGTGAGCGAGCTCGACTTCCTGACTGGCGACCCGATGTTCAACGAGGAGGTGGCCAGGGCCCTGTCGAATTGGAGGTTCAGTCCCTACCTGGTCGACGGCCAGGCGGTCGGAACCTACACTGTGTACAAGTTCGTCTTCAAGCTGGACCCCTAAGAATCCTCGGTCCCTGAGGATCTTCCCGCGTTGGTTCCAGCCAGCCCATCCAGCCCTGCCCTCAGGGTATCCCGAGGAAGCGGTCGAGGGCGGCGAACCAGGCCTCGGGCTGGTCGAACATCACGTAGTGGTGCGCGTCGCGCACCTCGACCAGCTCGTGGCGCGGGATGGGATCGATCTGCAGGCGCCAGCGCGCCAGGATGGTCTCCCACGCCTCGGGCGGGTAGGTCAGATCGGTGACCACGATCAGCGCCGGCGGCCTGAGCGCGCGCACCGCGTCGCGGAGATCGAGCTGCATCAGCTCGAGGAAGGCGTCGGCGAGGGCCCGCGCGGACGAGCGGCTGCCCTGCTCGGCGAGCTGACGCGCCAGGGCCGGGTCGGTCACCATGCTCCGCAGCCGCCGCTCCTGCTGCTCGACGCTGGGCGGCCTGGACGCCAGCACGGCGTGGGTCTCCCGGGCCTCCGCGAGCACCTGCGCGCGGGGCTCGTCGGGCTCGCCCAGCGCCGACTGGCAAGGGAGCAGGTCGATGACCACCAGGCCGCCGACCAGGTCGGGCGCGTCCACGGCCAGCGAGTAGGCCACCGCGCCACCGAACATGTGGCCCACCACGACCACGTCCTGGAGCCCGCGCTCGCGCAGGTAGCGGGCGAGCTCGCGCGCGACCCGCGGCAGGATCGGCCCCTCCACGGGCGGCTGGCCGGCGAAGCCGGGCAACGTCAGCGCGTGGGTCTGGACCCGCCCGCCCAGGTGGGCCACGGTCGTGTCCCAGGCCGCGCCCGAGACGGCCAGGTCCGGGATGAGCACGACCGGCCTGCCGTGGCCCGCGACCTCGACGCGGAACGAGGTCGGGCTCGTGGCCGCGGGCGGCGCGTGCGCGCAGGCGGCGAGGCCGAGGGCTGCGAGGGCGAGGCAGCAGACGGCGAGTAGCGTGGCTCTCATGGCCAGCCTGGACACCGGCAGGTCCGGGCGGTTCCCGTGCGCGCGTCAGACCTTCCCTCGCGCCGGGCTCAGGAGTCCTTCAAGCGGTAGCCCACGCCCGGCTCGGTGACCAGCAGCCGCGGGCGGGCCGGGTCGGGCTCGACCTTGCGCCGCAGCTGCGCCATGAAGACCCGCAGGTAGTGGGTCTGGGAGGCGTAGGGCGGGCCCCAGACCTCCTTGAGGATCTGCCTGTGGGTGAGCACCTTGCCGGCGTTCTTGGCCAGCAGCACCAGGAGCCGGTACTCGATGGGCGTCAGGTGCACCTCGCGCCCCTCGAGGGACACCTCGCGCCGCGCCTGGTCGATCCGCAGCGGGCCGCTCGTGAGGACGGTCGAGGTGGAGTCCGTGCCCGCCAGCGCGGCGTGACGCAGCGCCACCCGCATGCGGGCCAGCAGCTCCTGGACGCCGAAGGGCTTGGTCAGGTAGTCGTCGGCGCCGGCGTCGAGGGCCGCCACCTTGTCGTCCTCCCGCCCGCGGGCCGAGATCACGATGACCGGCACCCGGCTCCACCCCCGCAGCTGGCGGGCCACCTCGATGCCGTCGCCGTCGGGCAGCCCGAGATCGAGCAGGACGAGCTCGGGGTTGTAGGTCGTGGCCGCCACGAGCGCCTCCCTGGCGGTCTCGGCCTCGACCACGCGGTAGCCCTGGGCGGACAGGGCGTTCCTCAGGAACCGCAGCATTTGCGCCTCGTCCTCGACCACGAGCACCAGGGTGGCCACCTCGCTCATGGGCCCGTCTCCTGATCCGGCGCGACCCCCGCCTGCGGCTCAAGGGTCGGGGGCGCGGCCTGCGCGGGCAGCGCGATGCGGAAGCGCGCCCCGCCGCCCGGGCGGTTCTCGGCGGTGATGGTCCCCCCGTGCGCCTGGAGGATGCCCTTGCAGATGGACAGCCCGAGCCCGACCCCACCCGCGCGCACCCGCGGTCCCCGGTAGAACTTGTCGAACACGAGCTGCTCCGCGCCCGCCGGGAGCCCCGGGCCCCGGTCGGCGACCTCGATCTCCACGGTCCCGCCCTGCTCCCGGGCCGCGATCTCCAGGGGGCTGTCGGGCCCGGCGTGCCGGAGCACGTTCTCGAACAGGTTGACGAAAACCTGTTCGAACAGGACCGGGTCCACGGACAGCAGCGGCAGGGCCTCAGGCAGGTCGATCGCCACCGCCCGCGACCCGAGCCGGGTCTCCAGCCGGGACAGCGCCGAGCCGACGGTCTCCTCCAGCGGCACCCACTCGCGCCTGGGGACGAGGCCGCCCGCCTCGAGCCGCATCATGTCGAGGGTGTTGCCGACCAGCCGCTCCATCCGCTCGGCCTCGATGCACACGGTGTCCAGCAGCTCCGCGCGCTGCTCCGGCCCGAGCCGGCCGCCGTCGTCCCGCAGCGCGGTCCCGGCGCCGGTGATGGCCCCGAGCGGGGTGCGCAGATCGTGGGACACGGTGCTCAGCAAGGCGCTGCGCATCTCCTCGGTGCGGATCCTGAGCGCGGCCGCCTCGGCGTCCCGCACGAAACGCGCCCGCTCGAGGGCCAGCGCGGCCTGGCGCACGAACGCGTCGAGGAACTCACGGTGCTCGAGATCGAGCAGCTCCAGCGAGGGCGTGATCACGCCGAGTGCGCCGAGCGTCGCCGCCCCGGCCTGCAGCGGCACGCAGGTCACCCGCGCCCCGGGCAGGGTGTCCGTCCCCCTGCCCGCGGGGCGGCCATGGCCGCAGGCCCAGCGCGCGGCGGCCAGCTCCTCGTCGCTCAGCGCGAGCCCCGGTCGGCTGGCGCCCCTGACGTCCAGCGCCCCCTCGCCATCCGCGAGCAGCACCACCGCCTCGCCGCCGAAGACCTCCGCGGCGTGCCGCGCGGTCACCTCTGCCGCGCGACCCTCGTCCTGCGCGGCGGCCAGCTCACGGCTGAGGGAGTAGAGCGCGGAGGTGCGGCTCTCCCGTATGCGCGCCCCGCGCTCCTGGCCCCGCAGCCTGGAGGTCAGGCTGCTGATGGCCAGCCCGACCCCGAACATCATCGAGAAGGTGAGCAGGTGCCGGCCATCCTCCACGTTGAAGGTGTAGAACGGCGGGACGAAGAAGAAGTCGAAGGCCGCGACCGAGAGCCCCGCGGCGACGAGCGATGGAGTGCGCCCGTGGCGGAAGGCCACCAGCATGATGATGAGCAGGAAGATCGCCACCAGATCGGCCTGGGCCAGGTAGGGCCGCAGCGGGACCCCGAGCCCCGTGGCCAGCGTCACGAGCAGACCGGCCAGCCCGACGCCGTTCCAGCTGATGCCGCGCTTCCGAGGCTCTGGCTTCGGCGCCGCGGAGACGGGCGCCTCGTCGCCACCGATGAAGTTCACCTCGATCTCGCCGCTCTCGCGGATCAGCCGGTTGACCAGCGAGCCCTTGATGAGATCCCGCCAGCGCGCGTGGGTCGGCTTGCCGATCACGATGCGGGTGATGTCGTGCTCCCGGGCGTACCTCAGGATCTCCTCGCTGACGTGGGCGCCGACCAGCCGCACCACCTCGGCGCCCAGGGACTCGGCCAGCCGCAGGTGGGATCGCAGCCGCTCGCGATCGACCTTGGTGGCGCGGTGGGCGTCGGGCGCGTCGACGTACGCCGCCACCCACGATGCGCGCAGGCCCGCGGCCATGCGCCGGGCGCCGCGCAGGATGCGCGGCGATGACGGGCTGGCCCCCACGCACACCAGGATGCGTTCGGCCGTCGGCCAGCTCGTGCGGATGCCGTGCTCCTGGCGGTAGGCGCGCACGTCGACGTCGAGCCGCTCCGCGGCCCTGCGCAGGGTGAGCTCGCGCAGCGCCAGCAGGTTGCCGCGCCGGAAGAAGTGCTCCACCGCCTGGCGGGCCTGCTCGGGAACGTAGACCTTGCCGGCATGCAGCCGGCCGATCAGCTCGTCGGGCGGCAGGTCGACAAGCTCGAGCTCGTCCGCTCGCTCGAGCACGGAGTCGGGCACCGTCTCGCGGACCCGCACGAAGGTGATTTGAGAGACGACGTCGTTCAGGCTCTCGACGTGCTGGACGTTGAGCGTCGTGTGCACCTCGATGCCGGCCTCCAGAAGCTCCATGGCGTCCTGCCAGCGTTTTTCGTGCAGGCAGCCCGGGGCGTTGGTGTGCGCCAGCTCGTCGAGCAGCAGGACCCCGGGCCTGCGCGCCAGCGCCCGCTCGAGGTCGAACTCGGCCAGCGCCGTGCCGCGGTGGTCGATCTCGCGGCGAGGCAGCACCTCCAGCCCGTCGAGGAGCTGCGCGGTCTCAGGACGGCCGTGGGTCTCGACGCATCCCACCACGACGTCGATCCCCTGCGCCTTCAATCGCCGGGCCGACTCGAGCATGGTGAAGGTCTTGCCCACCCCGGGCGCGTAGCCCAGGAAGATCTTCAACCGCGCGCGGCCGCGGCGCCGCTCCTCGGCCTGGACGCGCGCCAGCACCGCCGCGGGATCGGGTCTGTTCTCCGGGTCCGCCATGGCCCCGCACCCCTCCTGGCGCGGCGATGCTAGCGCCTCCGCCGCCGCTTGACCAGCCCGCCCGCGCGCCGGCGCGACGATCTTGATGGTTTCTTGACGCCTCCCGCCGGCGATCTGACCCCGCCTTGACGCGACCGAGCGCAGACTCCCTGGCGGTGCGCCAGGAGGGCCACGGACAGGAGGCGCCATGCTGGACACGATCTTCATCCTGGTGACGGTCGGCTTCTTCGCGCTGGCCTGGGCGTACGCGCTCCTGTGCGATCGACTGTGAGGGGACGTCATGGCGCTCGAACACTGGCTGGGGACGATCATCGCGGTGGTCCTGACCGCCTACCTGCTCTACGCGCTCCTGCGCGCGGAGCGGTTCTGACCCGGAGGAGCGCATGACCCTCCTCGGCTGGACGCAGATCCTCGCCTTCGCGCTGGCCGTCCTGCTGCTCACCAGGCCCGTCGGCGCGTACCTCCATCGCGTGTTCGAGGGCGACCGTCAGCCCCTGCCGAGGATCCTCGGGCCGGTGGAGCGCTGCGCGCACCGGCTGTGCGGAGTCGATCCGCGGGCCGAGCAGTCCTGGAGGCAGTACGCGCTCGCGCTCCTCGTGTTCAGCGCCCTCGGCGTCCTGGTGACCTACCTCATCCAGCGGACCCAGCACCTCCTGCCGCTCAACCCGCAGGATCTCGCCGCGGTCGACCCGGCCCTGGCCTTCAACACCGCGGTGAGCTTCGCGACCAACACGAACTGGCAGGCCTACGCGGGCGAGTCGACCATGAGCTACCTCACCCAGATGGCGGGGCTCGCCTGGCACAACTTCACCTCGGCTGGGGCCGGCCTCGGCGTCGCCCTGGCGCTCGCGCGCGGGCTCACCCGCCGGCCAGGCGCGGACGGCGCCCCGTCGAAGACCATCGGGAACTTCTGGGTGGACCTGATCCGCTCCATCCTCTACGTGCTGCTGCCGATCTCCATCCTCGGCGCCCTCTTCCTGGTCTCCCAGGGCGTCATCCAGGACCTGTCCGCCTACCGCGAGCTCACCGCCCTCGAGGGGGCGAAACAGATCCTGGCCATGGGTCCGGTCGCGTCGCAGGAGGCCATCAAGGAGCTGGGCACCAACGGCGGGGGCTTCTTCAACGCCAACAGCGCGCACCCGTTCGAGAACCCGACCCCGCTCACCAACTTCTTCGAGCTGCTGCTCATCTTCCTCCTCCCCGCCGGGCTCACCCACACCTTCGGCCGGATGGCGAGGGACACCCGCCAGGGCTGGGTCATCTTCGCGGCCATGGCCGTGCTCTTTTTCGCCGGCGTCAGCGCGGCCTACTGGGCGGAGTCCCAGGGCAACCCGGCCCTGGCCGGCGTCCCCGTGGACCAGAGCGCCGGGAACCTGGAGGGCAAGGAGGTGCGCTTCGGCGTCGCAGGCTCCGCGCTCTTCGCCACGGTGACGACCGACGCCTCCTGCGGCGCCGTGAACTCGATGCACGACAGCTTCACGCCGCTCGGCGGCCTGGTCCCCCTGGTCAACATCCAGCTCGGCGAGGTCGTCTTCGGGGGCGTCGGGGCGGGGCTGTACGGGATCCTGGTGATGGCGCTGCTGTCGGTCTTCATCGCCGGGCTCATGGTCGGGCGCACGCCCGAGTACCTGGGCAAGAAGATCGAGGCCCGCGAGCTGAAGCTGGCGATGCTCTACGTCCTCATCTTCCCGCTGGTCACCCTGGTCCTGTCGGCCTGGTCCGCGGTGGCGAGCTACGGGCTCTCGTCCCTGAACAACGCGGGACCCCACGGGCTCACGGAGATCCTCTACGCCTACACCAGCGGCGCCGAGAACAACGGCTCGGCCTTCGCGGGGCTAGACGCCAACACCCCCTGGTGGAACCTCACCCAGGGGCTGGCGATGCTCGTCGGCCGTTTCCTGATGATCGTGCCCGCGCTCGCCATCGCCGGCTCCATGGCCGGGAAGAAGGTCGTCCCGGCCGGGCCGGGCACCTTCCCCACGAACGGCGCGCTCTTCACATTCCTGCTCGTCTGCGTGGTCGTCATCGTCGGCGCGCTCACCTTCTTTCCCGCGCTGAGCCTGGGTCCCGTGGTCGAGCACTTCCTGGCGTCGGCCGGGAGGGCGTTCTGATGGCCGCTCCGAAGACCAAGGCGATCGCGCTCTTCGATCGGGGCATCCTCGAGAGGGCCGCGCTCGAGAGCGTGCGCAAGCTCTCTCCCCGGCACATGCTCAGGAACCCAGTCATGTTCGTGGTCGAGATCGGTTGCGTCCTCACGACTGTGCTCTGGGTGCGCGATCTCTTCTTTTCGAGCCCGAGCGCCCCGCTGTGGTTCAGCGCGTCGGTGACCCTGTGGCTCTGGTTCACGGTCGTGTTCGCCAACTTCGCCGAGGCCATGGCCGAGGGCCGCGGCAAGGCGCAGGCCGAGTCGCTGCGCAAGACGCGCGAGGAGACCTCCGCGATCCGGCGCGTCGACGGGCAGGAGGAGACCGTTCCCTCGTCCAGGCTGCGCAAGGGGGACATCGTGATCGTGGAGGCCGGGATGCTCATCCCCGGCGACGGCGAGGTGGTGGAGGGCGTCGCCTCGGTCGACGAGTCGGCTATCACCGGCGAATCGGCGCCGGTCATCCGCGAGTCCGGAGGTGACCGCTCGGCGGTGACGGGCGGGACCAAGGTGCTCTCCGACCGCATCACGGTGCGCATCACCTCCAACCCGGAGGAGTCCTTCCTCGACCGGATGATCGCGCTCGTGGAGGGGGCCAGCCGCCAGAGGACCCCCAACGAGATCGCCCTCCACATCCTGCTGGTCGGGCTCACCCTGGTGTTCCTGTTCGCCTGCGTGACGCTGGTCCCGCTGGCGCTCTACTCCGGGGTGGAGCTGTCGGCGACCGCCGTCGTGGCGCTGCTCGTCTGCCTCATCCCCACCACCATCGGCGGGCTGCTGTCCGCCATCGGCATCGCGGGCATGGACCGCGTGCTCGGCAGGAACGTCATCGCCCTGAGCGGACGCGCGGTCGAGGCCGCCGGGGACGTCGACGTGCTGCTGCTCGACAAGACCGGCACCATCACGCTCGGGAACCGGATGGCGACCGAGCTCCTCCCGCTCCCCGGCGTGCGCGTCGACGATCTGGCCGACGCGGCGCAGCTCGCCAGCCTGGCCGACGAGACCCCGGAGGGCCGCTCCATCGTCGTCCTGGCCAAGGAGAGGTACCGGCTGCGGGCCCGCGACGTGACCCGGCTCGGCGCCACCTTCATCCCCTTCTCCGCCCACACGCGCATGAGCGGCTGCGACCTCGACGGACGGACGATCCGCAAGGGCGCGGTGGACGCCATCCGCGCGCACGTCGAGAAGCTCGGTGGTCGTGTCCCCGACGGGCTCGCCGACATGGCCGACCGGATCGCGGACGCCGGCGGTACGCCGCTGGCCGTCTCCGACGGGGACCGGGTGCTCGGCCTGGTGCACCTCAAGGACGTCGTCAAGGGCGGCATCCGCGAGCGCTTCGCCCGCTTCCGCGCCATGGGCATCCGGACCGTGATGATCACCGGCGACAACCCGCGCACCGCGGCGGCCATCGCGGCGGAGGCCGGCGTCGACGACTTCATGGCCGAGGCGACCCCCGAGCGCAAGATGACGCTCATCAGGGAGGAGCAGGCCCGGGGCAAGCTCGTGGCGATGACCGGCGACGGGACCAACGACGCCCCCGCCCTGGCCCAGGCCGACGTCGGGGTGGCCATGAACACCGGCACCCAGGCCGCCAAGGAGGCCGGGAACATGGTCGATCTCGACTCCAACCCGACCAAGCTCCTGGAGGTCGTGGAGGTCGGCAAGCAGCTCCTGATGACCCGAGGGAACCTGACCACCTTCTCGATCGCCAACGACGTGGCCAAGTACTTCGCCATCCTGCCGGCGCTCTTCTCCGGGGTGTACCCCGAGATCGCGCCCCTCAACGTGATGCGGCTCGCGTCGCCGCTCAGCGCGGTGCTGGCGGCCGTCATCTTCAACGCCGTCATCATCATCCTGCTCATCCCGCTCGCGCTGCGCGGCGTGCGCTACCGGCCGCTCGGGGCCGCCGCGCTGCTGCGGCGCTCCCTCCTCGTCTACGGCCTCGGCGGTGTTGTCGCGCCCTTCCTGGGGATCATGGCCATCGACCGGGTGCTCCAGGCGATGGGGTGGGTGTGAGGGAGGCGGCCATGCCGAGCAAGGGCGTCCTGAGCGTCGCGCTGCGAACCAGCCTGGTGACGTTGCTCCTCACGGGCCTCGCCTATCCCCTGGCCGTCACACTGCTCGCGCAGGCGCTCTTCCCCGATCAGGCCAGCGGCAGCCTGGTCCGGGACCGGCGTGGCCGCGTCGTGGGCTCCGCGCTGATCGCCCAGGCGTTCGTGAGCCCGGCCTACTTCTCGGCGCGACCGTCCGAGGCCGGCGCCGGCGGCTACGACGCGGCCTCGTCGTCCGGGTCGAACCTCGGCCCGACCTCGGCCAGGCTGCGGGACCGGGTGAGCGCCGAGGCGGCGCGGCTGCGCGAGGCCAGCGGCTCCCGCGCGGCCGTCCCCGCGGATCTGGTGACCACCTCGGGGAGCGGCCTCGACCCCCACATCTCCCCGGAGGCGGCGCTGTGGCAGGTCGACCGCGTGGCGCGCGCGCGGCAGCTCGACCCCGCGCTCATCCGGGCGCTCGTGCAGTCGCAGCTCGAGGGCCGGGAGCTCGGGTTCCTCGGCGAGCCGCGGGTGAACGTGTTGCTGCTCAACCTGGCCCTGGATGAGCTCGCGGCGGGCGAGCCCCGAGGGGAGCGTGGCCGCCCATGACCCCGATCCCCCGACAGGCGCGCCTGTTCCCGCTGGCCCTCGGGGCGCTGGGCGTGGTGTACGGCGACATCGGCACCAGCCCCCTGTACGCCATCAAGGAGACCTTCTTCGGGACCCACCCGCTGGAGCGCTCCCTGCCCGAGGTGCTGGGCGTCCTGTCGCTGGTGTTCTGGGCGCTGACCCTGGTGGTCAGCCTGAAGTACCTCATCCTCATCCTGCGCGCCGACCACCACGGCGAGGGCGGCATCTTCGCGCTGCTGGCCCAGCTCCGCGCCCGGCAGGGATCCTCTCCCAGGAACGGATCCGCCCGCCGCCTGGGCGCGGTGATCGGGGTGATCCTGCTCGGGGCGGCGCTCATCTACGCGGACGGCATCATCACGCCCGCCATCTCGGTGCTGTCGGCCTACGAGGGCCTGGAGGTGGCCACCACCGCGCTGCGGCCGGCGGTCGTGCCGCTGACGCTCATCACCCTGCTGCTGCTGTTCCTGTTCCAGCGCGCGGGCACGGGCCGGGTGGGGCGCGCCTTCGGCCCGATCATGGCGCTGTGGTTCCTGGTGATCGGCGCGGCGGGCGCCTGCTGGTTCGCCCGCCACCCGGAGCTCGTCCAGGCCGTGGACCCGCGCTGGGCCTTGCGCCTGCTCGCCACCCACGGCCTCGACAGCCTGTGGGTGCTGGGCGCGGTGGTGCTGGTCATCACCGGCTGCGAGGCGCTGTACGCCGATCTCGGCCACTTCGGCCGCAAGCCCATCCGCCTGGCCTGGTTCGGGCTGGCCTACCCGGCGCTGCTGCTCAACTACTTCGGGCAGGGCGCGCGGCTGCTCGAGCCGGGCGCCATCCCGCGGGACAACCTGTTCTTCAGCCTGTTCCCCCAGGAGCCCTGGATCCTCTACCCCGTGGTGGCGCTGGCGGCCCTGGCCACGGTGATCGCCTCCCAGGCGCTCATCTCGGGCGCCTTCAGCCTGACCCGCCAGGCCATGGCGCTCGGCTACTTCCCGCGCCTGGCCATCGTCAACACCTCGGCGGCCATGCCCGGCCAGATCTACATGCCCGGGGTGAACTGGCTGCTGTTCGCGGGCTGCGCCTGCCTGGTGATGGGTTTCGAGAGCTCCTCGAGGCTGGCCGCGGCCTACGGCGTGGCGGTCACCGGCACCATGGCCATCACCACCTTCGCCTACTACTTCGTGGCGCGCGGCTGGGGCTGGAGCCGCTGGCGCACGCTGCCGCTGTGCGCGCTGCTGCTGAGCGTGGATCTGTGCTTCTTCGGCGCCACCTCGCTCAAGCTGCTCGCGGGCGGCTGGATCCCCCTGGTGATCGCGCTCGCGCTGCTGCTGCTCATGCGCACCTGGCAGTGGGGCCGGGCGACGCTCGCCCAGGCCTACGCCCGCTTCCCGCGCATGGGCCTGACCCGGCTGATCGAGCTCAAGCAGCAGCTCATCGACAGCCCCGCGCGGCGCGTGGCCTACGCCGGTCGCACCCTGGCCGAGGTGGACCGGGCCATCGTGTTCCTCACCTCGCGGGCCTTCCCCACCGCGGACGATCCCTGCCCGGTGGGGGTGCGCATCTTCATGAAGCGCACCGGCCTGCTGCCCAAGCACATCACGCTCCTGCACGTGGACCAGCAGAGCCGGCCCCACGTGCCGGAGGAGGAGCGCCACACGGTGGTGCAGCTCGGGGCCCGGGTGGTCTCGGTGCACGCCCGCTACGGCTACATGGAGCCGCCGGACCTGCCCGCGCTGCTGCTCGAGCTCAAGCGGCGTGGGCTGATCAAGATCAACCAGAAGCGCTGGACCGTACAGACCGGCGAGGAGGAGATCCTGCTGGAGGCCGACCTGCCCTGCTTGCGCCGGCTGGCCATGCGCTTCTTCCAGGTCCTGCTGCGCATCTCCACCCCGGCCGACCGCTACTTCGGCCTGCGCGAGTACGCCGGCCGGGCCAAGACGGTGGTGCCCATCCAGGTGGGCGCCCAGGGCGCACGCATCGTGATCCAGGACGACGGGGCGGACTAGAAGTGGGAACCCGCAGTGAAGGTGCGGGCCACGATGCCGAGTCTCGCCCTCGTGTGCCTGCTGCTCGAGGGCTGGCGCAAGTTGGCCGCACTGAGCCGCGCCCCACTGGGCCTGCCTTGACCCTGGCCGGGGAAGGAGGAAGATCCGGCCATGAAGCTCCTTTCAAGGATGCCGATGCTCGCCCTCGCGTGTCTGCTGGTCTCAGGCGCCTGCGAGCGGACAGAGAGCCCGCGCGCGAACCCCACGCTGGACGGGTCGGGCGTCGCTGCGCCTGCGCCGGTCGCGGCCGAGGCCCGCCCCACCCCCATCCTGCTCCTCAACACCACGGAGCGCCCGGTGCGGCTGGACTCCACCTACGGGGTTCCGATTTCAATCCTGCCACGGCGCCTAGAGCTAGATCCGCTGTTCCTGGACCTGCCGAACCCGAACCTGTGCCCCCCGGGCGCCGAGTGCGCGAAGCCGCGGCCCATCCATGAGGACATCCCGGCGGGCGAGAGCCTGCTCGTGGAATGGAACGGGCGGGTGAACCCGGGGGGCCAGGCGCCGCCGCCAGGGCGGTACATCCTCCGCGTGTGCGACGAGGCGGGGAGCGTGTGCGGCCGCAGCGAGGTGGAGCTGCCCGCGACCGAGATTCGCCTCGCGCTCGCGGTGGACATGCGCACCTCGACCGCCTGTCCGCTCGAAGACTACGCCGGCCAGCGGGTGGCGAGGACGGCGCTGCGCTACGCCACCGATCCGCAGCACCTCGGGCCCGAGGCTGGCGCCTGCGACCCCGGGCCGGCCCGCTGCGTCGGCCCGGATGAGCTGGACAGGACCCTCGAGGCCCTGCGGAGCGCGCCCTGCTCGCTGCTGCTGGTGCCGCGCGGCCGGGAGCTCGAGGGCCGCTTCTTCTTCCCCCGCCCGAAGGGCGCCGAGGCGCGCGAGAGCGTCTGGGTGAAGCTGGACCTCGACGGCGCGCTGATCGAGGACGTGGGCTGGACGTACGCGGGTCCCTAGGCGAGGCCCCACAGGCTCGGAGGTCCACGATGCGAACGACTTCCCTGATGACCTTCCTCGGCCTGTGCTCACTCCTCCCGGCCGCCTGCGATGGGCCCAAGGCGAGGGAGCGGGAGCTGGCCGCCGCGGAGGAGCGCGCGCGGTGCGCGGAGACCCAGGCGGCGCTGGAGAAGCTCCGCCAGGAGAACGCCGCGCTGCGCGCGGAGGCCGACCGCCTCCAGGCCTCCCTCAATCAGATCGTCGACGCCTCCGCGCTCCACCGCGCCGCGCCGGCCGGCGACCCGCCCGCGGCGCCCGGGCCGGCCATCTTCCTGGGCGAGGAGCTGCAGCGCATGCTGCGGGTCCAGCCGGGGGATCCCGTCCGCCTGTTCGCCCCCATCCTGGAGGGCCCGGCCGCAGGGGCCAGGGACGGGACCTTCCGGGTGGCCGGGGTGTTCGCCACGGGCGTGGGCGAGCTCGACGCCAAGCTCGTCCTGATCTCGTTGCGCTCCGCCCAGGACTTCCACCACATGGGCCAGGGCGTCACCGCCATCCTGCTCAGGTGCCAGGAGCCCGGCGCGGCCGCCGCCGTCAAGGGCCGCATCGACGCGGCCCTCGGTTTCCCGTACCTCACGCGCACCTGGTACGAGCTGAACCGCGCCCTGTTCTCCGAGGGGCCCGACGGCCCCCCGAGCGAGCTGAAGACGAACCTCATCGCCGCCGGCGGCCACCTCACGCTGCTGAAGGTCGGCGCCGACTTCACCGAGCACGAGGCGGTGCGCGCGAAGCTGCTCCAGATCGAGGGCGTGACCGCCGCCACCCCCTCGACCTACCACGAGGCCATCCTCGCCTCCGACTCCAACTACGCGGGCGTGCTGGTGCGCGGCGTGGACCCGGCCAGCACGGACGCGGTCACGCCTGTCTCCCGCATCCTCACGCAGGGCAAGCTGGAGTACCTGACGCTGAGCCCCGAGGAGCTGGGCGAGGCGCTGGATGGGATGGGCGTGGTGAAGTAGAATCCCCCCATGATCGCCCCGCGCGCCCTCGGCACCACCCTCGCCGGCCCTGCCCTCGCCTGCCTGCTGGGCGCGCTCTCCGGCTGCCAGGCCGGGACCGTGGACATCCCCTGGGACGGCGCGGCCGGGCAGGAGGAGGACGGCGCGGCGGGAGAGGACGACGGCCTCGCGCCCGAGGACGGCGGCGATCCACAGATCGTCGAGGACGACGGGGGCGAGCCCGCGGACGACGGCTGGGAGCCGCTGGACGAGGGCGCGCCCCAGGACGAGAGCCCGCCGGACCCCTGCGCCGGGGTGACCTGCTCCGGCCACGGCACCTGCCGGGCCGTGGCCGGCGCCCAGGCCGAGTGCGCCTGCGAGGCGGGCTACGTGGCCGCGGGCCTCGAGTGCGTGCCCGACACCGACGACTGCACCGGCCAGACCTGCTCCGGCCACGGCACCTGCCACGCCTGGCCCGCCAGGCCACCGGCTCCGGCCGCCCCGGTTTGCGCCTGCGACGGCGGCTACACCCCCTCCACCCGGGCCGGGCTGGACTGCGTGCCGACCTCCCAGATCTGTGTGGGCGGCGCCATCGACTACGACATCGACGTGGACGGGGTGAACGACACCTGGTTCGAGCCCAACGAGTACGAGTGCCTCCAGTTCGAGCTGGTGAACCTGACCCGCGCCACCCACGATCCCGAGGGCACGGACGAGTGCCACCACCCGCTGGGCTGGAGCGTGGAGTGGGCGGCGCACGGCCGCAACCACTCCGTGCAGATGGAGCGGCAGGGCCAGCTGTTCCACGCCGACTACCCCTACTGCCAGAACTGCGCCTACGGCTGCGACCCGGCCTGCGAGATGGACATGTACATGACCGGCGCGAACGAGGGCCACTGCCCGCCCCTGTCCCACCACTGCAACATCATGCGCTGTGGCACGAGCCAGATCGGCATCGGCTACTCGGGGACCTTCAACACCCAGAACATCTTCTGATCGGAGGATCCATGTCCCGCACGCTCGCCCTCGCCCTGACGCTCGCCCTGGCGCTCGGTTCGCTCCCGGCCCTGGCGGCCGACAAGCCCGCGGACGGGCCCGTCACGCCCCTGGCCAAGCCCGCGGAGGCGCCCCGACCCGCGGCCGTGAGCAAGGACCAGGAGCGGGCCATGGAGCTGGGCCGCAAGTTCATCGGCCGGCTGAAGACCATGTTCGATCTGATCGCCCAGAACAAGGGCGACTGCGACAAGGCCCTGAAGGCGGTCACCGGCTGGGTGGACGAGCTGGGGCCGGAGATCCGGGCGGCCACCGCGGAGATGGAGGCCCTGGAGAAGAAGATGAGCCCGGACCAGCAGAAGGCCACCGCCCAGATGATGCAGGGCGAGGCCGAGGCCATGATGCAGGGGCTCATGCCGGCCATGATGGAGTACATGCAGAAGTGCCCCGCGCAGATGGAGCTGCTGGGCAAGCAGTTCGAGCGCCTGGTGCCCGCCACCGGCAAGGCGGCCGAGGCCGCTCCCCCGGCGCCCTGAGGCTGATCTAGGCCCTTGCGCCGGGCCCCGGCAGGCCTTAGGTTGGTAGCCGTGAGCGTCCGCGCGCACCTCCCGGCCCACGTCCTGGCCCTCGGCCTGGGGCTGCTGCTCGCCCTGGGCGGCCTGCCCGCGGGGGGGCCGGACGGTGGGCCGTCGGGGCCGTTCCTGGACCAGGCCCCGGCCTCCGGCGCGGCGGGTCCGCTCGATCCCCAGCGCTCGCGCACCCAGGTGGGCCAGCAGCTCCTGCTCACCGCCGACCGCCAGGCGGGGCCCGCCTTCGGCCCCCGGGTGTTCCCGCGCTCCCGGGCCGGCGCCCCCCGCGACGGCCACCGCGCCCGCATCGATCGTCCGCCCATCGCCTGACGCGCCTCCTGCAGCCGATCGCACGGAACCTAACGCGTGATCCCGGGGGCGGCCCGCGCGCCGCCACCCGGAGGGAGAGCCGTCATGGGCAAGAACCGACAGAAGCAGAGCCCGACCCCGACCCCCGAGCCCCGGCCGAACGCCGAGCAGCCGCCCGTCGAGCAGGCCGGCGAGAAGCAGCCCCAGTTCAAGCAGAGCCCGATGAAGTTCATGCTGATCGTCTGGGGCATCCCGGTGCTGATCCTGGTGATCGTGCTCCTCAAGCGCACCCTGGGTTGAGGCTGGAGATCGGGCCGCCGGCGTAGTATCTTCCGGCCATCCCCGGAGGGGCCATGGCCAAGGTGCTCATCGTCGACGACAGCCCGGATCTGCGCCAGCTCATCCAGACGCTGGTCGGCAACGCCGGTCACGACACCCGCGTGTGCGAGAACGCCGCCCAGGCCCGGGCGGAGTTCGCCCGGGAGCGGCCCGATCTCATGGTCTGCGACGTGGACATGCCCGGCGAGACCGGCGTCGCCATGCTCATCAAGCTGCGGCTCGACGACCCGGACTTTCGCACGCCGGTCGTGTTCGTCACCGCCCACCCCGAGCGCGCCCAGACCATCAGGAAGACCGCGCCCGAGCTGATCGAGGTGGTGGGCAAACCCTTCCGCAAGGACGACCTGCTGGGCGCCGTGCGCCGCCGCCTGGCGGCCGAGCGCCCGTGAGGGCGTGAGCCGACGCCGCCGTGCCCCGGCCCGACACACCCGGCGAGTACCTCTTCCGCGTCGGCGCCGAGGCCGCCGGGCGCCGGCTCGACCGCTACCTGGCGGACAAGTTCCGCCGCAGCCGCACCTCCCTGGTCGGGCGGCTCGAGGGCTGCGTGTTCTCCCGCGGCGCGGCCGGCCCGGACCGGCCCCTGCCCTGGGGCCACCGGCTCCAGGCGGGCGAGCAGATCCTGGTGCGCAGCGAGGTGCGCCCCGAGCCCGAGGTCGAGGTGCGCTACCGCCTGCTCCACCGGGACGAGCACCTGGTGGTGGTGGACAAGGGCCCGGGCGCGCCGGTCCACCCGGTGCGGGGCTTCCGCGAGCGCACCATCGTCAGCCGCCTGCGGGCGGAGCTCGGGCTCCCGGACCTGGAGGCCGCCCACCGCCTGGACCGTGAGACCAGCGGGGCGCTGCTGCTGGCCCGCGGGCGGGAGGTGCTGCACGCCCTCATGCGCCAGTTCGCCGGCCGCCAGGTGGAGAAGCGCTACCTGGCCGTGGTGCGCGGCGCACCCGCCTTCGAGCGCACCCTGGTGGAGGCGCGCCTGGGGCCGGACCGGGAGTTCAGCCTGACCGGACGCATGCGGGTGGTGGCGGACGGTGGCCAGGCCGCGGCCACCGAGCTCGAGGTGCTCGCGCGCCTGCCGGACCGGGCCCTGGTCGCCGCGCGCCCGCGCACCGGCCGCACCCACCAGATCCGGGTGCACCTCGCCCACCTCGGCCACCCCATCCTGGGGGACAAGCTGTACCAGGAGGGCGGCCGCCCGCACCTGGACATGATCAAGGACCGCCTGAGCGCGGACACCCTGGCCCGCCTGGGCCACGCCCGGCTCGCGCTGCACGCGCACGGGCTGGCCTTCACCCACCCGCTCACCGGCGCGCGGCTCGTCTTCGAGGTGCCATTGCCCGAGGATCTGGCGGCGCTGGTCGCACCTTGAACCGACACCCCGGCTGTGATAGTCCATTGGAAAACCTGGGGTTCGCTGCACGTTGATTGGAGGGTGCGCGATGCGGCACGCGAGTCGGTGGTTCTCGCTGGTGGCGGTCCTCGCCGGGCTGGGTCCGTCTGCGCAGGCGGCCGACGACGCCCGCCCCGCCGTGGCGGTCATGGAGTTCGCCAGCAAGGGCGGGGTGACCCAGGAGCAGATGGACGCGCTGGGGGAGCTGCTGGCCAGCGACATCCGCAAGCTGAAGACCTTCCGGGTGATCGGCAAGGGCGACATCCAGGCGGTCCTGCAGTACGAGGAGAAGAAGGCCCTGACCGGCTGCGGTGACGACTCCTGCATCGCCGAGATCGGCGGCGCGCTCGGCGCCCAGTTCGTGACGGTCGGCAACGTGTCCAAGTTCGGCGACACCTACCTGCTGAACCTCAGGGTGATCGACGTGAAGAAGGTGGCCGTGGTGCAGAGCGTGTCCCAGAAGGTCGAGGGCGGCGAGGCCGCGCTCCTCGACGCGACCTCGGAGGCCGTGCGCGAGATCTTCGTGCCGCTGGCCGAGTCGCTCGCGGCCCCGGCCTCCGCCGGAGCCGCGCCGATGGATCCGGCCCCGGAGGCCGAGGCCGCGGCGCCCTCCAAGCCCATGTCCACCTACACCCTGGTCGGGCACGTCACCTTCTGGAGCGGCCTGGGGCTGTGCGCGCTGGGCGGCGCGGGGCTGGGGCTGTCCATGGGCGCGGCCTCGGACTACGAGGGCGGCGATCTCGGCGCCAAGGACACCAGCCGGACCTGGGCCGGGGTGATGTGGGCCGGGTTCGGGCTGGGCGGGGCGCTGCTCATCACCGGGGTGGTGATGTGGCTGCTGCCCGAGGCCGAGGAGGCCGGGGTGAGCGCCGTGGCGGCCCCCATGGCGGACGGCGACGGCTTCACCCTGACCCTCGGTGGGAGGTTCTGAGATGCGCACCCTCACCCTCAGGCTCGTCTCCGTCCTGGCGCTCGGCCTGCTGGCCACGGCCGGACTCGGCTGCGACATCTTCCTGCCCGAGAAGGGCGGCGAGGGCCAGCCCTGCCTGGACAACCAGACCTGCGATGACGGACTGGTCTGCCGCGACGGGGTGTGTCGGGGGGATTGCCAGGATGGCTGCACGACCGTGAACGAGACCCGGTGCGCGCTCGGCACGCGGGTCGAGCGCTGCGAACAGGCGCAGCACGGCTGCCTGGACTGGGTGATGATCCAGGACTGCAGCGCATTGAACGGCCAGGTTTGCATGCTCAACGCCTCGAGCGAGGCGGTGTGCGGGCCGGCCTGCGCCGCCGACTGCACGCAGGAGGGCGCCACGCGCTGCAAGCCTGGCATGGGCGTGATCCAGACCTGCTCCCGGCTGACCCCCGACTGCCTGCATTGGATAGACACCACGCCATGCGGCGAGCTGCAGCACTGCGACGAGACCGACGGGACGCCCGGCTGCGAGACGGGCTGCAGCACCTGCGGGCCCGAGAACGCCAGGCAGTGCGCGGGGAACGTGCTGCAGGAATGTCGGGAAACAGCGAGCTGCCTGCACTGGGAGAACATGCAGGACTGCACCGCGGGCGGCCAGACCTGCGACGACACCCTGGACCCCCCGGCCTGCGCCGGGACCTGCACCCCGAACTGCCCGACAGCCGGCGACCAGCGCTGCAACGCGAATCGGGTCGAGCGCTGCGACGACAGGACGGGCTGCCTGCTCTGGTTCGTGATCGACGATTGCGTCGCCCAGGGCCAGACCTGCGACGCCAGCGGCGGTATTCCCACCTGCACCAGCGGCTGCACGAACGACTGCATGGGCGGCCAGGTGCGATGCAACGGCTCCGTGCGCCAGGACTGCGCCCCGAACGTGGACGCGGATCCCTGCTTGGACTGGCGCGACGTCGAGGACTGCGCCAGCGCCGACCCGGTGAAGGCCTGCAACGTGGTGGCAGGGGATCCCCCGACGACCGAGTGCAGCGTGAACTGCAACTCGACCTGCACCCAGGGCGAGTCCGATCGCTGTGAGATCCCGCTGCTGCTCGAGACCTGCGAGCAGGTGCCGAACTTCCCCACCTGCTACCAGTGGCGACCCGTCACCTGCACCGCCGGCGGTCAGTGCATCCCCTGCAATACAGGGTACCCCACGGAGTGCGACGTAGGCAGCGGGGCCTGCGTATGCATGTTCCCCTGCGGCGCGGACAACAAGACCTGCTGCCAGCCGACCGAGGAGTGCGACCCGATCAGCCAAACCTGCGAGACCTGCGTGAGCTTGGACCAGTCCTGCACCGCCGCGGGCGAGCCCTGCTGTGGCAACGCGGCCTGCATGGGGACCTGCCAGGAGTGCGTGGGTGGCCAGACGGCCTGCGTGGACGAGTGCTGCACCCCGTCCCAGTTCTGTGACCGCGCGGTCGACCAGTGCGTGACGTGTGATCCGCTGGACGACGGCCCGGCCTGCGGGGACAAGTGCTGCCAGCTCGGCGAGGTGTGCGCCAACCGGCTGGCCGGGATCTGCCAGCCCTGCAACGAGGCCACCGGCGAGGTGCCCTGCGAGCGGGTCTGCTGCGCGACGTCCCTGGACTCCTTCTGCCTCAACCCGGGGTCCTGCGCGCAGTGCCCGGGTGCCGCCACGGTGTGCGACGTCACCGGGCCCTTCAGGGAGTGCTGCCTGCCCCCGTCGATCTGCATCGACGGCGTCGGCTGCTGCGACCCGGGCTGCGACGGCCTGCCCTGCGGCCAGGCGCCGAACCCCGGCTGCCAGCCGATCTGCAACGCGACGACCTGCTCGTTAGCCAAGTGGTCCCTCACCCTGGGCGGAGCGACCGACGAGCGAGCCGGCGCCAAGAGCCCCAGCGTGGCCCAGCGGGGCACGGCCCTGGACGAACCCTGGGCGCTCATCCGCTCCGAGTCCCTAGGCGCCCTGCTGCTCGCGGGCTTCGACGAGGCGGGCGCCGTCAGCGCCCTGCACACGCTGGAGGGGGGCGGTCCCGAGGCCGACGGCGTGATCCGGCCCGTGCCCGGGACCACCAAGCTGATCTTCGCCGGGACTTCGGCAACCTGGTCCGCCGGCAGCTTCGGCGGGCTGAACGCCTGGCTGATCTTGCTGAGCAGCGACCTGACCACGGTGGAGTGGAACAGGGTGTACGGCACCCTGGACGAGGACGGCGCCTTCGACATTCAGCCCCTGCCGCCGAGCTCACCTGGCTGGGTCGTGGTCGGCGAGACCGTGAGTACCAGCCCCTCGCTGACCAGCGGGCTGGCCTTCCTGGTGACGCAGGCCGGCGGGCTGGGCAACTTCGCCAGGCTCAAGGCGCCGGCTGACGACAAGGACTACGGCCTGCTCGCCGTCGCCCCGGTGGTGGACGACGGCACGCTGCAATCCCTGGTGGCCGTGGGCTTCACCAGCACGGCCGGCGGTGGGGACGACCACCCCTTCGCGGTCGGGCTCAACCCCGCGCTCACGGGCGCTCTCTGGCAGCTCAGTTTCCAGAGCAGCGCGTTCGGCATCGCCCGGGCCGTGGTGGCCGACGGGACCTCGAGCGTGGTGCTGGTGGGCGAGATCATGCACCCGGACGACGGCATGACCGACGTGTTCGCGATCAAGCTGGATGCGGTGAGCTCGGCCACCCCCACCATCGCCTGGCAGCAGCGCTACTACCTGGCCGGGACCGACGAGTGGGCCGCGTCCATCACGCGCGCTCCGGACAACACCCTGCTGGTGAGCGGGGCCATCGTCTACGCCGGAGGTTCCGGCTCCAGGGAGGGCTGGCTGCTGCGCATCTCCGCGGACGACGGCCACCTCATGTGGCAGCGCCGCTACGGCGGCCCCACCGAGGACGAGCTCACCATGGCCATCCCGGTCGATCTCGCCGCCACGGACAGCGGGTACCTGGCCGTGGGCTCCCGCTGGGTCTCCAACCACGCCCAGGATCTGTGGCTGCTGCGGACCGACGAGGCCGGCTGGATCCCGACCTGCAACGGCAACACCGAGGCCGCGTACACCCCCGCGCAGATGGAGCCACCTGGCTTCAATGCCGTGGGGACGGACGCCTCCCTGGCCATCCTGGTGCCCAACAGTGAGTGCAACTCCTCGGTCGTGAGCTCGGGCTTCACCTACTCCCCGGAGGAGACGCTCGCCCGGGACCTGGACTGCCAGTGAGCCTCAAGGCGGCAGCGCGGAGAGCACCGCGGCCAGGAAGCCCTCGTGATCCCAGGCGCCCGCCACCGAGGTCAGCCCGAGCCGCACCACCACGAGCTCCCGTGACGGGATCACGCTGACGAACTGCCCCTCGTGGCCGATGGCGTGGAAGGCGTCCCGCGGCAGCGCCGGCCGGTCGGCGCCGCGGAAGAACTCGCCCACCTCGAGCCACAGGTGCGCCCCGTACTTCCCCCCGGGCGCGGCCGGGGCCGGCGTGCGCAGGAACTCCACCCAGCCCGCGGGCAGCAGGCGCTCGCCGCGCCACACCCCGTCCAGGCGCAGCAGCTCCCCGAAGCGGGCCCAGTCGCGGGCGGTCGCGTACATGAAGGACGAGCCCACGAAGGTCCCGGACGGGTCGGTCTCCAGCACCGCGGAGGCCATGCCCAGCCGGTCGAACAGCGCCCGGCGCGGGAAGGCGAGCTGCGCCCCCTCCCCCACCACGGCGCGCAGCACGCCGGCCAGGATGTTCGTGGTCCCGCTCGAGTAGCTCCAGCGCTTCCCGGGCGGGGCGGCGAGGGGCTTGCCGGCCGCGTACCCGGCCACGTCCGGCGCGCCGAACAGCATGAAGGTGGCGTCCGCCAGCGGGTCGTCGTAGACCTCCTCGAACTCGAGCCCGCTCGACATGCGCAGGAGCTCCCGCAGGTGGATGCGCCCGCGCGGGTCGTCCGCCGCGCCCCAGGCCGGGACCGGCACCGGCCCGTCCAGGGACAGGCGTCCCTCTCCCACCAGCACGCCCACCAGCGCGGCCAGCACGCTCTTGGTCATGCTCCAGCCGAGCAGCGGCGTGTCCGCCCCGAAGCCCGGGGCGTAGCGCTCGGCCAGCAGCCGGCCGCGGTGGGCCACGACCACCGCCCGGGTGCGTCGCGGCCGGGCCGGGTCGGGCTCGGCGAAGGCCGCGGCCAGGGCGGCCTGCAGGCGCGGGTCGTCCACCCCGTCCGTCGGCGCCTCCGGGGCCGGCCCGTCGCCCTCGGGCCAGGGGAAGGCCGGGTCGGGCCGCGCGGGCGGGGTCCAGGCGCCGGGCCAGGCGGGCGGCGGCCGCTGGCCGAGCGCCAGCGCGCAGCCCAGGCCCGGGCGGTGCACGGCCTCGCGCTCGACCAGGCCGAGGAAGCTCGAGCGCACCTGTCCGCCGTCCCGATCGACGCTCGCGTCGAACCAGCGCAGGAAGTCGATGTCCGGGTAGCCGAGGTCGTCGCTCAGCACCCCGGCCGGCTCGCGGCCGGCCACGAACACGGCGCTGCACAGGACCTTCGCCTGGTAGGCCGCGCCGATGCCGGCCAGCCTCAGCAGGTACCAGGCGGCCAGCAGGAGCAGCACGAGCAGCAGCCCGCCCCCGACGCAGAGCCCGCGCCTCCAGCTCATCCGCACGTGCACCTCCGCCGGGGACATTACCAGGTGGCCCGCCCCCCGGGTCAACCCCGCGGGCCACCGGGCCGCGGCCACGGCGCGGTTGACTCGCCCTGGGGGCATGAGGCACTCTGGGCGGGAAAGGGCCGGACAAACCCGTCAGGAGGATGCCATGCGGAAGCTGCTCGCCCTGGTCGCCCTGCTCGCATCGGCCGGACTGCTGATCGCCCTGGCCGCCCTCGCGCCCGCCTGCGGCGAGGGGCAGACCTGTGAATCGGTCATGGGTCACTTCTACTCGCTCAACTGCACCATCACCTCCGGTGGCACGGCCATCAGCGAGGGTGAGGCGGTGGAGTGGTGCGAGCAGGCCAAGGTCGACGCCACCAACTGTGGCTGCTCGGCCGCGCTCCAGGACGTGCTCGACTGCCTGGACGCCTCCGGCACGGATCAGTGCAGCCTGTGCGGCACCCAGTTCGAGACTACCAACGCCTGCTTCAACGCCTGCTGAGCCCCGGCGACCCGGCCGCGCCGCGCCCCGGCCCGGCGCCCCGCCCGCCCGAAGGTGGTCCCCCATGAGCGGCAGCCCGGGCCCTCAGGCGTTCGATCCCGTCCCCCGCGTGGCCGAGGAGCTCGGGCTCCCCGCGCGCGGGGTGGCGGCCGTGGTCGGCCTGTTGCAGACCGGCGCCACGGTGCCGTTCATCGCCCGCTACCGCAAGGAGGCCACCGGCTCGCTGGACGAGGTCCAGATCCGCGCCATCGAGGAGCGCCGGGCGTACCTGGTGGAGCTCGAGGAGCGCCGGGCGGCGGTGCTGGAGTCCATCGCGCAGCAGGGCAAGCTGGGGCCCGAGCTCCGCGCGCGCCTGCTGGCCTGCCAGACCAAGGCCGAGCTGGAGGATCTCTACCTGCCCTTCCGCCCGAAGCGCCGCACGCGGGCCAGCATGGCGCGCGAGCGCGGCCTGGAGCCGCTGGCCGCCCGCATCCTGGCCCAGCCCCGCGAGGGCCAGCCGCTGGCCGAGGCCGCGGCCTTCGTGGACGCGGCCCGGGGCGTGCCCGACGCGGACGCCGCCCTGGCCGGGGCCCGCGACATCGTGGCCGAGCAGGCCGCCGAGGACGCCGGGCTGCGGGCGCAAGCCCGCCGCGCGTTCGCCACCCAGGGCGTGCTGGCCGCGCGGGTGCTGGCGGCCAGGCGGGGTGAGCGCACCAAGTTCGAGCAGTACTACGACTACCGCGAACCGGTCGCGCGCATCCCCTCGCACCGCTACCTGGCGGTGCGGCGCGGGGAGCGCGAGGAGGTCCTGAGCGCCTCCATCGAGGTGGACGGAGAGGCGCTGTGCGCCGAGCTCGAGCGCCGCCTGGGCCTGCAGCCGGCCTCGCCCTGGGCCGGGGAGCTCCGCGCCGCGGTGGCCGACGGCGCCAGGCGCCTGCTGTTCACCAGCCTCGAGGTGGAGCTGCGCGCCGAGCTCAAGCAGCGCTCCGACTGCGAGGCCATCGAGGTGTTCGCCGCGAACCTCAAGAACCTCCTGCTGGCGGCGCCGCTCGGCGGCCAGCCGGTGGTGGGCATCGATCCGGGCCTGCGCACCGGCTGCAAGTGCGCGGCCGTGGACGGGACCGGCAAGTTCCTGGAGTCCGTGACCCTCTACCCCCACACGGGGCGCGCCGAGGAGGCCGCGGCCGCGCTCACCGCCTTCGTCCGCCGCCACGCGCCCGCCATCGTGGCCGTGGGCAACGGCACCGCCGGCCGCGAGACCCAGGCCTTCGCCCAGCAGGCCCTGGCGGGCGGCCCGCCGATCGTGCTGGTGAGCGAGGCCGGCGCCAGCGTGTACTCCGCGTCCGACGTGGCCCGCGAGGAGTTCCCCGAGCTGGACGTGACCGTGCGGGGGGCCATCTCCATCGCCCGCCGGCTGCAGGATCCGCTGGCCGAGCTGGTCAAGATCGAGCCCAAGGCCATCGGGGTCGGCCAGTACCAGCACGACGTGGACCAGCGCCTGCTGCAGCTGAAGCTGGACCAGGTGGTCGAGGACTGCGTCAACCAGGTGGGGGTGGAGCTGAACACGGCCAGCGCCTCACTGCTCGCGTACGTGGCGGGCGTCGGACCGGCCGCGGCCAGGCGCATCGTGGCCCACCGCGAGGCCCACGGCGCCTTCCCCACCCGGGCCGCGCTGCAGGAGGTGGCCGGGGTGGGCCCGCGCACCTTCGAGCAGGCGGCCGGCTTCCTGCGCGTGCGCGCGAGCCCCCAGCCGCTGGACGCCTCGGCCGTGCACCCCGAGCGCTACGCGCTGGTCGCGCGCATGGCCGACGACCTGGGCGTGGAGCTCGGCGCGCTGGTCGGCAACGCCGCCCTGGCCGCGCGCATCGAGCCCGCCCGCTACGCCGGGGGCGACGTGGGCGAGCCCACGCTGCGCGACATCCTGGCCGAGCTGGTGAAGCCGGGACGCGATCCGCGCGCGAGCTTCAGCCCGCCCGCCTTCCGCGAGGACGTGCGCGCGCTGGAGGACCTCCGGGCCGGCATGTGGCTCGAGGGCGTGGTCACCAACGTGACCCACTTCGGGGCCTTCGTGGACGTGGGGGTCAAGCAGGACGGGCTGGTGCACGTGTCCCAGCTCGCGGACCGCTTCGTGCGCGAGCCCTCCGAGGTGGTCAAGGCGGGCGACCGGGTGCGGGTGCGGGTGCTGGAGGTCGATCTCGAGCGCAAGCGCATCTCGCTGTCCTGCCGCAGCGAGACCGCCCCGAAGCCGGCGGTCAGGCCCGACCCGAAACCGGCGGCCAGGCCCGGCCCGCGGCGGGCGCCAGCCCCCGAGCCGACCTTCCGCAACAACCCCTTCGCCGCCCTGCGGAAGAAGGAGTGAAGGCCCTCAGCGGGGCTTCCTGGGGGCGGGCGGCTTCTGCAGCGGGACCGGCCGGGCCGGCTGCATGACGAGCAGATCGTTCGCCGCGGCCAGGTAGCGCGAGGTGATCGCGCGCAGGGTCGGGTAGAAGTCCGCGCCGAAGGCGCGCTGGTTGAGCCCGATCCTCCGGCTCATGCGCAGCAAGCCCTCGCTGCAGCTGTACTCCAGCTCGGCCTCGACCGACATGGTCTGGCCGGCCGCGGCCGGCTCGGTGCGCAGCCCCTTGGGCAGCTCGACCGGCGCGAGCTCCTTCGGCAGCTCGAGGATCACCTCCGTGCGCTCGGACAGCGCCCGGGCCAGCCACACGGGCTCGGCCCGCTCGGCCGCGGTCAGCGCCGGCACCTGGCTCTGGACCCACAGCGCCCCCAGCTTGACCACCAGCTTCTCGCCCTGGCGCTCGGCGATCCCCGGCAGGCGGTAGCGCAGCGTCACCAGGAGCGGCTGCTCCTGGTCCTCCGCGCCCTCCACGCGCTGCTCCACGACGACCGCGCGCGGCCCCCAGCCGGCCAGCAGGCGCGGGGCCAGGCCGGCCTTGACCTCCTCGGGCCCGGCGGAGGCCAGCCACAGCCTCCAGTCGCGCGCCGTCAGGCCGCGCAGGGTCACCTTCAGCTCGGCGCCGAGCTCTCCCTCGGGGGACACGCTCCCCTCGATCTGGGCCTCGAGGGCGTTCTCCGCGGGCCCCAGCTCGGGCAGCTTGGCGAACCAGGTCTTGTCCGGCGCGACCCACAGGGCCGGGCGGCCCTGCAGCTCGGGCGACACCTGCCCCAGGCCCAGCCCGCGCGCCCCGGCGTCGAGCAGCGTGCCGTCGGGCAACGCCAGGAGCAACCGCCGGAACTGCTGCAGGCTGCGGTTCGCCTCGTTGAGCGTGGGCTGGTCCTCGCCGGTGGTGAGCACCAGGGTGGGCTGGACGTCGATCCCCTGCAGCAGGGCGGCCAGCAGGCCGACGGAGCGCTCCGGGGTGCCCTGCTTGTCGGCCAGCCAGCGCTCGGGGTGGGGCAGCTTCGGAGGCCGCTCCGGCCACACCCAGGTCAAGCCGTCGTCGACCTGCGGAGCGAGCTCATGCCGTACGAAGGCCAGCAGGCGCCGGGCGCGCTCGCGCTCGTCGGCCGCGCCCTGGGTGAGCTCCTTGGCCTTCGCCACCAGCTCGGCCGGGCTCTGGCCGCCTGAAAACAGCCAGCGCCGGTACGCCTGGGCCCACTCCTCGAGCTTCACCGCGCGCGCCGAGATCTGCACGTCCAGCCGGCTGCGGCGGGCCACCAGGGGCACCCGGAAGTCGCCGTCCGGCAGCGGGGCGAGCTCCCGCGCGGTCCAGGCGAGCTGCTCCTCGCTGCCGCCGATCTGCGCCGAGCCGCTCACCGTGGCCTCCTCGACCTTCCCGATCACCTTGTCGGGATCGAACTGGCTGAGCTGCAGGTCCAGGTCGGTGTTGGGGCGCGTCACGATGATGCGAGACAGGAGCACCGGGACATCCCGCCAGTGGAAGACCCAGGAGGTGGGCCAGCCCACCTCGGTGGTGCGCAGCTCCAGCACGTCGCCGGCCTCGAGCCCAGGGAAGATGAAGCTGGTCTCGTTCAGATCGAGCGGCGGCTCGAGGTCCGGGTAGTAGTTCCGCACCAAGGCGACCGACTTGATGTCGGCCGGTCCGAGCGCCACCACCCTCCCGTCCGCCTTCTTCACCGAGGCCTGGGCCTCGAGCAGGTCGTCCAGGTGGATGACCTTGAAGATGCCGAAGCGCCCGGGCTCGGCGGCCGAGGCCTGCTGCAGCTTGACGCGCGTCCAGCGGGTGAACACGAAGGTGATGGGCAGATCGCGCTGGAGCAGGTACGGGTGGTGGTGGATCCAGCCGACGTCGTGCAGCACCACCGCGTCGAAGCCCGCGAACCTGTCGGGCACCGCCTTGGGCATGCCCTCCTCGGCCAGGAACTGGCCCCCGAAGAACCCGCCGCAGCCCGCCAGGGCAACGGCCAGCGCGCACCCCATCACCACCCGGGCCACGCAGCCACGCTCGCTCCGTTTCACCACGTCCTCCTCTCGGCGGGTCGCTCAGGGGCAGGCGAGCCGCCAGGCGGTCAGCTCCCAGGTCTTGATGAGGGTCGAGAAGCCAGCCCGGCTCGCGTCGGCGCAGACCTGGTCAGCCAGCGCCTGCCCGTCGGCCTCCTGGTCCGTGTACTCCACGTGGAAGACGGCCTTGCCCGCCGCGATGAAGGGCTGGACGTCCCCGCACTCCGCGTAATGGACGCACTCCTCGTTCAACGCCCAGTCGAAGTCCGCGAGCAGCGCGGGGATCTGGGCCAGGTCGTTCTTCAACCCCACCGACAGCCCGCGCGCGTGCGACTCCCGGGCCAGGAAGCGGTTGTAGTCGAGCTGCTGCTCGGGGGTGATGCCCAGCCCGTTCTGGTTGTCCCAGCCGTCCACGTTGTCCGGCTCCACCCCGTCGCAGCGCTTCTCGACCGCGAGGTCCATCCGCGCCGTCATGATCGCCCGCACCGCCGCGGAGCTGACCCGCACCCAGTTCTCGCCGGGCCAGCCGTCCAGCTCATCGCCTACGTCCTCTGGAGGGAACTGGTCGGCGTCGTCCCGCCAGTCCTCGCGGCTCCCGGCCGAGTAGTAGCAGATCACGATCCGGCCGGCCGCGTGCAGGGCGTCGATGGTGGCCTGCGGGGTCTCGAACAGGTCGACGTCGTACATCTCGACATCCACCGAGGTGTCGATCGGCTGGCCGAGCTGCCACTGCCAGGAGGTGCCGGGGGCAGGGCGCCAGATCGCCTGGCCCGGGTCCGAGCCGTCGCCCCCGGCCTCGTCGGCGCCGACGGCATCCTCTCCGTCCGGCGCGGCGCCGTCCTCGCCGCCATCCGCGGCGTCCTGGGCCAGCCCGTCCAGGCCGGCGTCCTGGCCACCTCCGTCCCCGGCCGAGCAGCCGGCCAGCGCCCAGGCCGCCAGGCAGCCACACCACACGAGCTTGCTCATCGTCACCCTCCCTGGCGGGCATGGTACCGCGGGCTCAGCCCGGGTGCCACTCAGGCGTAGCCCAGCACCAGCCGTAGCCAGCGCCGCTCGAGCTCCCGGTCAGCGAAGGCCACCGCGGCCGGGTCGGCCCGCGCGGCCAACGCCGCGAACGCCGGTCCGTCCACGCCCTCGGCCAGGCCGGGGATCCAGGCGCCGGGCTGTGCGTCCCCGAGCTCCTCGGCCCGCGCCAGGGCAGCCTCGAGCGCGATCTCCTGGAACACAGGGGCCAGGTCGCCGAGGGCCGCCAGGTAGTCGGGCGCCAGGGCGAGGCCGGCCGGGAAGACCACCGCCACGCGCCGCAGGGCGTCCCCGGTGGGCGGTCTGCGGCAGCGGGACAGGTAGCAGCCGGGGCCCGTTTCCAGCACGTGGCGCAGGCGCTCCACCAGGTCGAGCGGGAACACCCGCTCCGGCGCCAGGACCACGTCCAGCACGGCGTAGGGGTCCACCGCCAGCCGCAGATCGAGGGCCGCGCACAGGGCCTCCCGGCCTGCCCACAGATCCGCGCCCCGGCACCACAGGGCCGCGTGGCGCGCTCCAGGCCGGCCCAGCCGCTCGCGCCAGGCGCCCTCGGGCTCACGCACGTCGAGCTCGAACCGGTCCGGCGGGCCCGCGGCGTCCCCCTGCGGGCCGCACAGGTGGGGGCGGGGCGGCTCGTCGAGCGCGGCCCCGGCCAGCTCCTCGGCCTCGGCCTGCAGACGCGCGAGCTGCTCCTCGGACAGCCAGGGGCTGCGCAGGATGCGGTAGGGCGGCCGCGGCTCGTGCACCAGGCCGAGCTGCCTGGCCTGGCGCCGGAGCCGGGTGCCGGGCAGCAGGCTCAGGGGGAAGAACTGCAGGTTCCCCCCCAGGCCGGAACGCGCCAGCAGGTCCAGTCCGCGCCGCACCTCGGCCAGGCCGTCGCCGGGCAGCCCGGCGATGAGATCCACCACGGGCTCCACCCCCCGCGCGCGCAGCCCCAGGGCCGCGCGCACGGCGTCCGCCGGAGCTCCGCCCCGGCCGACCCGGGCGAGAGTCTGCGGCGAGGCCGACTGCAGCCCGAGCTCCAGGCGGGTGAAGCCCGCCCGCGCCAGGCCATCCAGCGCCGCCTCGTCCAGCCGGTCGGGCTGCACCTCGCCGAACATGCGCAGCCCATCCGGGCGTGGCAGGGCCGCCAGCCCGGCGAGCAGCGCGGGCAGGTCGGGCCGGTCGTCCAGGTTGGGATCCACCCAGGCCAGATCACGCGCGCCCGCGGACAACAGCCGCCGGACGGTGTCCAGGGCCTCGGCCGCCGTCAGGCGGCGGAGCCCGCGCCGGCCGCGGGCGTAGTGGCAGTAGGCGCAGCGGCGCCGGCAGCCGCGCACAGTCTCCAGCGCGGCGTGCCCCCCGGGCGAGAGAGGCACCAGGCCGGCCAGGTAGGGCGAGCCCGGCAGGGCCGGCGCCGGTCCGGGCCGCGGCCGGACGGGCGCCTCGCCCGGCCGGACCACTGCCAGCCCGGGGACAGAGGCAGAAAGCTCAAATGACGCCAGGAGCTCCAGGAACGCCTGCTCGCCCTCCCCGAACACAGCCAGATCGAAGACCCCATCCGCCCACAGCCAAGCGTTGTCTACAGCCACCTCGGGCCCGCCCACCAGGATGCGGGTGCCCGGCGAGCGGCGCTTGACCTCATGGGCCAGGTGCAACGAGCGCTCGACGTTCCAGGCGTACAGCCCGAGACCGAGCAGCTCGGGCTCGTCCTTCGCGAGCCGCTCCGCCAGGGCCGTATCGCCGAGCGATTCGACCTCCGTCCCCGCCGCCAGCTCGACCTCCGTCCCCCCGGGCAGCTCGCCTCTGGCCTGGGCCTGCCGAGCGGCCAGCGCCAGGCAGGCCACGCCCAGCGGCGCCCCCGAGGCAGGGGCTAGGGCCGCCGGCGGATCGAACGGCAGCTGCGCCAGGACGACTCTCAGACCCATCGAGGACCTCCGTCCCCGCTCCCTCCCCGCTCCCGAGATTCCACGAGATTCCCCACTTCAGCGCTCCTCGGCGAGGCGCAGCGGACACTGGGGATCATCGGCCAGGATATCTCCGTGAAGAGCGCGCGCCAGCGCCCGGCAGCCTGCGCAGCCCTCAACCCCACACAGCCCGCACAGCCCCCCCGTGAGCCGGGGGGCGAGCGCGGGCACACCGAACTCTTGGAGCCGGGCCAGGATGCGCGGGAAGGGTTCGCGCAGCACGTTCCCCACCGGGATCGGGAGGCGCCGACAGGGGTAGACCGTACCGTCGGGCATGAGGGCCATGGAACCCTCTCCCAGGTTGCAGAGCGCGCCCTCGAGCGGATCCTCGCGGCCGTCCGTCCACAACCAGAAGGCACGGTAGGCGAGCAACTCATCCGGCGTGGCCTCCGAGCCGGCTGCGTCCAGCACCCCGGCCACTGCGTGCGCCCAGCCCTCGGCCCCAAGCACCTCGGCCGCGAATCCACGGCTCTGCCCGAGCGGCACGAAGCGCTCGTAGATCACCCCGGCCGCGCCCACCTCGCGTGCCAGCGCGGCCATTGCCGCGACACCCCCGACGTTGTGCCGGCCGAGGGTCATCATCAAGACGAAGGGTTTCCCAGTGACCTGCCGGTATAGCCCGAGGTTCCGCCGCACCCGGGCCAGGTTGCCCGGGCCCCTCACCCGGTCATTGACAGCCTCGTCTGCGGCCTCCAGGGACACCTTCAGGTAGCGCACGCGCTCGTAACGGGCCAGGGCCTCGAGGACCGGCCCAGCTGTGACCGTGGCGTTCGTGATCACGTGCATTTCCGAGAGGTTCGGCTGGCTGGAGAGGTGCTCGAGAAGGGCGGGCAGGCCAGGCAGCAACAGGGGCTCACCGCCGGTCAGGTTGATGCTGACAGGCCTGTCCCGCAGGGCGCCCAGCACCGCATCGACCATGGCGAAGAGGTCCTCGAGCGGCCGCTCGGCGCCCGGGCCGAAGTCGTCCTGGTAGCAGTGCGCGCAGCGCAGGTTGCAGCGGTCGGTCAGGTGCCACTGGAAGCCGAAGCTCTTCATCGCCGGCGCATTCTACGCGCAAAGCGCGCCGCGACCCAGCAGAACTGACAGGCGTCCCCAGCCGGGCTATGCTCCCGCGGGTGAGGCGCGTCCGGCTCCACTACCTCTGGATCCTGCTGCTCGTGTACGCGGCCTGGATCGCGACCTTCGAGCTGGTCGGCTGGACCGCGGCCGCGCTCCCCAGCCGCGACCCGAGCCTGCCGCTCGACGCGGCCATCCCGCTCGTGCCCGAGGCGGTCTGGGTCTACCAGCTCTGCTACCTCTTCCCCTGGTTGCCCTTGCTCGTGGCGCGCGACTTCCACAGGCTCAACCGCGCCATCCTGGCCATCCTGCTGGCGAGCGCCGCGGCCTACAGCGCCTACCTGCTCCTGCCGCTCGCCTTCCCCAGGCCCGCCCTCGGGGTCACGCTGTCCGAGCGCCTCCTCGCCCTGGAGTACGCGGCCGACTTCACCCCGGGCGCGAACAAGGCCCCCAGCCTCCACGTCGCCTTCGCCTGGATCGTGTTCCTGGCCTGCCGCGGGCATGGCCGCTCGAGGCTGATGGAGTGGTCCATCGGCGCCCTGGCCGGGGCCATCAGCCTGTCGACCCTGCTGGTCAAGCAGCACGTGCTCCTCGACGTGCTCGCGGGCGCGGTATGGGCCTTCGCTTCCTGGACCGCGGCGGGTCGGCTCCTGCCTCGCGCGAGCCGGGGCGAGCCGGAGCCGCTCCAGGCCCTCGGCCGGGCGCTCTCGCCCCGCGCCTGGCCGAACCCCTGGCTGATCGCGCTCGCGCTCCTCACGCCCGGGCTCGCCTCTCTCGTCCTGCGCCGCTGGGGCTGAGCCCCTCCGTCAGCCGCGCAGCGGCTCGGCGAGCGCCCGGGGCAGGAGCTCGGCGAGCCCGCGCGCCGAGCCGAAGCGCTCGTGCGCCAGATCGAGCTCGTCCAGGAGTTCGTGGGCAGGGCCCTCGAGATCGAGCAGGTAGGTGCGCGCTCCGGCGTGGCCGGGGTGAGCGGGGTCGCACAGGGAGGGCTCGGAGAACGACAGGAACCCCCGGCACACGAGCGGCCGCAGCGCGTACACCCGGCAGGCGCCCTGCGCGTCGAGCAGCGGGCAGGCCCGGCCCAGGCGGACGAAGGCCTGGCAGGCGACCTCGCGGCTGCCCGCGACGTCCGCGAGCCGCGCGAACTCCTCCCTGGCCTCGAGGAAGCGCGCGAGCCAGCCAGGGACCTCCGCGGGCCAGCGCTCTCGGAGGTGAGCCGCCAGCAGCTCTGCTTCGAAGGAGCAGACGTCGTCGATCCAGTGGCGGCAGCAGGCGCTGCACCCGCGCGCGCAGCGGGTCCGGTAGTCAGAGGCGCCGACCACCACCCCCGCGTAGCGATCGAACAGCTCCAGGATCCGAACCCACCGGCTGCGGAAGCCCGCCGCCAGCGGAGACGGGGCGTCGAGGTCGACCAGCTCCACCAGCAGCGCCTCGATCTCCGCGCACAGCCCAAGCGCGCCGCGCGGGATCTCCAGGGGGGCGCGGCTCACGGCGGGCCCGGCGCGACGGGCTGCTCCGCCGGGAGCGGAGCGGGTTTCATTGCAGCGCAGCGCTCCTCCAGCCCCTCGAGCTTCGGATCCAGCCGGCAGGCCTGCTCGAGGTATCGCTGGGCCTTCTCCCGGTCGCGCAGGATGGTGAGCCAGCCCCGGCGGAAGACCACCGAGGTCCAGTAACAGCTCGCGGCGTTCCCGTCCTCGCAGGCCACCAGGCAGCCGTTGGGATCCTTGCCGCAGGCCATCTCCACCCCCTCGCCGCAGAAGCGTTCGCTCGCCTCGCAGGCCCGACGGAAGAAGACCAGCGCCCTGTCCCGATCGAACCCGGCGCGCTCGTCGGTGCAGAGGTGGCCGCGCGCCTGCCAGGCGCAGGAGTCCGGATCCCTGGCCAGACAACGCTCCGCGCACAGCTTCGGGTCCGCCTTGCACTCGTGGAAGCGCAGGGAGCTGCACTCGCCGGGGTCGAGCTCGCACGCCCGGCGGCTCGCCCGCAGGGCTCCGTCGAAGTCCTTGGGCCCGCCCTCCCCGAGGTACATCGCGGAGGCGGCCTGGCTGCAGCCGAAGGCGTCTCCGGCCGCGCAGGCCTCGAGGCAGGAGTCGCGGTCGCGCCGGTCGTGCTCCTTGTCCTGGTGCCGGCACTCCTCTGCCGGGCTGTTGCACCCTGCCGCCGCCAGGAGGGCGCACCCCAGGACCGCCGCGCCGGCACGGAACGGTTTCACTCGCTCCCCCCCTCGAGCCTCAGCTCGCCTGACTGGATCTTGCGCAGCACCTCGTCCTCGAAGGCCTTGCCCCGGGACCGGCCTTCGTCGGCCTCGCCGAGCTGAATGAGCCCCTCGGCCCGGGCGCGCTCGAGGGCGGCTCCCTCGGCCGCCAGGATGGACGCAGTCTGGTCGCCCGTCGGCAGAGGCACGAGGCGCACGGAGCTCCCCTGGTCCCGCAACATGGCCTCGAGGAGCACGAGCACCGCGTCCACGTCGTACCAATCGCCGAGGTCCTCTGCGCTCACGGTGTAGCGTTTGCCGCCCAGGTATCCCCGGAGCACGTAGGGCCGGCCACCGCCCTCGGGGTCGGGCGGGGGGACCTCCTCGAAGGCCGCGGCCGACAGCGGCGGTCCGGCCAGCGCGGCCAGGGCCGCGAGCAGCCCGTCGTGCTCGTTCGGGAACTGCCCGGTCTCGGTGTCGAAGGAGTGCACCCGGCCGGCGGCCTCGAGGGCCTGCCGCACCGAAACGGCCCCGGACACCCCCTCGGGCAGCGGGCCGGCAGGCAAGAGCCCCACCTTCTGGAGCTTCCGGCCCAGATCGTCCGCGCCGGTGTCGCGGGCGGGATCCGGGCGGTCCGGGGAGACGGGCGACGCCTCGCGGCCCCCGGCGCGCGGGCAGGCGGAGTCGGCCTCCTCGCCGGCCTGCGCGCAGGCCGCAGCGAAAACCGCGCGGTCCTCGGGCGCCGTGCAGTAGGCCAGCGCGTGGTGAAGGGCCCGCCTCAGGCCCGGGTGCTCCGACGCGGACAGGGCCGAGCGCGCCCGCGGGCAGATCTCCTGCCGTGAGCAGTAGCTCACGAGCCTGCCCAGGGCTTCGGCCGAGGGAGGATCGGCCGACGACCCGATCTGGGGCCGCGCCAGCGCGTGCGCCATCGCCAGGAACCGCGTCCACATGTCCTCGTCCCCGGCGCACAACTTGGCCTCCACCAGGGAGCGGGGAGGAAAGCGGTCGTCCCAGCGCCGGAAGTCCTCGGCCGTGGCGGGCAGCGGCGCCTGGAACCGCGCCGGCACCTGAACGACCTCGACCCGCACCCGCTCACCGCGCGCCAGGTGCGTGTCCGCCTGGCGGTCCTTCGCCGCCTTCAACACCGCGACCACATCCTCCTCGGCCTTGCGACGCTCGGCGACCATCTGCTCTGCGGCTTCCTCCCGGTCGCTGCGGAGCCTCAGGTAGCCCACGATGGCTCCGCCGATCAGCAGCACCACCAGGAGCACCTTGATTCGCTTGCCGGTTTCGGGATCCATGCCACCCACCTCCGTCGCCGATCTCTCGCTTCCGTTCCGAGGCTCCAGCTCACTTGATCGGGCCGCGGACCGTCCCCAGATCCACGAAGGCCCGGTCCTTCATCACCACGAAGGGCCGCTCCTCGAAACGCAGCCCGCCCCGGCCGTCATGCTCGATGATCTGCAGCTTGCCCATGCCGTAGCCCATGGGCCCGCGGCTGTAGTAGTGCGCTTGCAGGCGGTAGGGGTAGGCACGCTTCCCGGGCGGGGTGCGGATGGTGAAGCACTCCGGGCCGTAGCCGGTGGTCACGTCCGCGTACAGCTCTCCGCCCGAGGCGAGCGTCCTCTGCGAGTAGAAGGCGTGCCCGCCGCGGCCGTCGTGGATGTGGAAGTCCACGTCGTTGGCGTCCGTCTCCCACACCAGCACGAAGCGCAGGGACGCCCTGTTCTCCGGCCTGCCGCCGGCCTTCTCCAGCCGCGCCGCGATCTCGCCCTGCCGCCTGGGCTCGGCCCGGGTCCAGGCCGCCGCCGCCAGGCCGAGATCCTCGGCCAGGATCTGCTCGTAGCCAGCGAAGCGGCCACCCGGATATCGTTGCGCCAGCCCGCGCTCGAGGGCGGCGAAGGCCTCGGCCGGCTTGCCGGCCTTCAGCAGCGCCATGGCGGCCAGGCGGTGGGAGGCCGGGTGATCAGGCCGTTGCTCGGCGGCCTTGGCGTAGGTGTCGACCGCCAGCCCGAGGGCTGCCGGGCTGCGCAGGCGCTCCAGCCGCTGGCCGGCGTAGCGCCGCAGATCGGCCCGCGTGGGGAACAGATCGATGATCGAACCGTAGGCCCGGGCTGCGCCGCGCAGATCCTTGGCGGCCTCGGCCGTCTCGCCCAGCGCCACCAGGGCCAGCACGTCGCCCGGAGCCTCCTCGCGCCAGCCGAAGGCCAGATCACGGGCCTTCACCAGCTCCTTGCGGCCCAGGAGCTGCATCACGTCCCGCAGCTTGCCCTCGTAGGGGTCTTCTCCCGGGACGTCGTCGGGCGCGGCGACCGCCGGGGCCACCGCGCGCTCGCCCGGCCGGAACACGAGCGGGAACGCGATCTGGACGCTCCCGGCCTGCGGTCCGGGGAAGGTCCAGCTCTTGAGGCGCGACACCAGGCACGCCTCCACCTCGCGATCGCCCAGGGCCGAGGGCGCGCTCCTGGCCTCCGTGACCCGGCCCCTCTCGTCGATGGTGAAGCGCAGGGTCACCCTTCCCTCGAGGGTCGGGTTCCGCCGGAGCCCGCGCTCGTAGCAGCTCTGGAGCTGGCCGCGGCGCTGGCGGAAGACGCGCATGATGACCTCGCGGTCCAGACTGCCCTGGATCTCCGGGCTGGCGATGCTGAGCTGCGCCCGCACCCGCCGGTCGGGCGCCGGCCGCATCGCGGGCCGTGGCCGCGCTGGGGCGGGCCGCTCGACCGCGGACTGGCGTTCCTGCTCCGCCGGGCGGTCTTCCTCCTCGCGGGCCTCGGAGGCCGGCTCCGCGCGCGGCGGGGCGGCCACCACGGGCGCCACCGAAGGCTCCGGCGCGGGCTCCGGCGCGGATGCCGGCCGGGCGTCGGGTGGCGGCGCCGCGCTCCCGGGCGCGCCGCCAGAAGCCAGCGACTCCAGGGGCTGGGCCGATTCAGCCGAGTCCACCCGTGAGCCGTCAGCCCCCCGGGGAGCGGCCGCATCCTCCGCGGCGAGCTCATCGCCCTCGGCAGCGCCGAGCGTGGAATCGCGAGCATCCCCTGCCCGCCCGGCCACCTTCTTCATCTTCATGGAATCCTTGCGGGTCGACCTGTCCGGCGTGGCCAGCGGCGCCTTGGCCACCTCGGGCGGAGGCGGCGGCACCGAGCGGGCCAGCACCTCCAGGCCGCGGCTGCCCACGGTCAGCACGTCGGCCAGCGCCTTGCGCTCGATGCCGTAGCGCTCGTAGTCGGCCTCGGTCTCCAGCACCAGCAGCGCTGTCAGCGGGCACAGCACCCGGTGGCGCATGGACAGCGCGATCACCTCGCGTTTCAGGGCCTCGCGGCGCTCGCCGGCCTCGGCGGGCAGGTGATCGCGCTCGTCGAGCAACCGATCGATGTGCGCCTTGGCGGCCGCGCGCTCGAGCAGCGGCCGCTCGGCCGCGGGCAGCGCGAGCCCGCTCGGAGGCACGGGCTTACCGTCCAGCGTGACCAGCAGGGGCTGGCCGGCAGGCACCTCTGCGTACACCAGGGCCTCGTCTCCCGCCTGCAGCCCCTCCAGGGCCTCGGGCCACACCCAGCGCGCGCCCTCGACCGCCACGCGCACCCTGGCCGCGGCCCGCAGCCGCAGCCGCTGGGCCAGCACGTCCGCCGGCCGGTCGCCGTCCAGCACCGCGCCTGCCTCGGGCAACCCCGCGGTGACCATGGCCCGCAGCGGCGCCTCGTCCCGGATGCCCCCCACCGCCACCGCGTCCAGGCGCGCGACCCCGAGCGGGGCCAGGGCCGCCGCTGCCTTGGCCAGCTCCGCGGCCTCGGCCGGACCGGCCGTGGTCACGCCGTCGGACACCACCACCACCCGTGGGAGCCTCGCCTTGGCCCTGGGGAGGTACCCGCCGAGCCAGGTGAGCGCGGCGTGGAGGTCGGAGGCCCCCAGCGCCCGGCGCCGGGTGAGCGCGCGGAGCGCGTCGGTCCCGAAACCGTCGGCCCGGCCCTCGTACACCAGCTCGGTCTCCTGGTCGAAGGCCACCACCAGGAGCGGCAGCCCCCCGCCCTCCAGCCGGGCGAGCTCCGCGACCGCATCGACCAACTTTCGCAACCCAGCCTCGAACCCCAGCGCACGAGAGGCGCTCGTATCCACCAGCAGCACCAGGCCCCCCACGGCCGCAGGCTCGCGAGGCAGCAGAGGCGAGACCCGGGACACCAGCAGATCGCCCGAACGCAGGCCGGGCGCCTGTCCCTCGGCCGGGATGGCGACCTCCATGTCACGGTCCGGCACCCAGGCGGTGCGTTCGAGCTGTTCCACGCGTGGCGCCGACTGCCCTGCGGTGGGCAGCAGCACCCAGCCGCGGAAGCGCTCGAGCTGTGGCAGGCCGCGGAGCTGTACCCGGAAGGGCTCTGCCTGGCTGAGCTCGTGGGAGTAGGAGATGATGAGCTCCTTGCGGCCGCGCGCCGGGATGGGGAACACGCGGGCGCTGAACTCGTTGCCCGCGGCCTGCTCGAGCAGGGCCGGGTCCTGGCGGCGGTGGAGGAAGTCCTCGTAGGCCCGCCGGGCAGCCTGCTTCTCCAGCACCTCGCCCTCCTGCCAGCGGTCGTCGAGCTTCATGGCGAAGCGGGACAGGCTGGCGCCCTGCGGCAGCGCGATGCGGAACTGCCCCTCGAGCACCCGGTCCTGCGGGTTCTCGAACACCAGGTAGAGCTCGGTGAAGGCCAGCGGCGGCTGCACCACGGCCCGCGCCTCGAGCACCAGCAGCCGGAGCCCGGTGCCATCCGAGGCGGTCAACGACAGCGGCGCGGCGAGCTCGCTCGGAGGACGCTCGACGTCCGCCAGGCTGCCGCCCGGGAACGCGACCCCCAGCGCCAGGCAGGCGAGCAGGGTGAGCAGACCGGACGCACCCAGGGACGATGGACACAGCGCGCGCATGGGTCTTCCTCCTCGGCATACGGCGGTTGCACCTTGGACGGGCCGGAATCTGCAGCGGATCCTACTCCGACCGCCCCGGCCAGGAAAGGCCGTCGGCAGCGCGGGTTGACCTGCAGGGCACCCCCGTGTACGACCAGCTCAGGAGGGCACCCCATGAATCGCCACGCGTGGAGAGGTGCGGGCCTGAGCCTGATGCAGGCGGTCGCCGGGATCCTCGCGCTGGCCGGCTGCGCCGGCGGCCAGGCGACGCGGGAACCCGCCGCGCCGGTGACCAGCGACCGGCCCAGCCAGGCGCCCGAGGTGGCGGCGCCCGCGGCGGCTGCCCGGCCCGGCTGCTTCCCGGAGACCGAGCGCCTGGCCCAGGCCTCGGTCCGCCGCGACCTCCAGGCCATGCTGGGCGACGAGCCCGACCGCAGCCGGCGCGCGGTGCTGCTGCTGCGTCTGGCAGAGCTCGACGTCCAGGAGGCCGACGGCTGCGCCCGGGCAGCCTCCGAGACGGCCGCCGGGACCGAGGGCCGCGCCCACCTGGAGGGGCTCGAGCACAAGCTGCGGCAGGCCGCCGTCGAGGCCTACCAGCGCCTCCGCCGGGACACCCCCGACCACGCGCGGGCGGACGAGGCGCTGTTCGGCCTGGCCGGCCAGCTCGAGGCGCTGGGCGACCGCGAGGCGGCTCTCAAGGTGCACCAGGAGCTCATCGCGCGTTACCCCGCAAGCCGCTTCCTGCCCCACGCCTACCTGGCCTTCGCCGAGCACTACTTCGAGCGGGCCGACCTGGAACACGCCAGCCTGGCCTACAGGAAGGTCCTGGACCTCCCGCACAACGACCTGCGCACCTACGCCCGCTACAAGCTGGCCTGGTGCAGCTACAACCTCGGAGACCTGCCAGCCGCCCTCGAGGGCTTCGCCGCGGTTTGCCAGGAGAGTCTGGCGAACCCCGCGCGCGGGTCGAGCCTGGCCCAGGAGGCCCTCAAGGACTGGCTGCGCACCCTGGCCAGCCTCTCCCCGGCCGATGTGGCCCTGGCCGCCATCCAGCGCCTGGCCCCGGAGCAGGCGGTCGAGCTCCTGGACCGGCTGGCCGGCCTCTACCAGGACCTCGGCCAGCTCGAGGATTCCCGGCGCGCGCTGGAGCACCGGGCCGCCCTGTGCGCCGCCCGCCCTGGCGGCTGCCCCCCGCCTGCAGACCGCTGACCTCAGTCCCCTGCCTGCAATCCGGCTGTGCACCCTGAGCGCCAAGATGCACGCGTGCAGGTTTATGGTACGATTTGCCTCGGTCGCATACCAAGCAGGAGCAAGGCCATGGGACACCACGGGAGGCTTGCCAGGATAGGGATTGTCTCTGGTTGCGTTGTGCTTCTTGCCTTGCCGGAAGCGCGTGCTTGCAGGCTATGCAGAGTCTCTTTTATCGAGGCGATTCGGAGGGCCACTTTCTGTGTGGTGGGCGAGATCGAGTCGGTCGACGAAGAGAAGTCCACGGCGACCATCGAAGTCGAGGAGGTCCTGTTCGGCGACAAGGAGGTCGGTCAGGAGTTCGAGGTGGAGTTCCACTACCGCGATGGCGAAAGATTCGAGGGCCAGCTCCGGATCTTCAGCGACTCGGCAGCCGTCAACTCGGGTCGGGACGACATACCGAGACCTATCTTCACGATCCTTCCGGTCTGCCTCCGAGAGGAGCTAATGCACTCCCGCGGATTGCTTCCTGAACCCATCGACACCCCCACCGCGATCAAGCTATTCCAGGCAAGGACCGACCTGTCACGCGAACTGGCGCGCAAGCACCTCCTGGCCAACTTTCAGGAGGCCATTCCACAGCTACTAGACATGCTCGAGGACGGGGTCGAGGAGAGTATCGATGGCGATGATCTCAAGGAAGAAAGCCACTGTGTTGAGCGCCTGATCGAAGCATTACTGCTCCGCCCGAGTGCCGAGGGGACCAAGTTCATACTCGAGTTGGTCGACGAATTCACCGAAGACGCCGACGGCGAAGTCGACTTCAGTGATCTCAGGGGAGCGCGCTGGAGGAACTTCCTGAGGACCACGTTCCGTGCTCTCGCCGTGCAGGAACCCCTGGCTACTCTGGTCAAGCAACATGTGCTTCGAGCCATCCCGAGCATGGAGCCACTTGGTATTGCCGACGCTGTCGTGGCTCTTCTTGATGCTGACCTCGTGACCGTCGAGGAACTCGACGCGGTTCTCACCGACCCTAAGAGCCAGGACCTCATTGCATACGCCCTCTTCTTCGTTGGCACGCACCGGATGTGGGACCGATTGGGCGTTGGCAGAATCCACGATGACACTGATGAATGCGTCATCTACTACTTGAGGGCCTGCCAGCGTGTGAGAAACCCCGAACTCCGAAGTATCATCGTCCGACACTGGGCCGATGAGTTTGGCACCAAACTGGAGAACCGCTCACTTTCCCTGGAAAGGAGTCGGCTGCAGCAGCGGCAAACCATCAGGCTCGGCACCGACGCTATCCAGGAAATCCTCATGCCCTTCGACAGGAGAGCCAGGGAGCAGAAACACTCCCCATTCGGGTACTATTGACCCTTGTTTCTACGGTCTAACTGTGCTTAATGCCTGAGGTATGCCAAAACGAGGAACCAAGCAAGAACTCGAGGCTCGCCGGATGCTTGCGGTGCCGATGCTCCGGCGGGGCGAAAGCGTC
>Ga0209507_1000228_pt1 | contig 73463 bp, 57 predicted proteins | sample AD_UKC028_MetaG_FD_184414 | JGI IMG/M metagenome (GOLD analysis project Ga0209507, IMG submission 184414) | Active sludge microbial communities of municipal wastewater-treating anaerobic digesters from USA - AD_UKC028_MetaG (SPAdes) (version 2) | ecosystem: Engineered > Bioreactor > Anaerobic >...
ATTGAGCCAAATCGGCAATTGCTCACAATTCATTTTTCGGCCGCCGCCAAAGTTATTCACCGTTGTCTGCGGGGAGCAGAACCGGGCTCTCCTCACCACCGGTGAATAACTTTGGATGAGCTATAAGCGGGTCCGGGGGCGTTGGAATTGCTGTCGGCGTTGGTTTCGCGGCTGGCGTTCGTGGTCGCGAAGCGGTGGGGCGTTCGATGTGGCACGAGCGGAAGCAGCCGGCGTGACAGGCTGAGGGTGGAGGGGAGCCTGGCGCGCTGGCTGCGCCGCGGACGTTCGAATTGGGAAGGCGTGTTCGTGGTCGCGGCAGCGGGGTGCTGGTCCAATTGGTAACGGTGAGCCGCAGGTCCCCGCCACCCCCGTTGCGCAAGCACAGGGGGTGGCGGGGACCTGCGGCGGTCGTGCGGGTGTGCGGTGGGCGGGGGTCGTCGTGGTGGTTGTCCACTCCGCCACAGGCGGAGTGGCTGACGTTACCCCGACGGAGCGAGCACGACGAGCGGAGTCGTCCACCTGGTTATCCACACCGCCACGGGCGGTGTGGCTGACATTGCCCCAGGGGGTGCGCATCGAACCGGAGTGATGGTAGGGAGCGGCCTGCCCTCCAGCCCCGTTGCGAAGCAGAGGGGCTGGAGGGCAGGCCGCGACCGGTGGTGGTGGCGTGAGCGACTGGCAGGCGGAGCGCCGGTTGCGCCGCCGCGGCGCATTCCGGCGCGGAGCCTGGCAGGAGCGGGCGTGGTGGTGGGAGTTCGTCAAGGGGGTGGATGAAAAAAATGTTGCAGCGCGGCGCAGCGCGAGGGTATCGGCGCGCAGCGGGCTGCAACACGCGCCCTGTGTGTTGGGCTGGTGCGTAAAAATGCCGTGCTAGGGTTGCGTCGTGCCGGTGAATTCTAATCATCCCGACTACGACGTGAGCGCAGCCGATTGGTTGCGGGCGCGTGATGTGCTCGCTGGGGAGGATGCTGTCAAAGCCGGGGGTGAGAAGTATCTGCCTCGGTTGGATTCGCAAACGGATGAGGAGTTTGCGGCGTATGTGAACCGGGCCTCGTTCTTCAACGCCACCGCTCGCACTTCGGAAGCCTACCAGGGGTTGATCTTTCGGCGGCCTCCGTTTGTGAAGCTGCCCGAGGGAGGCAGTGGTCTCGGGCGGGCGATGGAGGAGTTCGCGAATGATGCGGACATGCTGGGCACCTCGTTGACTGCCTATGCGAAGATGGTTGTCGGCGATGTCATCGGGCTCGGGCGAGCGGGAACGCTGGTGGACTGGGAGTCGGAGGCGGAACAGCGCGCGTATGCGGTGTTCTATCGGGCGGAGCAGATCATCAACTGGCGGGTGGAACGGGTGAATGGGCGAAGCGTGCCGACGCTGGTGGTGCTCAGGGAGGTTGCTGAAGGGGCGAGCGGGAGTGGCCAGGATGACTTCGAAGCATCGCCCGTGGAACAAATCCGGGTGCTGCGCCTGCTGGTTGGGAATGAGGGCGATGTCTTCTGCCGCGTGGAAGTGTGGCAAGAGAAGGAGCGGCCTTGGTCGGCCTGGGCGGGGCTGCGGCGCGCGAAGAAGGAGTGGGTGCTGGTGGAGTCGCGGCTGCCGCGGCGGCTGGGGAGGCCGCTGCCGCTGATTCCGTTTGTGTTTCATGGGCCGCGGCATTCGCGGCCGGATGTGGATCGCGGGCCGCTGGAGGACATCGTGGCGGTGAACCTGGACCACTACCGCCTGGATGCTGATTTCAAGCATGGGCTGCATTTCACGGCGCTGCCCACTGCCTGGGTGAGTGGATTCGACAAGGGCGCGAGCCTGCGGATCGGTTCGAGCTCGGCCTGGGTGAGTGAAACGCCCGGTGCGACGGCTGGGTTCCTGGAGTTTACGGGCCAAGGGCTGACGACGTTCGAGCGTGCGATGGATCGCGACGAGCGGCTGATGACTGTGCTCGGCTCGCGGATGCTGGAGGAAGCAAAGCGGGTGGGCGAGACGGCTACGGCGATTGAGCTACGGCAGTCGGGCGAATACAGCATCCTCGGTGGTGTGGCCTTCAGCGTGAGCGAGTCGCTGACGCAGGTGCTGCGTTGGGTGTATTGGTGGAACTCGACGGAGGAACTCCCGGATGACGTGAGCGACACGCAAGTGCTGATGCAGCTCAACACTGATTTCAGCACGAAGGGTCTAGCGAGCCAGGATGTGCAGGCGATTGTGGCGGCGTGGCAAGCAGGGGCGATCAGCCAGGACACGATGCATGAATTGTTCCGCCGGGGTGAGGTCCTTCCCGAGGGCAGAACAAATTCGGAAGAGGCGGCGCTGATCAAGAGGGATGAGCGCGAGCGGGTGGCGCAAGAGGCTTTGGCTCCGGCGCATGGTGCGGCGGAGCAGGTGTGAGTGAGTTATGGCACTGAAATACAAGATCAAGTCGAAGGATGAAATTCCGGCGGAGCAGCAGGCGCTCTATGTGGAGCGCGATGGCGCCTGGTTGCTGGATGTGGATGGCGCGGCGGACAAAGCGAAGCTGGATGAGTTCCGCGCGAACAACATCGCGCTGAGCAATCAGCTCGCGGAACAGAAGAAGCGCTTTGAGGGGATTGATCCTGACGAGGTGCGAAAGTTGGCCGAGGAGAAGCAGCGGCTCGAGGAAGCGCAGCAGATCAAGAGCGGCGAAGTGGACAAGGTTGTCGAGAACCGCCTCAAGACTGCGAAAACGGAGTGGGACAAGCAGTTCGCGGCAGTGACTTCCGAGCGGGATTCACTGAATGGCCGGCTGACGGCCATTCAGATTGACCAGGGCGTGATTACCACCGCGACGAAGCGTGGGCTGCGGCCTACGGCGATCCCTGACATCACGGCGCGAGCGCGAACTGTGTTCCGCCTGGTGGATGGCGCGCCGCGCGCCTACGAGGCCGATGGCCAGACGGTGCGTGTTGGGAAAGATGGAATCACGCCGATGACTTTGGATGAGTGGGTTGAGCAGCAGGTTGCTGACGCTCCTCATCTGTTTGAATCGAATGCGGGCAGCGGTGCTGCCAGCAACGGCTCCGGTGGAGTCGGTAACAGGTCCGTGAAGAACCCGTTCCGTAAGGACACGTGGAACCTCACGGAGCAAATGAAGTTGCAGAAATCCGACCCGCAGTTGGCGGCACGGCTCAGGGCCGCGGCCTGATCCACGCGGGTCACAACCGGAGATTGTGAGATATGGCTAAGACAGCAGTGGCGGACATTATCATCCCCACGGAGTTCGAAAAATATGCCATCGAGCGGACAGCGGAACTGTCGCGCTTTGGCGAGTCGGGCATCATCGAGATGGCGCCCGAGTTTGATGAGTTGGCGCAGGGCGGCGGGCGGGAAGTGAAGATGCCGTTCTGGAAGGACCTGACTGCGACCCGACAGCTCTTGAGCGATTCGGCGTCGCTGACGGTGAACAAGATCCAGGCGGACACTGACATTGCCCGGATTCACAACGACGCGCAGGTGTGGAGTGTAAACCACCTGGCGAAGGTGATCTCGGGTGATGATCCCATGCAGGCAATTGTGGACCTGGTGGCGGCCTATTGGGCGCGGACGGATGAGGGGCTGGTGATCTCCTGTCTCAAGGGGATGTTCGCGGCGGCCAGCATGAGCGGCAATCTGCTGGCGATTCACTCGGAGTCGGTGGCCGGGCAGTCGGCGACCACTCGGCTCAATGGTGCGACGTTCGTGGATGCTTGCGCGAAGCTGGGCGATGCGGCCAGCCGGCTGACGGCGGTGGCGATGCATTCGGGCACTGAAGCTGCCTTGAAGAAGCTCGACCTGATTGACTTCCTGCCGGACAGCCAGGGGAAGCCGAGTCTGGCGAGCTTCCAGGGCCGGAGGGTGGTGGTGGACGACAACCTGCCGACGCGCGCGGGCACCACGGATGGGACGGTCTATACGACCTACCTGTTCGGGCCGGGGGCGTTTGCCAAGGGTGTTTCGCCGCTGGACGGTGCGCCGCTGCAAGGCGGCCACGGGACGGAGGGTGTGGAGCTGGCGCGTGTGCCGCTGGACAGCGACACGGTGCTGATCAACCGCAGACGTTACATCCTGCATCCTCGTGGCGTGAAGTTCACCAGCGCGAGCGTGGCGGGTGACTCGCCGACGAATGCGGAGCTGGAGACCTCCAGCAACTGGGTGCGCATCTGGGAGAACAAGAACGTGCGCCTGGTGGCAATCACGCACAACAACTGAGTGCGGAGTGCGGAATGCGGAGTGCGGAGTTGAGCCGCACTCCGCAACCGCGCCGAGAAAGGAAAACGATTATGGGTAAAGAGATTCCGCGCAGCTTCGAGAGGATTCGGAGCGGCGAGCAGATTCAATATCTGACGTTCACCAACGTCGCGGCGGCGGTGGCGGCTGGCGTGACGGCGGCGAGGTTCCCGCGGCGCATCATTCACTTGAGCGCGGGCGGAACGGGTGCGGTGCCGTGCCTGGCCATCAGCGACGGCACCAATTGGAAGCAGATCGCGATTGGGGCGAACGCCATTTAGGAAAAGCAGAAATGAGTGAGTTGCTGCCAATTATTCGGCGGGTGAGGCGTCCGCTGTTGCCGGTGGAGGGCCTTGCCGGCGGCCATCAGGCGAACGCCAAGCCCGCGGTGGTGCCCGCTGCTGGTTCTGACATCAGTGCGGCCACGACTAAACCCTCCAACCCACCGGAGCCCAAGCAGAATGGCCAAGTTGCTCCATCTCAACCGACCGAATACGCGCGTTAGCAAAGCCCTGCGCGCCTGGTGGGTGATGCGGCGGCAAAAGCGGCGGCGGCGGCAAGGCCAGCCGGAGTTGCCGCCGCTGCCAACGGTGTTGGTGGGTAACGGGTCTTACTATGCCCAGCAGGAATGGTTCAACACTGTGTTTGAGGTGCAGGTGGACCTGGGAGGCTGGCCTGAGGCGATGGTGGAGATTTGGCTGAATGTCAACGAAGGCGGGTTCGCGTTTCTCGATCTGGTCGCGAGCGACATCGGCGAGTATTTGCATGTGCTGGCCGCCTATGGCGAGGAGTTGCTGGTGTACAAGGCGCGGTATCGGAGCGCGACGGGGGAGCTGGGGCCGTTTTCGAATGAGCTGGCGATTCAAATCGTGATCTGAGCTATGGCACTGACACTGATCAAAGAGGATGGCACGGGGAAGGCGGACGCGAACAGCTACGCGAGCGTGGCGGACGGGGACGCCTATTTCGAGGCGCACTTGTATGCGTCGGCGTGGACGGCTGCCACTGCGACTACGAAGGCCGCGGCGTTGGTGATGGCGACGCGGTTGGTGGATTCGCAATACCAGTTCAACGGCTATCGGGCGCATGAGGAGCAGGCGTTGCAGTGGCCGCGGGAGCGGTGCCCGGACCCGGACCGGAATGCAGTGACGAGCTCACTGCAGTCGCCGGTGCTGAGCAGCTTCGTGCCGAATGATGAAGTGCCGAAGGGTGTGGTGGAAGCGGTGTGCGAGATGGCGCGGGAATTGTTGATCGCGGACCGGACGGCGGCGCCGCCGGGTGAGGGGATCAGCTCGCAGCAGAGCAGCACGTCGTCCCACGATTCGAGCGGCGGGTCCAGCAGCCAGACGAGCATCAGCTACAGCAAGGAGGACACGCGGCCGATTGTGTCGCGGGTCGCCCAGGCGATGCTGGCGAAGTACGGCGCGGTGATTCAGGGCGGCAGCGGCAGCGTGCGGCTGGTGAGAGTATGAAGGGGCTCTGGACCTTTGTGATGTTGGCGTGTGCTGCGGCGGCTGGCGCTGAGCGGCTGACGCTGGCGTGGGATCCCTCTCCCTCGATGGGCGTGTCGGGTTACCGGCTCTACTACGGCACGAATACGCGGTCGTATCCGTTCGTGACCAACGCGGGCCTGGTGCTGACGCAGTCGGTGGTGTTGCCGTGGCGCGGGCGTTGGTTCTTCGCGGCAACGGCGTATAGCACCAACGGTCTGGAGTCAGATTTCAGCAGTGAGGTGTCGTGGGAGAGTAAACCGTTGCCGCCGGCGATGGCAGGCAAGGCCTGGGTGCGGCTGGCGCCTGTGTTTGGGCGGAGCACGAACCTGGCGGCCTGGGGAAGTGTCACGGGCGAGGCGACGTGGTTCCCGGCGACGAACCGCATGGAGTTCTTTCGAGTGAACCGGCTCCTGATGGAGCGAGTGATGGTGCCATGACGAACATGATTTCAGCGGATTTGATCAGGAGCGTGGATCACGCGGCGGCCATGAACGACCGCTGGCTCTTTGTGGCCAGCCTGGTGGTCTTCGGGGTCTTCGCGTGGTTCGTGATGCGTTACTTCGTGCTGCAGCACGAGCGGCTGATCGAGGACCACAAGCAGGCCAGGGACAGCTATCAAGAGAGCCTGCGTGGTGTGGTGGCGGAGCAGAGCGCGGCGAACGCCAAGCTCATCGTCTGCCTGGACAACAACACAAAAGTTCTGGAGGAGTGCAGGGATGAGCTGCGGCTCGTCCGGATGGAAAGGAAGCAAGTATGAAGATGAGTCGTGGTGAGAAGATTGTTTGGGCAGCGGCGGTGGCCGGGGCGCTGGCCCTGCTGGTGGCCTGCGCGAGCGGGTGCGCGTCGTTGGACCGGGCTGCGTATAAGCAGGAGGTGACGTGGACGAACGCGCCGGTGGTGCATGTGTTCACTAATACGGTGGTGCTGACCAACACGGTGCCGGTGGTGCTGGAGCGGACCAATGTTGTGTACGTGACAAACGCGAGCACGGGCGCGGTGGCGGGGTACATGTCGCGCGAGCCGGTGGCGACGAATTTGGTCTCGGCGGTGGTGACTAACCTGGTACCGGTGTTCTACACGAACGTCGTGCAAGTGCCGGTGACGAACCTGGTCGCCAAGCCGGAGACCGAAGCGGTGATTCAGGCTGCGGGATCTGTGGTGAACACGTTCGCGCCTGGCATTGGCAGCATTCTGGCGCTGGCGCTTGCGGGGCTGTATCACGGGTACAGACAGGTCCGGAATCGCAGGGTGAACGAGGCGCTGATTCAGGGAGTGGAGACCGCACGGGCCGTTCTCACTACCACGCCGCAAGGTCAGGCCGCGGATGCGCAGTTCGTGAAGTGGTTGATGGAGCATCAGAAGGAGGCGGGCGTCTTCACGACCGTCTCGGGACTCGTCGAGCAACTCACCGACAATCCTGCGGCAAGGATGACGGCGCAAGAGATCGCCGAGCGCGTTGAGAGGGCGAGGTTGACAACGGCGGCCCGTAGTAGTAGCAGTGGTGCCGCGAGCTGATTGCGTGGGCTGAAGCCGTTGCCTAGTGTTGCTGGCTCCGTTGGCCACTTTGTTGGCTAGGGTTGCCCAAAAGTGCTAAAAGTTACGTAGGGTAGCGGTCGGTGTTTGAAAATGGCAGACACGCAATTGGACCAATAGAAATGGGCCTGAAACGAGTGTTGCAGGCAGTAACAATTAGTCGGTCCGGGGTGTGGTGAACGGTGAAATTCGAACTCCGGAGCCGAAGGTTGTGGGTTCGACCCCCGCCTCGCGTACCAGCTTCCGGGGCTTTCCTGCTCGTAATACGCGCAACGAAAATCCCCGTCCGTTCTCAAACGGCTCTACCGTTGCAGTGACTTCCAGCACGGGATAGCGCACGGTCGCCAGGCCGTAGCTTTGGTAGGTCCGTGTGAACAGTTCCGTTTCCACCATGCCTGTCCAATCCGCCAGCGTGAGAAATTTCATCGGCTCGCCGGTGATCTGGTGATGCGTCCGCTGCTCGACTACCAGCCCGCACGTTACCACCGTTTCGCCGGTATGTTCGCCCAGCCGCGCCACGGGGCAATACGTGTCCCACGCGACGCTGTCATACAATTCCAGCGGGTGCCCGCTCACCGCGTAGCCGAACAATTCCGTTTCGGCTTCCAGCCGCTCGCGCTGCGTCGGTTCACCAAGCAAAGCGGGATTCTGGATGAAGAAGTCCGAAATCGGATTCGTGCTCGCATCGAAATCGAACTCTAAATTCTGATTCCCGATTTTGGACTTAGGACTTAGGACTTCAGAATTCGCCAGCTGCTGGGCTTCCCAAAACTGCCGTGTGCGCGATTGGCTGAACTCATCGAAGCCGCCCGCGCGAATCATCGTCTCCAGTTCCTCCGGCAACGGTTTTACCCGGTGATGAAAGTCAGCCAGCGAAGTGAATGGTCCGCACTCGCGTTGGGCCAGCAGCCGTGTGATCGTGCGCTGGGTGAGTCCTTTGGCGCGGATCAATGGAACGCGGATGGCGTTTGGGGTCGTGTTCCTCTCCTCTGCGTGGTGGAGGAGAGGCTTGGAAAGAGGAGGCGCTTGTGTTTCACCTCTCTCTGGCGATCTCCCCGTTCGTTCCTTGCGGAGCGAGAGGGAACACGCTACCGCCTGAAACCCCGGCCCAGGTTCATTGACAGTCGGCGGCAGAAATGTCAATCCGAGCCGGTAGCTTTCCAGCACATAAACGAGCGGGTCGTAAAATCCCTTGCCGTTGGTCAGCACCGCCGCCATGAATTCCGCCGGGTAATTGTGCTTGAGCCAGGCGGCTTGGTAGGCCTCAACGCCGTACGCCGTCGAATGGGCCTTGCAGAAGGCGTAACCGGCAAAGCCGGTGACCAAGCCGAATACTTCTTCGATTTTCTCCGGCGCATGTCCGCGCGCCCTGGCCGACGCGAAGAATTCCTCTCGAAGCTCCGCGATGACAGCGCGCTTTTGTTTGTTCAACGCGCGCCGCAATACGTCCGCGCGTCCGGGTGGCAAGCCGGCGAACGCTTCGCAGATTTGCAGAATGTGCTCCTCATAGACCACCAGCCCGAACGTGTCGCGCAATACGGGTTCCAGCGACGGATGCGGATACGTCACCGGTTCAAGCTTCTGATAGCGCCGCGTGAAGGCCAGTTTCTTTCCTTCGTTGGCCGCACCGGGCCGGATGACGCTCACAATGGCAATCAGCGTGTCAATGTCGCGTACATTGCATTGGCGGCACAGGCTGGTCATGGCCGGGCTTTCAATGTGGTGCACCGCCCGGGCGCCGCCGCTGGAAATCGTTTCCCAAACCTGCGGGGCTTGCCACGGCTCCAGCCCATCCTCCGTCCGGGGGGCACTCTCTCCCCGTCGGAGGGAGAGAGGGTCGGAGTGAGGGGAATATCCGTCGAACCGGGGTTCATGGGGAGGGCGGCTCTCCGCCGAGAGAGGGGCGCTTTTAGAGGTGTCCGTCACCCTTTGCCGCGCAGTGCAAGTTTGCAGATCCACTTCCACCCCACGCCCCGCCAGCGACGCCTTCGCGTCGCGCATTACGGCCAGCCCGCCTTGCGCGAGCACATCCACCTTCACCAGTCCAATGGCTTCCACGGCGTCCATATCGAAGTGCGTGGTGGGATAGCCCTTGTTGGAAATGAACGTCGGCGTCAGCTCGTGCATCGGCTGGCGCGAGAGCACGACGCCGCACGGGTGCATCTTCGGGTAGCGCGGGAAACCGTCCAGGAACTCCGCCATATCCAGCGCGGTCTTGAACGGTTCTTCGTTCAGCGGCAGGTCGCGGTTTTCAGGACTGGCGGCGAGCAACTGGCGCAATGTCGCCCCGCCGCTGGGCGTGTGTTCCGCCGGTATCCAGCCGCCGCCGAAGCTCCACGGGAAATGGTCGGTGAAGCGGCGCACTTCACGTTCAGCCACGCCGAGCACTTTCGCCACGTCCGCGAACGCGCTGCGGGCCTGGAACGTCGAAAAGCCACCCACCACGGCGCAATGCTCCCGGCCGTATTTGGCAAAGATGAGATCCACCACGTCGTCTTTGCGGTCGTGCGGGAAATCAATGTCAATGTCCGGCAGTTTGTTAAGCCCCATGCGCTCCGGATTCAGAAAGCGGCGGAAATAGAGGCCGAAGCGAATGGGGCAGACATCGGAAATGCCGAGGCAATAACAGACGAGCGAATCCGCCGCGCTGCCGCGCGTTATCCACTCGATGCCGTGCGCGCGGCAGTGCTGCAGTATGTTCCAGACGACGAGAAAGTATTCTTCGTAACCGACGGCGCTGATGATGCTCAACTCCTGATTAATTTGGGAACTGAGCGTCGAGAGCCGCGAGGCCGGGTAGCACCGCCGCGCGCCGGTCATCACCAGCTTGTGGAGGAACTCGCGCGGCGATGAACCGTCCGGCGGAATAAACGCGGGGAATTGCGGTTTGCCGAATGGCAGCTCGAAGTTGCACCGCTCGGCGATTTCAAGCGAGTGTGCGAGCCACTCGGGATGCTCGCGGCACGCCCCGGCCATTTCTGCCGGCGCGCGGAAGTGAAACCGCCCGTTCCTGCGTTTGGCCGGGTGCTCCTGACGAAGCAAGGTCAGCGTGCGAATGGATTGCACGATGTCGTATTTCATCCGGTCACCCGGCAGCGCGTATCGAATCGCCGGACACACAACGATGGGAAACTCCCTTTCCGCAGCCGATGAGGGGAAGGATCTTTTCATTGCCATCCGGTAGAAACGACCGGGAAACAACTCAGCCAGCCGCAAGTCCGCACTCACGGCTATCAGACCGTCTGTGAGGCCACCCAAGTGCTCAAGCGCGACGGGGCGGCGTTGCCGGGCTGCTGCCGCGCCCTCCTCCTCCTTTTCAGCCTGGAGCGACAACAGCCGGTTCAAATTGTGATAGCCGCGATCCGATTCGACGTAGAGCAAGAGCGGATACCCGTTCACTTGCAATTCCGTGCCCAAAAGCGGTTTGATGCCCGCACGCTTCGCGGCCTGCGCGAACTCGACCGCGCCGTGCACATTGCCGATGTCCGTCAAAGCAATCGCCGTCATGCCATGTTGTTCGGCTAGGTTGACGATCGCGGCGGGCGAAAGGGTCGAGTCGAGAAACGTGTAGTAACTGCGAACGCGCAGCGGCACGTAACGGGCAGTATTTCGCATCCCTGCGGCAGCCGGCGCGAGCCGTCTCGATCCTGCGGTATTCCGTGCGCCACACGCCGTGCCCCGCGTTTCCGCACCCTGCGGCGCGGCGCGCAGACGCAAATCGTGGCCGCGCAAAACAACCGACCAACCCTTGTTGCGCCGCAACTCGTCCAGCGCCGACGCCAGCCGTTCGTGTGCTTCGTGATTGCGGGTGTTGAGGTCGAGCGGCAATTCGCCACGGAACATGCCGTCGTACACGTTGGATAATTTCAGCGACACCATGCGCAGGCTCACGCGCCGCTGCCACGCCTCGCGCAGCAGCCCGCGCAAGCGCCCGTAAATGTCCGTTTCCAGGTCGGTAGGTTCGGCCAGGCTTTCGGCGCGCTGGTTTTCATCGCGGTCGTTGTAACGCACCTTCACGGCCAGCGTGCGCACACTTCGGTCCTCCTCGCGCACCGTGGCAAACAAACGGTCGGCCATGCGCCGCAGCACGGCCTCGACGTATTCCTCGTCCGTCACGTCCTGGCTGAACGTTTCCTGCTGGCTGTATGATTTCTGCGGTGCACTGGCGGGAACCAGCGGGCGGTCGTCCACCCCGTTGGCGAACTGCCGCAGGACGGGCGCCTGATTGCCCAGGGGCAGCGCGAGCAGGTCAACGGGCGTTGCGGCAATCTGCCCGATGTCCGCGAGCCCCGCCGCGTTCAACCGCGCGGCGGTTTTCGGCCCGATGCCCGGCAACCAGCAATTCGGCAGTGGACGAAGAAATTGTTTCTCCTGTCCCGGGGGCACAGTTTGCAGCGCGGCGGGCTTGTTGAGCTTGGACGCAATCTGGCTGACGAGCTTGTTCGAGCCGATGCCCTCGCTGACGGTGATTTTCAGCGATTGGCGGATTGCCTTGCTGATGGTCAATGCAATTGCGACAGACGGTGCGCTGCGGTTGGCAGTGATGTCGAAATAGCCTTCGTCAATCGAAGTCTGCTCCACGCTCGGCGTGAAATCGTAGGCGTAGCCAAACATCCAGTTGGAAAATTGCTCGTAGCGTTCATAGTCGCCGGGGAGCACGATGAGCTTCGGGCACAGTTTTCGCGCCCTGGCTGTGGGCATCGGCGTGTAGATGCCGAACTGGCGCGCCTCGTAGGAAGCCGAAGCAATGATGCCGCGGCTTTCGCCGCCGACAGCGACGGGCTTGCCCCGCAGCCGCGTGTCGGCGGCTTGCTCAACGGACGCGAAGAAGGCGTCGGCGTCGAGATGGATAATAGTGCGGGGCATCGTTCATCCCTTCGCTTTTCGGATGAGCGCCTTGAACACGCCCTGAATCATCAACTCTTGCGCGGGGATCAAGTCGGGATACTTCGGGTTCTCCGCTCGCAAATACGGCTTCCCGCCTTTCAGGACAAAGGTTTTGAGCGTGCTTGCCCCGTCAATGAGAGCGGCGACGATCTGCCCGTTGCGCGGTTCCAGCCCGTGTTCCAGAACGACAAAATCGCCGTCGAGAATGTGCCGGCCAATCATGGAATCACCCGTCACGCGCAAAGCAAAAGCGTTCCGTGTTGGCTTGTATCCGATGCTTTCCACATCCACCGAGACGCAGCCTTCGGCATCCTGCTCGCGGACTTGCGGCAAGCCCGCTGGAATTGAACCAAATAGCGGAATGTCCGCGATGCGGTTGCGGAGCTTTGCGAGCGGGGACGTGACGCGCAACGCCCGCGCCTTGCCGGGTTGGGATTCGAGGCAGCCCTTTTGGCGCAGCAACCGCACATGCTCCGTTACAGAGTTGAGGCTGCGGAAACTAAACTGGCTGGCAATTTCCTGGTAAGTAGGTGTTGCGCCCTGCGTTTGCTGCCATTTTTGGATGAAATCAAGAATCTGCTGCTGTTTTCGCGTTAGGCCTGTCATACTGTATATATATACAGTATGCCCTCCAATCCAGATGTCAATACCGTATCCGCTTCAATCATCGCAACTCGACGCCGGCGACGGTGTAATTTTTGTGGACATTGCTGCCGGGAGGAGAAATGATTCGTTCTATGGGTGCAGGCGTACAAATCTACTTATCCAAACCTGGCGGCCAACGGCAAGGTCCCTATACACTCGACCAGATCAGGCGAGACCTCGCCGCGGAGAAGTACCTCGACACTGACTACTGGGCCTGGCATGACGGCCTCCCGGAGTGGGTTCCGCTTTACAACCTGCCCGGCATTTCCGAGAAAGGCGTCCCCGCGGCTCCAACTGTTGCCGTACCGCCACCGGAGCCAGTGCCAGTTCCCGCCCAACCGCAGGCATCGTCTCCGAGTGATTCTTCCGCAGCACGGGCCCTAGTCTTACCTGCCCCCGAGCCGGAAACAGCATCTGGGCCACCCGCACTTCCACCCCAAGTAGCCGCCGGCATGCCTTTCTCCGCCTTGCACCACATTTTCCTCTTCACTACTGGCGAAGGGCCTGCTGCCTGGCAGTCGTCCGAGGTGGCGAGGATGCTCGAGGCGGTTATCGGCATGGACTTGGCTACCATCCGCCAGAATGTCCCTCGGGATGTCGTGGCCAAGTGCACTGCTGGTGACTTGCTGAAGCCGGATGGTTCGATTTCTGATGCTGTCTGGCGAGCGATGGCCACCTTCCAGCCGGACCTCGTGCTGCAGGCGCGAAACCGGCGCCATCGAGTCTGCGTCCGCACTTTCCGCATCGAGGCCGACGTCGTGGCCGCCCTGGTGCTGTTCTACGACAAAGAGAAGTTGTAAAGGAAACGCCTGATTGGCGTGTACGCGCGCTGCCGGACCCCTGCCAGGCGGGGCTAATTGCCCGCCGTCGGCGTTGGAGCCTCGGCCGGAGCGGGCAGGTAGATGTAGCGGTTCGGCTGGGTTGGCAAGTAGGCGTTGCGTTGCGGAATGGCCGCGCGATCAAATGCCTTATAATCCTTGATTGCCCCAACGCGCGCAATGCGCAGCGATTTGCGGAGCAGGCCGCGCCCATTCGCCGTAGAATCGCTAAACCGGCCCGTGCCATAGCCTACGCCGCGCGAGCCCGAAAGATTGGACGAGAAATACTTCATGCCGACAATTTTGTTTTGCTCGTCCCGAACCCACTCAATGAAGATGACGGCGTGGCCGCCCGAGGGTGTCGTGCTATAGCTGAGGAAATCCCCAGGTCGCACCTCCTCGAAGTCCGTGATCGCGCGCCCCAGCCCGTAACCCACGATGCCCCGCTGTTCGCAGTCGCCCGGGCCTTCGATGTACCAAAGCTGCAGCAGGTTGAACAGATCGCTGAACGTCATGCCGTTGAAGTCGTCCGGGTCCAGTCCCTTCTGCACGTTGCGCAGCTTCATCGCCCGCACAAACGCCTCGAACGTGAATCCGCAGCAATAGCTGCAGCGCGATCCGTCCGGGTAGGCTTTGGCGACCACCATGCCCTTGTACCAGAGGTCCTGCGTCACCCCGTTGTAGATGTCGTATTCCCGGGGTGTCCAACCGCAATGATAGGGATATGAGCCGTCGAGCGGATAGGCGGAAATGACCTTCATTACGTAAGGGTTGAGCGATCCCTCGGCATCATCCGTTACCATGTCCTCACGGGCGTAGGCCTTGGCCAGGGCCTTGTCCACTGGCGAAAACCCTCGCTCGTCCACTGGATATACGCGCGGCGTGTAGGTGTAGCGTTTGGCCGTCGCAGCCGGCTTGTTGGTGTTCGGGGTGGCAGTCACAGGCGCCTGCTTCGTTGCCATGTGAGCCGCCGCTGAGGCTGGAAGTGTGCAGGTGCAGGGCTCCGTGTGGCGGCACCCGGCGAGCCCAAGACTCGCAAGGGCAAGACCGGCGGCTGCGATGAACGGCAGATACCGCTGAGAGGAGCCGGGCGAAAGGCGAGGCACGACAGAATTCGGATTCACTGGCGCATGGTAGCAGGGGCAGCAGGTGGTTTCAAGCGCAACCTTCCAGCGTACGACTGAGGGAACGCATGCTGGAAAGAACCCCGTGCGACAGGCTGGGCTTGATTATAGGCGCCGGGCCAACCGCGCCGCCAGTCGGTCGAGCGCCGGCGAGCGGTCGAGCGTGGTGAGCCGTACTTCCAGCAGGCAGAAACTCGTGGTCCATTTCTCAGCCTCCAGCAGCGCGCGGTCCAGTTCGGCCTCGGTTTCCACGACGAAGCCCCTCCCCGTTCCCAGGACTTCCGGCAGGCGATGGTATCGCCACGGCCAGACATCGTTGTAAGGGCCGTCCTGCATGTGCCGTTCGGTGCCGTAACCGCCGTTATTGAGCAGCACGACGATGGGGTTGAGCTGGTAGCGGGCCACGGTGGCCAGTTCCAGGCCGGTCATCTGGAAGGCCCCGTCGCCGACCAGGACGAGGGGGCGCAGCTTCGGGTTGGCCAATTGTGCGCCGATGCTGGCGGGCACAGCGAAGCCCATTGAGGTGTAGTAGGCCGGGCTGATGAATTCGGTGCGCGCGCGGATGAACAGGTCCGCGGCGCCGAACAGAGCATCGCCCACATCAGCCACAACGACCGTGCGGTCCGAGAGGAAGGCGTTTAGGCGTTCGAAGAGGCGCCGCACGGTAAGCGGCTTGCGAGGGTACGGAGCGCGTCGCGCGGCCTGCACAGTGACTTGCGCGGGGCGGGGGATCCGGCCCAGCTTGCGCCGGCGGAGAGGGAGGCGCACCAGGCCGCGAACGAAGTCTTTAAATCGTACTTCTTCGTATGTGTGGTAGCGGATGGAGAGCTTCTCGCTGGTAGCGTAGATGGAGCGGGCGGGATCGAGGCGGGCAGTGTAAATGCCGAGGTTGATGTCCGTCATGAAAGCACCGAGGAGGATGACGCAGTCGCTGTGCTCGACATACTGGCGCACGTCCTCCCGGCCCATCGCGCCTTCATAGACCCCGAGATAGAACGGCTGGTGCTCGCCGATGACGGACTTGCCAAGCACGGTGGCAGCGACCGGGATGTTTGTTTTGCGGGCAAGCTTAAGCAGTTGATCCTGCAAGCCGAACCGGTGGACCTCCACGTCGGCAAGAATGACCGGCCGGCGGGCGCGGGCAATCATCTGCCCGGCTTCGGCAAGGGCTTCGCGCAGGCTCCGGGGATCGCTCCGCTCGTGGAGCTCGGGGGGCTGGTGGTGGGGGATTCCGGGCACCGTGACGAGATCGCGGGGGAGTTCAATGTAGACGGGCCGCTTGTAACGCAGCGCTGCATGCAGCACCCGGTCTATCTCCTGGAAGGCAGTCTGCGGATCGCCAAGTACGGTTGAGGCAACGGTCAACTCTTCGAAGACCTTCTTCTGGGTGTCGAACTCGCGGACCTTGTGGTGGAGCAGGGGATTCTTCTCGCGTTCTTTGATGCCGGGCGCGCCGCTGATGACGACGACGGGAGACTTCTCCGCGAAGGCTTCGGCGGTGGTGTTGGCGACCTTCAAGCCGCCGACGCAATAAGTCACGCAGACCGCTCCCAGGCCGCGCACACGGGCGTAGGCGTCGGCGGCAAAGCCGGCGCCCTGCTCGTCACAAGTGTTGATCAGGCGCAGCTTGCTGCGGAAGAGCTGGTCGTAGAAACCAAGCACGTAGTCTCCAGGAATGCCAAATACATGGCGCACCCCATGCGCGTAAAGCCGTTGGATGAGGTATTCACCGATGGAGAGCGAGGTCTTCATTTGCCCTGCACTCAGGCTAACATGCTCGGTGGAAGGGGTCAAAGCCCGTTGCGGGCATGAGCGAAGACAAGAGCCAAGGGGAATGCCAAAGGGAATGCTTTTGACTTCATTCTGCTTCGCCCTACATTGCGGCGTTAAACCGAATCATCTGCACATGCTGACGGACCACGACATCAAGAACGCGCTGCGAGCAGTCAAGTACCCGGGCTACAGCCGGGACATTGTATCCTTTGGCCTCGTGAAGCAGGTTGCGGTTAACAACGGAGTGGTCAGTGTCGCGCTGCAACTGACGACGGGCAATCCGGACATCGCAAACCAGATCAAGCTGGAGAGCGAACAGGCGTTGAAGGCGATGCCGGGAGTGACACAGGCGAACGTGGAGGTGAATGCGCAAGGCGCGCAACAGCCAGCGGCGGGGCAGAGTCCCTGGGCGCAACAGCAAAAGGTGCCAGGCATCCGGCGAATCATGGCCGTAGCCAGCGGCAAGGGCGGCGTGGGCAAGTCCACCGTGTCAGTGAACCTGGCGTGCGCGTTGCAGCGACTTGACGCGAAGGTCGGCCTGCTGGACTGCGACATTTACGGTCCGACGATACCGCTGATGATGGGAGTGCACGAGCGGCCGACGATCAGTGAGGCGGAGAAGATGGTGCCGCCCGCCAACTACGGCGTGAAGCTTATGAGCATGGGTTTTCTGGTGGAGGGCGACCAGCCAGTCATCTGGCGCGGGCCGATGATCATGAAGACCATCCAGCAGTTCTTCAGCGCTGTGGAGTGGGGCGAGTTGGACATTTTGGTAGTGGACTTGCCACCCGGCACGGGAGACGCGCAGCTTTCACTCTGCCAGACGGTGCCGCTGGACGGGGGCGTGGTCGTGACCACTCCTCAGGAGGCGTCGTTGGGGGTGGTGCGCAAGGGCATCGCGATGTTCCAGAAGGTCAGCGTGCCAATTCTAGGGATGGTGGAGAACATGAGTTATTTCACTGCCCCCTCGGGCGAGCGCTTGGAGATCTTTGGCCACGGCGGCGGGCGAGCGGAGGCGGCACGACAGTCTATTCCGTTTCTCGGCGAGGTCCCGTTGTTCAAGGAAATTCGGGAGGGCGGTGATCGGGGTGTGCCGGTGGTGGTATCGGCCCCCAACGAGCCGGCTGGGCAGGCGTTTGTCAGCATCGCCCAGGCCCTGCGCCGGCAACTTGGCTGACCGGGATGACAAGAAGGCATTTCTGTGGTAGGTTGCTGCGCAAAGAAAGGCCGGCTTATGAAGCCGCAAGAGTTCAATGGAAAGGTTGCCCAGGCAGTCGAGGCGCCCAGGCAGGAATTTGCAGTTGGGGCTTGTCACCAGCCAGGGCCCTGTTACATTGCCGCGGTCGAAGCTATTTGGATTCGCGATTATGTCTGACCAAAGCAAAGCGCCGCTCCCGGCAGATGATTTGCTGAAGAACTCCTCGCTCTACAGGGAATTTCAGGCGGAACGCGAAGAGATTCTGAAGCACAAGTGGATTGAATCGGAGAAGGCAGGTCGGGACATTGGCTTTGAGCGGGCGCTGACGGACTGGATTATCAAGCATCGCTCCAAATGGCGGAGGAGCCGGCAAGCCGCAGGCCATTGATACCCACCGCTCCTTTAAGGCCGCCCAGTGAGGCGGCCAAGGAACCATGACACCACCCAAAGCCCGAAGCGCGAAGCCCGGGGTCTGGAGTCTAGAGCCAGGACCCGCGGTCTTGCGTTACTCTCCCGGGCCGCGGATTTGCTGTGCCCAATCACCTCTCTCATGCCCGATTCCACATTGATACTCAACGCCCTGGCTCTCCAGCGCGCCCTCACCCGCATTGCGCATGAAATTGCCGAGCGGAATGAAGCCGGCAGCGAGGTCGTAGTGGTTGGCATCCAGCGCGGCGGGGTACCGCTGGGGCGGCGGTTGGGCGCGTTGCTAACGGGGATTTGGGGACACGCCGTGCCGACCGGCGATCTGGATGTCAGCATGCACCGGGACGACCTGGATCAACGGGTTGCTCCCAATGTGCAGCCCACGGTCATTCCGTTCGATGTCACTGGCAAGACGGTGGTGCTGGTGGATGATGTGCTCTTTAGCGGTCGCACGGTGCGGGCGGCCATGGATGCGCTGAATGATTTTGGCCGGCCGCGGTGCATCCAACTGGCGGTGCTGATTGACCGCGGGCACCGGGAGCTTCCTATCAAGGCGGATTTTGTGGGCAAGAACGTGCCTACGGCCCGGATCGAGAGGGTCCGCGTGCGGCTCGCGGAAATGGGCGGCACGGACGAAGTCGTGCTCGAGAAATGAAGCACATACAAAGAGCTGCAGAGATGGGGTATTGTACCAATGGGAAGAGGATGACCTCCAGTGTGCGCGCATTGCGCCGCTCCATGACTTCATTGCCTCGTTTCTTGCCATGAGCTGGAATCGCAAACATCTGCTCGACATTGAATCGCTCACGGCGGATGAAATCACCACAGTGCTCGATACCGCGCGCGCCTTCAAAGCCGTGGGCGAGCGAGCGATCAAGAAGGTCCCGGCGTTGCGCGGCAAGACGGTCATCAACCTGTTTGTGGAGCCTTCCACCCGCACGCGCACCAGCTTCGAGCTTTCCGAGCAGCGGCTATCGGCGGACATCATCAACTTCACGGCGGAGGCCTCCTCACTCAAGAAGGGCGAGACCCTGAAGGATACGGCCCGCAACCTGGAGGCGCTCAATATTGATATCATCGTCATCCGCCACTGCGCGTCGGGCGCGGCGCATTTCCTGGCCCGGGTGCTCAACGCCAGCGTTATTAACGCCGGTGACGGCGCGCACGAGCATCCCACCCAGGCCTTGCTGGACACCTTCACCATCCGCGAGAAGAAAGGCCGCATCGAGGGTCTGAATGTCACGATCCTGGGGGACATTCTCTACAGCCGCGTGGCGCGGTCGGACATTTGGGCCCTGACCAAGCTGGGCGCCAAAGTAACCCTCTGCGGGCCCTCGACGCTTGTGCCGCGCGTGTTCGAGCAAATGGGCTGCCGGGTGACCCACGACGTGGAGGAGGCCATTCGTGAGGCGGACATCATCAACCTGCTGCGCATCCAGCACGAGCGCCAGCGCAAGTCCATGTTCCCCAGCCTTGGCGAGTATGCCAGCCTTTTTGGCCTGAATAAGACCCGGCTGGCCCGCACCAAACCGGATGCCCTGATCATGCACCCCGGCCCGATCAACCGGGGCGTGGAGATTGACAGCGAGATTGCCGACTGCGACCGATCTGTGGTTCTCCAACAGGTAACCAATGGTCTGGCGGTGCGTATGGCTGTGTTGTTCCTGGTGAACGGGGGCAAAGGCCCGCAGGAAGTGGCCCCCTGAAGCAGGCCCCGGCGCGTCGTTCGCGGCGGGCAACCTTACCCGAACACCAGCCGGCAGAAGATCACCGACGCGATGACTCCGACTGAGTCGGACACTATTCCGGCGGGAAGCGCGTAGCGCGTCTTTTTCACGCCCACGGAGCCGAAATACACCGCCAGCACATAGAACGTCGTTTCGGTGCTGCCGAAGATGGTGCCTGCCATGCGCACGGTCAGGTGGTCCGGCCCGAACTGTTTAACCAGCTCGGTGAAGATGCCGAGCGTGCCGCTGCCGCTCAGCGGGCGCATCAGCACCAGCGGGAGCAAGTCGGGGGGGAAACCGATGGCCAACATCGCCGGCGCCAGCATCCGGCTCAAGAGGTCAATGCCCCCGGCGGCGCGGAACATGCCGATTGCCACCAGGATCGCAACGAGGTAAGGGATGATGCGCAAGGCGACGTCGAAGCCTTCCTTCGCGCCGTCCACGAACTCCTCATAGACCTTGACCCCGCGCAGGATGGCATACAGCGGGAAGATCGAGAGCATCAGGGGAATGGACAGCTTCGAGATGGCGTCCACGACACAGACAAAGGTGGACCGGCCGGCCGCTTCGGGGGACAGCGGGAGTCCCAGCAGCGCGGGGAAGGCCTGGCGCAGGAACAGGTAGAGGAAGAACACCCCAAAGGCCGACAAGATGAGCTTGCCCCACCATTGCAGCGGCACGAGCGTGGAGGCTTCCTTTACCGGCGACTTGTCGTTGTTGGGATTCGCCGGCGGCGGCCCCACCGTTGGAGTCTCATTTGGCGGGGGCGCGGCTAGCGGCGGCAATCGGTAGAACGGCAACCGGCCCAGCAGCTTGGCGGTGAGGACGGCGGAGGTGGCGGCGCAGATCGTCGCCATGAGGGCGGTGCCGACGATGGCGGTGGGGTTGTTGGATTTGTTGGCCGCCAGGATGGCGATGGCAGTGACGGGAATGAGTTGGACGGAGCTGGTATTGAGGGCCAGCAGCATGCACATGGCGTTGGTGGCCGTGCCGGGCCGCTGATTGAGCGTCTCCAGGTCCTTCATGGCGCGCAGGCCCAGGGGGGTCGAAGCGTTGCCGAGGCCGAGGATATTGGCGGCCATGTTCAGGAGGATGGAGCCCATCGCCGGATGTTCGACGGGCACATCGGGGAAGAGCCAGCGCATGAGCGGTCGCAGGGCGCGCGCCAGCAACGCCACCAGGCCGGCGCGTTCCGCCAGCCGCATGATGCCAAGCCACAACGCCATGATGCCGACCAGCGGCAGCGCGGTCTTCATCACCGCGAACTCGGCCATTTCGAAGCTCTTGTCCGCAACGGCTTTGAGGTTGTCGTTGCAGCCGCCAATGATGACGGCCAGCACGATCAGCCCCAGCCAGATGTAGTTGAGCATCGCGCGGAAGCTTACGCGCGCGCGCCCCGTCCGCTAGCAAAATCAGCCTTCGCCGCAGCCGCAGGGTTCGTCACCCCACGCCGTCGGCATCCGCCGGCGTTCCCGACCACGGTTGGCGCACAACCTGCGCACGCATTTGTCCGCCATGGCCTCGCCATGGAATGCTCCCTCTTCCGGCCGCTGCCGCCGGAAAGATCATCGCCTGGCGTACGGGTAAAGCGTGCGCTGCGGCGAGTAATACCACGTCTCGTTCAGGTGCATCCCGTTGTAGCCGCCGAAGGTCAGCAGCCCGTCGCCGGTCCACACGACGCTGGTCAGGCGCGGCGACGGCGCGCCGGACGTGGTGATTTCCGTCCAGGTGTCGGTGGCGGGATTGTAACGGGCGCCGGTGCCAACGAAGCGGCCGCCGTTGTCCTGCGAGTCATTGACTCCGCCCCAGAGGACCATCTCGGTGCCCGTCCAAACCGCCGAGACCGAGACCCTGCCTTTCGGCGCGCCAATGCTGGAGATGGGCTTCCAGGTATCCGTTTCCGGGTTATAGCGCGCGCCGTTTTCGAGGTAATCCGACGGGGAAGCTGCCTCGCGCGTGCTGCCGCCCCAGACGATCATTTCCTTGCCGGTCCAGACGGAGACGTGGCCATAGCGCGGGCTGGGCGCGCCGTCAGTGCCGATCGGGGTCCAGGAGTCCCGGTTGGGATTATAGCGGTAGCCGTCGTTGAGTACTTTGCTGGCGTTGCCGCCGCCCCAGGCAATCGTCTCCTTGCCGGTCCAGATAAGGGAGTGAAAGGAACGGCGGGAGGGGGCGCCACGGGTTGTGATGGCCTGCCAGGTGTCGCTGGACGGATTGTAACGGCCCCCGGTGTTGAGGTAGGCATCGGCGTGGGCGCCCTGGTAGCGGCTGTGGGCGTCGGTATAGCCGCCCCACACCAACATTTCCTTCCCCGTCCAGACGGCCGGGAAATCGAAGCGGGCAGACGGGGCATTGCGGGTGGAGACCGGGGTCCAGGTGTCGGTGGAGGGATTGTAACGCGCCCCGTCGTTGCGGTTCGTGTTATTGCCCCGTAATCCGCCGAAGCCGCCCCAGACAATCACTTCCTTGCCTGTCCAGAGCATTGCATGACCTGTCCGCGATGAGGGCGCGCCTTTGGCCGGCAGCATGGCCCAGGTGTCTTCCGCCAGGCAATAGCGCGCGCCGTCGGCGAAGCTGGTGCCCATGCCCTCGCCGCCGAAGACGACCATATCGGTGCCGGTCCAGACGGCGTTGGCCGCCCGGCCGCTGAGTTCCGATGCGGCCCGCTGTTCCCAGCACTCGCCTGTCCGCGGCCTGGCCGAGGGGTCCTTGTGGTAGCCGGCGTTCACCAGGTCCGGGTCGTCCGCCTTGGGAGAGTAACGCACGCCGCCGATGTCCAGATGGTCGGTCCTGGCAGCCTGCGGCGCCTGGCCCGGAGGCAGCCGCAGCTTGCGCCCGGGTATCTGCCGGGCGGGACGTGCCCCCGGCTGCGACAGAGCCGGTGGCGGCGCCTGGCTGGGCGACACCGACGGGCCGCTCATTGGAAGCCCTGTCGCCGGGTCAATCACCGCCGGCGGGATCGGAGTGCGCCCGTCCTCGGGCGCAGCAACCTCAGATTGTCCTGGCAGGCTGGGAGCTCCCAAACCCGCACTCTGGCGGGACGTCGCTGCGCCCGAGGACGGGCGCACTCCGGCGGTGCCATCGCCCCTCTCCGGCACCTCGATCCGGTCCCCGTCCCGGAGCCATAACCCCGGCGCGGGTTTGCCCTCCGAGCAATCCACCACCCACTCGCGCTTCTCGCCCGTGGCCGGGTCCCGCCGCGTCACCTTCACCCGGGACAAGTCCGACGAACTGAGCACCAGCATCGACTGGAGCAGCACCGGCTTGAGCCAGAACGGAGTTCGGGAGGTGATCACGGACTCACGGCCTGTCCCGGGGAAGGGCATTTCGATCTTCGGTGTCAGTGTGATATTCGTCCCCCGGCCCTCGACGACGATCTCGACCTGCCGCGACAAGCATTTCCTTAGGTTGCCCAGTTCCTGCTGGGAGAAGCCGGGCCACCGCTCATTCAGCGGATGCACGGCCTCGGGGACCTCCACCACGTCGCCCCATTCCACCCGCACGTCTTTGGTGCAATCGCCGGACTCCAGCACCGGGCGCAGGTCAACCGCCTGCTCCTGCCAGGTCTTATGACCGGGCGCAGGCCGCCGAATGCGCAGATTGGCGAGGTCAGGAAAACCGACAAGGCGGCCCGGATTCCAGTCAGCGTCAACGAAGGCATTGTAGTATTGGCGGCTGTGCTCTTCCAGGCTTGGGGAAGTCGCCAGGAAACCGTATTGCAGGCCGATCAGGTCCAGCAGTGTGAATTGGCTCCAGTCGTTGGCGCCCTTCGTCAACACGTACTGCGAGTAACCCGTCGCGCGGCGGGACACACCAATCCGGTCCAACGCCGGCAGCTCATCCGTCGCCCCGTGCCGCCGCAGCAGGTCGGCCATCGGCTCGGGCTTGGGCTCCGGTTGCCTGGGGGTAGAAGACGGCGGCTGGCCGGGAAGCCCATAGGGCCCGCCCATGCCTGGCGGCGGCAGCGGCCACTGGCTCTTGGCCATGTCCAGCGGTGTTTGCCCCTTGCTGTCTCGCTCGTTGGGATCGGCCTTGTTGGCCAGCAGCAGCTCGACCAGTTCCCGCCGGCCATCCCGCACCGCGAAGTGAAGTGGTGTCCAGCCCTCGCCGCCCTCCTTCGCATTGGGATCGGCCTTGTGGGCCAGCAGCACCTCGGCCACCTCTCGCTGGTTGCTGTACACCGCTGCATGCAGAGGTGTAGACCCGTTCTGTGACTTGCTATTCACGTCCGCGCCAGCCTTCAGCAGCAGCTCGGCAATCTCCTTCCGGCCACGCTTTGCCGCCTCGTGGAGCGGGGTCCAGCCGTCCTTCGGTTGCCCGACATTCGGGTCGGCCTTGCAGGCCAGCAGCAATTCCACTGCCGGCTGCCCTCCCTCTATCTCCACTGCACACAGCAGCGGCGACTTGTCCTCCTGCCCGCGGAGGTTCGGATCGGCCCCGCCCTCCAGCAGGGCCTTGAGCGTCGGGGCGTTGTACAGGGCGCCGAAGATCAGACGGTTACCCCCGGGCAGGGAGCCGTTCGGGTCGGCCTTGGCCCGGATGAGTTCGGTCACAGCCTCGGCGCGGTTCTTCTTGACCGCAAGGGCGAGCGGAGTAGCCGTGAAGATTTGATTAGGAGGCACTCCATACACCCCACTGAAGTTCTGGGTGATATTGGTGTTGAGATTGGGGTCGGCGCCGCTGGCCAGTAGCAGCTTCAGCGCGGGCAATTCGCCATAGTAAGCGGCCACCGTCAGCGGCAGGTTGCTGGACCCGGCATTGGGATCGGCCTTGGCCGCCACCAGGGCTTGCGCGACCGGTTGGGAATGCCGCTCCACCGCATAGCTGAGCGCCGTGCGACCGGAGCCGTCCACGACATCGGGGTCCGCTCCCTTGGCGAGCAGCAACTCGACCAGCCCGGCGTAACCTGCGTTCGCGGCCAGGTGCAGCGGCGTTTGGCCGGCCGAGATTAGCGAATACTTCAGGGTGCTGCCTGGACGGTCACGCTGGTCGTTGGCTGTGGTCTTGGCATTTACCGGCGCTCCGGCGGCCAGGAGCGCCTTGGCGACCTCCTCGTAACCCTTGCGGGCGGCCAGGTGCAGCGCAGTGACGCCGTCCTCAGTCTGAGCCCCGGGCTTGGCGCCCTTGCTCAAGAGCAGGTCCACGATGGCCTTGTGACCGTTGCCGGCGGCGTAATGCAGGGCCGTCAGGCCCGGTTGCTGCAGGCCGTCCACCGCCGCGCCGTTGTCCAGCAGCAGCTTCACCACAGCCAGTTTGCCCTGGGCCGCTGCCGTCTGGAGCAGCGTCTCACCCGCCGCCTGCGGGGCGTTGATCAGGTCCGGGCTGTCCCTCACCAGGGCCTGGATGCGCCGCAATTCGTCGGCCTCGCTGGAGACGGCGGGGGCGGCGGGTTCGGCGGCGGCCATCTGAATCGGCTGGCCCGCCTCGAGCGCCGCCAACTGCCGCCTCAGCTTCAGCAGCTCGCGCTCGGTGGGCACCGTGCTGTCCCACGGGGCGCCGCCGGCCTGCACCAGCCGCTTTTGCGAGTCCACCTGCTTCTCCAGCAGTTTGATTTCTGCTTCCATCAGCCGCCTTTGCTCCTGCCGCGCGGCGTCCGAGAGAACGGGGGCGGCTGTCGCGGCTGGCGCGCTCACTTGCGCCTGGAATTCCTTCGCCAGTTTTGCAGCTACATCGCGCTTCACCTCCAATCCCTTCAATACACCTTCGACCTGCTCATCTATCTGCTTGTTGAGGGCTTCCAAGCGGGCCTTTTCCGACGTCACCACGGGATGCTGGGAACTATGCGTCTGCTGGAGGGCGGCAAGGTTCTGCTCCGCCTCTGAGAGCTTCTGCATCAGTGCGGTGAAGACCGGGTTCGGATAACTCTGCTGCACGGCAATGCGGAGCTTGTCCTTCGGCAGCTCTTGGAGCGCCCTGATCTGATTCCCCAGAGCCATGCGCTCAGCTTCCGCTGCGAGGAAGGCCTGCGATTGGGCGGAGACGGCCGCTGTTGCCGGCACGGCGCCGAGCCCCGCCAGGTTCTGGCGGCTGAGGGTGACGAGCGTCGGCTGGTCGGAGAACTCGCGCAGGATGCGCTCATACTGCGCCGCGGCGTCGTTGGTGTTCCCTTGTTTGCGGTAGCATTCACCGAGGCGAAAGATGGCCGTGGCGGCGAGCTTGCGGTCCTTGTCGAATTGACTGGCGACGGTTTGGTAGGCCTGAATGGCCGCGCCCAGGTTCTGATTGGCTTCCTCCTCGAACAGCCCGCGCTGGATGGCGATAGTGAGGTCGTTGGTCGCCGCGCAGGCGGGTGAGACCGGCAGGGCGAGTGTCGCGAGCAGCAGCGAGATCACGGCCAGTGCGCAGCTCGCCCGCGCCAGGTCAACGCCTCTCATTAACACCGGGGCTTCAGCCCGGTGTCGAGGTGCGGCGGGGGCTGGCAGCCGTTTCAACGGCTTTCCCCGTTTGCGGGCAAACTGTTGAAACAGTTTCCTGCTCGCCACCGCGCGTTTACACCGGGCTAAAGCCCCGGTGCTAATGAGAGATCGTGCCCAGCGGATCGCAGCAGTAGTTTTCATAAGAGTCTTGTTCTTAATTCTTCGCTCCCAGTTTGACGTGTGTTCCGCCGCTGAGTTGTCACCCTTTTGTAAATTCGAGCTGCCCGCGAAACAAGCTACAGGGCCCGGCAGAAGTCCGGACGCCAGGGCGTTTTGTTCCGCAAGGCCGCAACCGCGCGCAGGCCCGGCGAAGGCTTGGACTGCGGTGGGAAGCGAAGCGCCACACCGCTTTCGGAAACCGGACCGCACTCGGAAAGCGGTGTCGTCGCTCCGCTCTGCCACCGCAGTCCAAAAACTAACTGCCACTTCCTGGCGTCTTTGGGGGGGGGTAATTCACAGATCGAGCTTATACCCGACGCCGTGGACGGTTTTGATCCAGCGGGGTTGGTCGGGGTCGGGCTCGAGCTTGCCGCGGAGGCTGGCGATGTGGTTATCCACCGTGCGAGTGGTCGGGAAAGCGGTGTAACCCCAAACGACGTCCAGAAACCGATCGCGCGACACCGGCGTGCCCGGCGCCTCGGCCATCAGGCGCAACATGGCGAATTCCTTGGCGGTGAGGTGCAGTTCTTTACGACCGCGCGTGGCGGTTTGCCTGACCAGGTCTATCCGGGTTTCGCCGAGGGTGAGTTTTGTGGGCAACTTCGTTTGCCGCTGGACGCGGCGCAGCATCGCCCGCACGCGAGCCAGCAGTTCTTCCGTGCTGAACGGCTTGATCAGGTAGTCATCCGCGCCCACATCCAAACCCTGCACGCGGTCCTCCACCTGTCCCTTGGCGGTCAGCATGAGGATTGGCACGGGGTTCGAAAGCCGGCGCAACTCGGCGCAGACGGCGTAGCCGTCGAGCTTGGGCATCATGATGTCCAGCAGGATCAGGTCGGGCTTCTCCTCGATGGCCCGCTGGAGGCCGGTTTCGCCGTCGGGCGCTGTCAGCACGCGGTAGCCCTCGCCGGCCAGCACGTCTTGGAGGGCGGTGCGCATGGGGAGTTCGTCTTCGATGATCAGGATGCGTTCCATAAGAAGAAGTCCGAAGTCCGAAGGCCGAAATCCGAATGAGGGCCGAAACCCGAAACCCGAAGGCCGAGGGCGGAAATGCGAAGGTGGCGTAGCACCGCCGGGAAGGCAGCGCTGGTCTCGGACTTCGGACTTCGGATTTCGGCCTTCATTCGGGTTTCGCGCTTCGGCTGTCGGAGTTCGCAGTGGCCGACGGCACAGGCAGCTCGATGGTGAAGCGGCTGCCCTGGCCAGGGGCGCTGCGGACAACGACCTGTCCGCCGTGCGCCTCGACGATGTGCTTCACGATGCTCAGACCGATCCCCACTCCCTGGGTCTGGCGCCGCAGCTCGGAGCCGCGCCGGTAGAAGCGCTCGAAGATGCGCTCGTGCTCGGAGGCCGGGATGCCTTCGCCGTGGTCTTCGACCCAGAGCAGGAGGGCTGTTGCGTGTTGCGTGTTGCGTGGGGGTGTATTCCGCAGGCCTTCTTCCAATCCCACAGTCACGGTTTGGCCTTTGGGGGAGTGCTTGAGGGCGTTATCAATCAGATTAACCAGGGCCTGCTGGAGCGCCTTGCCGTCGGCAGCCAGTTGCGGGGTGAGGGTTGAGGCTTCAGGGCCGGGAAGCCGGAGCTGGAGGTTGACTCCCCGCTCGGCGGCGTAGGTTTGCATCAGCTTCACGGTCTGCTGCGTGAGCGCGATCAGGTCGGTAGGCTCGAAATCGTACTGCTTGCGGCCCTGCTCGATGCGGGAGAAGTCCAGCACGTTCTCGATCAGTGAAGAGAGGCGGCGGCATTCCTGGACGATGAAGCGGAAGTATTCCTGCTGCCTGGGTGTCTCAGGGACTTTGCCCCGCTCGAGGCTCTCGGCCATCAGGCGGACGGAGGCGATCGGGGCGCGCAGTTCGTGCGAGACGCTGGAGACGAAGTTGCTCTTGAGCTCGTTGAGGCGCAGTTGACGCTGGAAGGCGCGCCAGGAAGCGATGACGCCGAGCAGGGCGGCGAAGGCCGAGGCCGCGACCAGGCCGGCAAGGAGCAACGCGTGACGCCGGTAAGTGGCGAACATCAGCGCCTGGTCGGCCACATAGAGCTGCAGCACGAACCGCGGGCGGCTGGGGTATCCTTCGTAATCAATCTCCGGCTCGCCGGGGGCCTTCTGCAGCTTGCCGGGGGCGGAGAGGTTTCCGTTGGCCTCGGCCAGCATGAGCGGTGCGGCGTTGGTGCCCCGGCCCGGCGACCAGCGCGCCGGCAGCGACAGGCGCTCGCCCTCCAGCCATACCGCAAGACCCAGGTAGTTGGGGAGTTTCACCTGCGAGTTCTCCAGCGCCCGCGCCAGCGCCTGCTCGGCCACCGATTTGGGCAGGAACCGCACGGTCGTCCAGACCGCGTTGGCGGGCTCGGCCATTAGTTGGCCGGCCGGCGTCGGGGCCAGACTTCGCTCGGGGTTCAGAATGCACAGCCAGCGGGTCTGGTCGCGCTCGATCCAGAAATTGGCCGTGGTGACGCCCCGCAGCTTGCCGGTTTGGCGAATCTGTTCGGCGATGTCATGCAGCTTGAGGCGGGCGTCCCAAAGCATGCGCCAGGCCGCCACGCCGGTTTGCAGGGTGGAATTTGTGCCGGCGATTTCCCCCAGTTGATCCAGCAAAGCCGGAATCAACGGGCTGGGCGCGCGCAAGACCTGATCGGGAATCGCTTCCCACAGCGGCTCGGATGGTCCGGCGGCCCGCGCATAGCGCAGCGCTTCGCCGAAGGCCAGATTCGCTAGCGGCAGACCGGCTTCGGAGAGCGTTTCGCGGTTCTCCTGGGCCGAGCGTAGCGCCTGGGCCACCGCTTCCGCCGGGGGCAGGCGCGTCAACTGGCTGCGCAAGCCGAGGGACGCCGCGTTCAGGCTTGCTTCCGATTCCGGGTCGGTTTCCTGAAATTGCGCGATGCGCTGCTCGATTTCCTCCGCGTCCGCTCTGGCGGCGGAGGCGGCTTTGAGCGCGTCCCAGGCCGCTCGTTGCGCGGAGGACAGCCCCGTGAACCACGCCGGTGGTTGGGGTGCAGGATCAAACTCGAGCCCCTGGCCAAATCGTCCTTCCGCAGTCAGCCTGAACGTGGCAGGGAACACGGCTTCGGGCTCCCAACCGGGAAACAGCGCCCGCCATTCCGCCAACTGCGCCCGCGGATTGGTGTCGGGAAACTGAACCGCTTCGATCTCCCGCTCACTGCGCGACTTGCTGCCGGGCCACGCGCCCACGACCTCGACCAGGTGATCGCTCCAGCGCCGCGAGTGGATGTCCTGATGAATCAGGAAGTTTCCCCACGGCCGCTCCAGCTCCTTGCTGTATTGGCGGGCGACCTCCTCGGCGCGGCGCCGGGATTCGCGCTCGACCGCAGCCCGGTTTTCGATGATTGCCGTCAGTGCGACTGCCGCAATGATCAGCACTGGCAGCAGGATCAAGCCCGCTTGCCAGGCAAATCCTGGGTTCCGCGCTGAGTGCAGACTGGCCATTGGACGACGCATCAATTCTGGCCGCAGACTACCCCGCCGCAAGCACAACTGTTGTCATGGTTTTGTAAGGAATTCGGGACCAGCGGCTTTCGTCGCGCCGGTATTAGCCAGAAACCTGCCTGACGATGAGGAAAGATGGTGATGTTTTGCCCCATTTAACGCGTAAGTTATTGCGATTGAGGCGCTTGTGAGTGAGTTGACCGCCGGAATGGCCTGGTTTTGCATCGTAAGTTAAGGCAGGGCAAGGACTTACAGTGAATTCGCCATTGGATGTCAAGGCTGTATCCACGGTGTGGAGACGGTGAGGATACGGTGTGGATACGGTGAGACCCCTTATGGGGCCGGGGTCACTACGGGCGCGGGGCGATGACGAGGGTCTTCTCGGCCATGGTGGACACGGGCAGGGTTTCCACGGCGGCCATATGCTCGCGCCACCATTCCTCGGCGTTCAGCAGGGTCCAGGACCCGGCGGAAGCGCAGGCCGCCAGTGCCTGTTCCAGGGCTTCGGCACTGGGGGGGCGCTCCCCGGGTTGCTTGGCGAGGCAGCGCAGGAGAAGTTCGGCCAGGTCGGGCGAGACGGGTTTGCCGAGGCGGTCGGCGGGGTGTGGCGGGGTTTCCTTGACCTGACGGGCGAGCAGTCCTTCGACGGTATCGCGGACGAATAGCGTGCTGCCGGTCAACAACCAGTAGCCGACAGCACCGAGCGAGTAGAGGTCGCTTTGTTTGTCAACGGTTTCGGGCTTCTCAACGGCCTCTGGCGACATGAAGTGCGGCGTGCCGACGACGGCGTCCGAGCTATGCGCATCACCCGGTCCCGGGCGGACGGCCTTGACGAGGCCGAAGTCGAGGACTTTGACCAGGTCGCAGACGCCGCCGCGGCGGGTGAGGCTGATGTTGGCGGGTTTGACGTCGCGGTGAATCAGGCCGATGCGATGGGCTTCCGAGAGCGAGCCGCAGACTTGGCGCAGGATGTGGATGACGCGGCCTTCGGGCTGAGGGCCGAACTGGCGCACGAGCTGGTCGAGGTCAATGCCGCCGAGGTATTCCATGGCGAAGTAGAACAACCCCTCGGGCGTGCGCCCGTAGTCGTAGATGGCGACGGTGTTGGGGTGGGTAAGCTGGCTGGTCATCTGGACCTCGTGTTCGAAGCGGGCAGTGTTGGCTTCGTTGGTCAGTTCGGGGCTGAGGAGCTTAATGGCCACTGGCCGGCGGAGCAGGGAATGACGGGCGCGGTAAACCATGCCGTTGGCGCCGCGGCCAATCTCCTGGACGAGGACGTATTCGCCGAGCCGGCGGGCGGCAAGGGCGCTTTTGCGGGCGGAAGCCTTAAGCCGTTCGACGAGGAGCGTGAAACCGAAGATGGCTCCGCCGCTGGCGATGAGCAGCCCGGAGAGCAGCAAGAAGGCGCGGCGCAGCACGCGGAGGGTTTGGAAGGCTTCCTCGACGGATTGCTCGGCGGCGACGCCCATGCCGTAGTCAAACAGCCAGGCCCAGGCCCCGACGACCTTTCGGCCGCGGTAGTTGCGGTAACCGTGCACGTCGCAGTCACTGCTGCCCATGGTGGCGGAGGCGGCCATGCGGGTGAGGCGAAGCTGGTCGCGCGGTTTGGCGGGCGGGTCGCCGGCGCGCAGTTCCTCCTCGGGATCGAGCAGCTTGAGGTTGAGGATGGCGGTATTCTCGCGGCCCGGGGGAATGAGGCCGAGCACCTTGAGTTCCGGGTCAACCCGGGTGGTTGTCAGCATGAGGCCGGTGCGGTCAAAGGCGTAGGCTTCGCCCGTCTCGCCCATTTGGGCAACCGAGAAGATGCTGGAGAACTCCCGCTCGGGCCTGATGCGAAGACTCAGGACGGCAATGACGGTGTCGTTGGTGGACTTCACGGGGGCGGCGACGAACATGGTGGCGCCTTCGAACAGCTCGTTTGTGTGCACCTGGCGCGCGAAGGGCCGGGATACGGCTAGTTGGCCGTTGAGTGCCTTGTTGAGGAAAAGGTCGTAGGGGCGGGGCGTCGTGGTCCCCACCATTTGGGGCTGGGTCGCGGCCAGGACCTTCTTGTCGGGGGAGACAACGACGTAGGCGAGGTAGCCTTGAGCTTCGAGGAGGGGTTGGAGGTAAAGCTGCAGGGTGCGGGCGGGGGCGGAATCAGCCAGGTCTAGAGCGGTGGTTTGGGAGTCGTTCTGCCGGGCGGCAAGCTCGGCAATGGCCGCTTGGATGCGCAGGTCCGAGGCAAAGGACTTGGCGTCGTACTGCCGCTCGGTGAACCAGAGGCGCAGGGCGTTGATGTCAGCCTGCAACACGGTCTCCAGCCGGGCGGCCAGCTCCGCGCGGGTCGTTTTCTCCACCCGGTTGATTACCCACAGGGCGACGAGGCTGAAGACCAGCGCGCCCAATAGCGGCACGGCCCACAGATGCTTCGAGAGCACCCGCGGCACCCTCATCACCAACCGGGCAAGGGCGGTTGCGCGGGAACCTGTTCGGCCGGCAGTCACCGCCCAAGACTGGTAAGCGGCGAGGCGGTTGTCAACGGAGACCCGTTGACTGGGGACCCCGGCCGCCCGGCCGCCGCCGGGAGATTTCCCTCTTTACACCGGGCAACATTTTGATTCCGATAGCCGGAGTGAGATCAAAGTGAAACGCTTCATTTTAGTTTTCCTGGGCATTGCATGCTCGGCGCAAGTCCTGGCGGCGGAGGGCGGGATCATCGCCGCCGGCGCGACACTGCAGAAGCTGGCAGGCGATTTTGTCTTCACCGAAGGGCCGGGCTGTGACGGCAAGGGCAATGTGTACTTCACCGATCAGCCGAACGACCGCATCCTCATGTGGAGCGTGAAGGGTAAGCTGAGCACTTACCGGCAGCCGTGCGGGCGGGCGAACGGCCTTTCGTTTGATCAAGCGGGTAATCTCTGGGCCTGTGCTGATGAGAAGAACGAGCTGTGGATGATTGACCCGTCGGGGAAGACGACTGTGGTCGTCAAGGATTACCAGGGCAAGCTGCTCAACGGCCCGAACGATGTTTGGTGCACACCGCGCGGCGGATTGTACTTCACCGACCCTTGCTACGTGCGGTCGTATTGGAAACGAGGTCCCAAGGAGCTGGCTGAGCGCGTGTATTATCTAGCTCCAGACCACAAGACGTTGACGCCGGTGATTGATGACCTGAAGCAGCCCAACGGCATCATCGGCACGCCGGATGGCAGCGTGCTCTACGTGTCGGACCTCGGCGCGCGCAAGACCTATCGCTACCGCATCCAGCCGGGTGGTGGGCTCAAAGACAGAGAACTCTTCTGTGAGCTGGGGTCAGATGGGATGACAATCGACAACCAGGGCAATGTCTATCTCACCGGCAAAGGCGTGTCGGTCTTTGATCCGGCAGGGAAGAAGATCGAGCAGATTGATGTGCCGGAACCGTGGACCGCAAATGTGTGTTTTGGCGGCAAGAACCGGCGCATGCTCTTCATCACTGCCAGCAAGAGCGTTTATGGACTACAAATGGCGGTCCATGGGGTGGACAGCCAATAGCGAGCCGGCGGGGTCCTATACCTTCTCGGTCTTCTCGTAAACGACCAATTCGCCGGATCCGCGCAGGTCGTCGCGGTGATAGCGGGGGATGGGCATCTCCAGTTGCTTGAACCGCACGGGTGCGCTCTTCTTGTCCACCAGCCCAACCGCGACCGCCACTCCGTAGATGATGGCTTCGGGGCGTGGCGGGCAGCCGGGGATGTAGAAGTTCACCGGCACAATTTTCTCGACCGGACCGAGTACGGGGTAGGAGTCAAACCAGATGCCCCCACCGCAGGCACAGGAGCCGATGGCAAAGACCAGCTTCGGGGCGGGCATGGCTTCATAGGCGCGCCGCAAGGCTGTGGCGGTGGATCGCATCGCTGGGCCCTGGCAGAGCATGACGTCGGCATGGCGGGGCGAGCCAACCAACTTGATGCCGAAGCGCTCGACGTCGTAATACGGGGTGAGGACGTTGAGCACTTCGATGTCGCAGCCATTGCAGCCGCCGCTGTTGGCATGATAGACCCACAGCGACCGGCCAAACATCTTTTGGCAGAGGTTCTTTAACATGCTCTAGTCCAAATCAATCTTGATGTCGTCCACCACCGGATCGCCCTCCAGGTAGGCTTGCGAGCGGAGGATCCAGCGTTCGTTTTGGACGTCGTCGAAGCGGTAGCCCTTGAGTTTCAACTGCTCCAGGGGGGAGGGCTCCTTGAAGCAACGGCCACAGCGCTGACAGGTGCTCATGAAAAGTTCGAGCCGCTGGCGGATGTCGCCGATGCTGTTGGTGGCAGTTTCGAACTCATGGCTCATGGTGATGGCCTGCTCCGGGCAGACATCGGCACAGCGCCCGCAATAGGTGCAACGGCGGCCGAGGTATTGCAGGATGCGGATTTCCTGGCATAGGTCCACCACCAGTATTTCGCGCGCGGGACAGTTGTTTGCGCAGCCGGCGCAGCCGATACACTTGGCCGCGTCGAAGATCGGCCGGCCGCGGAACTTTTCGGGGAGCGGCTGAGCCTTGGCCGGGTAGGGGAGCGTCACCTTTCCCGCCCTTAGGCAGACGAGCGTTTCCTGGAGCTTGCTTAGCAGTGACATGGGTCTAGAGGGGTAAATCTTCAGTATCCATAGCTGGCCATAACCAAAGCGCCCAGAGCCACGATCAGGAGGGATGCGAAGAAGCGAATGGCCTGGTCAATCCGGTAGCGGGCATGCGTCGCCGCCACGAGCGTAACCAGCAGGACCAGCCCGAGAACCTTGACCCAGAAGATCAGCCAGCCGAGCGGAAATGACAGGGTCGAGCCCCACGGGGCGAACAGGTTCACAAACAACGCGCTGTAGATCAGCAACTTCACCATTTGTGCGTATTTGAACAGGGCCAGCTTCGGTCCGGAGTATTCCATGAGCGGCCCTTCCATCAGCTCCGTTTCCGCCTCTGAAATATCAAAAGGCACCCGTTGCACAAACGCTTGAAACGAGAGCAGCATGACTCCCAACAGGACCAGGCCTGACCACGGAAAGCCGCCAGTGGCGTATACCGAGCCGTTGAGGACAGTGTCCAACCGGAACGACCCTGTGTGCACCGCGCCAGCCACGATGGTCACCGCGAACAAGGGTTCGAGCGCAATCATGGCCATCATCTCACGGCTGATGCCAACCAAGGAATAAGTGGACCCCGCCGCCAAACCCGCGAGCAGTGTGCAGATGCCCGCAAGTGTCAGGAGGTAAATCACCAGGATAGCGTCCCCCGCGCCGTTCAACGGCGCGGGAAAGCCCATTGGGACAAGACAGGCCAGGGCTAGAGCAGTGGCCAGCGACAGGTAAGCCGCAAATCGCTGCATGGCCGGCGTCTGGCCTGATTCGATGTCTTCCTTGCCCAGCAGTTTGAGGAGATCGAAGTATGGTTGCCAAAGGGGTGGTCCCTGGCGCGACTGGATTTGCGCTGTGACCTTCCGCAGCACGCCCTGGAAGAAGGGAGCCAGCAACAGCACGAGCACCGCGTTGCTCAGGCAGCCAAGCGTGGCGCACAGGAAGTTCATTTTGCCCTCACCAGTTTGATTAGTTCTTCCTGCGACCACACCTTAGTCGTGCCGGCTTTCAGGTCAATCGTCTCCAGCCGATCAGTGCAGGAGAAGCAGGGGTCGATGCTCCCGAGCGAGATCGTCATGTCGGCTAATTGCTGGTCCTTGATCATTGTCGGGACCGCCTGGAGGTTCTGGTAGGTCGGGGCGCGCACCCTCCAGCGGTGCGGGCGGTTGTTCTCGCCGGTGATGACGAAGTGGTGGCTCTCGCCCCGCGGGGCCTCTACTGATGACAAGCCCAATCGCCCCGCCGGCAGATTGTCCTTGATCGGCACCTGAAGCGGTCCTTCCTCCATCTTCTCCAGGCACTGGCGGATGATGCGGATAGCCTCGAACACTTCCTTCATGCGGACCACTACTCGCGACCAGACATCGCAGCCGATTTCAGTGATGACATCGAAGTCCACGCGGTCGTAGGCGGCGTAGGGATGATCGCGACGGCAGTCAATGTCCACCCCCGCGGAACGAGCCACCGGACCGACAAGGCCGGCATTTTTCACAAGGACCTTGTCGGCGATGCCGACGCCACGGGTGCGTTTTTGGATGTTCTTATCCTTGCTGACCGCCGCCACCACGGCTTGCCACTCCGTTTCCAGCTTGTTCAGCACCTGGCGTAGCTCGACCTTAACGTCAGGCGTGATATCCCAGCGCACGCCGCCGATGACGCACAGGGCGTAGGTCTTGCGGTTGCCACTGATCTTCTCTGCGATCCACATGATTGGCTCGCGGATGCGCCAGCTTTGCATGAATAGCGTGTCGAAGCCAACGATGTGGCAGGCCAGCCCCACCCACAGCAGGTGGCTGTGCAGGCGCTCGATCTCCAGCATGATGGTGCGAATGTACTCAGCCCGGGGCGGCAAACGCAGCGCAACGGCAGTCTCAACTGCCTGGGCGTAGGCGACGTTGTGCACGCACCCGCAAATGCCGCAGATACGCTCCGCCATCATGGGGATGTCGTTATAAGTGAGGACCGACTCGGCCAGCTTCTCGATGCCGCGATGCACCATGAAGCCGCGGTATTCGCACCCGCGCACCATCTCTCCTTCCACGTAGAGCCGGAAATGGGCCGGCTCATCAAGCGTGGGGTGAAATGGCCCGAAGGGCACCACAGTGCAGCCTTCCGGGGGATTATCGAACTTGAACTCCCCCTCTTCGTCGAAACCTTCGGGCACCTGGTTCCAGGGAATGTCCTTGCGCAGTGGATGCACACCTTCCGGCCAGCCGTCAGGGAGCACAAGCCGCTTCGGGTAAGGGTGGCCCAACGGCTCGATGCCGACGAGGTCACGGAACTCGCGCTCAGCCCAGTTGGCGCCAGGCACCACGTCAGAGATGCTGTCTACCTTGGGGTTGTCGGCGGGCAGGTATGCCAGCACGCTGCAGAGCAGATGGTCGCGGTCGAAGGCGAAGTCGTGTGCGACGAGGAAATTGCCGGAGCAGGACCGGTCATCCAGTCCGATGCTGATGACGTACCGGGCGTCCAGTTCGCGGAACACGTGATGGCAAACAGCCTTGACGGAGGACGGCTCGACAAAGACGAACAGGCGGGTGTCGCCCGGCAGGTCAGCCCGCTGGATGGCTGGGCCAAACTTCTCCTTTAACTGGTTGAGTCGGTCGCGAGAGGTCATGGCTTTGGCGCGGGTTGCGTACCCGGCGGACGCGGCGCGCCGCCGAGCCAGCGGAAGTAGCGTTTGATTTCGCCGTAGAAGCTATGGGCGGAATAGCGGTGGCAATCGGCCTCCCGGGCGTAGCCGCAGAGCCAGGGGACAGCAGCCCGGCGCGACGACCTGCCGAGCTTTGATAGGCAGCGCGCCACCAAAAACATCAACCCCAGCACCACCGCGAACACCAGCGGTGCGAACAGGGCAGCCGAGTGCAGCTGCGTTACCCCGCCCCCCAGGGAGACTTGCCGCGGAGCCGCTTCCGCCAGCATAGCCCCGTACCCCTGACTGCTGGCGTCCAGTGCCATCTGGACCAGCCGGAAGCCAATAGCTGGCAAGACTCCCAACAGGACGCACGCCAGGGCGAGGGCGACTTGGGGCAACTGCATGCTCCAGCCGACTTCGAGCCGAGGACGGCGCCCCGCCTGATCGGCCACCAGCACGCTGGTTCGCGAAAGGAAACTCACCCCGAAGAACTTGATGAACGAGGCCAGGGTCAGTGCGCTGGTCAGGATGGCGATGACGGCGAATACCACGAGATACTTCACCGACGCGCTGCCCTGCACTGCAGCGACGTATATGGTCCACTTGCTGACGAAGCCGTTGAAGAGCGGCACCCCCGAGATTGAGAAGGATGCCACCAGGGCGGTAATGGCGGTCAACGGCATGAACTTCATCAGCCCGCCCATCTTGTTGAGGTCTTGCGTGTTTGTGGCGTGGAGCATTGAGCCGGCATTAAGGAACAGCAGTGCCTTGAACAGCCCGTGGTTCAGGACGTGGAGCAGTGCGCCAAAAAAGCCGATCGCCGCCAGTGCGGCGGCTGTGGGCCCGGGCACTGGCAAAAGGCTGATGCACGCTCCGGTGCCGAGCAGGATGTAGCCGATTTGCCCAATGCTATGGAAGGCGAGCAGGCGTTTGGACTGCTCCTGTTTGAGCGCCTGCATTGTGCCGGTAAATAATGTGATCGTGCCCAACAGCGCAACTACCAGGCCCCACTTCGCGAGCGGATAACTGTCCTGCGCCGCGGTCGGCACGAGCCAGAGGAAATACCGCATCAGGCCATAGACGCCCGTTTTGATCATCACTCCGGAGAGCATGGCGCTGACGGGCGACGGCGCGGCGGGATGCGCGTCCGGCAGCCAAAACTGCCCAAACGGCCACATCCCCATCTTGATGCCAAATCCCACCAGGAACAGCGCGAAAGCCAGCGCGGTCGCGGCTGGTCGGGTGTTCAGCATCGCCGGCAGGTTCGCGCTGACCGTATCGAAGTCGTACTTCAGGCTCGCGCTGCCGCTTGCCGCCGCGCCAGTCACTGCCAGCAACTCGGCGCCGATCATCGTCGCGGCGCAGGCGATTTGCATCATGATCAGATACTTGTTGGCCGCGCGGACATTGGCGGGATTCCTGTGCTCGAAGCGGATCAGCACATAGCCCGGCAGGGTCATCATCTGCCAGAAGATGAAGAAGAACCACATCATGTCGGTCGTGCTGACCAGCCCGTACATCGCGGCCAGGAAGAGCAGGAAATAGGGATAATAGCGCGCCACGCTGTAGCCTTCGTAGTTCCGCATGTAGACGATGGAATACAGCGCTGCGGGAACGGAAATCAGCGCCGTCAGCAGCAGGAACATACCCGTCAAGCCATCCACATATACCCGCAGCACCAAGCCAATCTGCGGAAGAATTGGGAATTGCGCCTGATGCCCGGGACCCGAGGCCAGGACCTGCACCACACTGGCGCTAATCATCAGCGCGGTTGCCAGGGTGAAGGCGAACGCTATCCAACCCGCGACGTTCTTGCTCTTCGAGAACAGCAACGTCAGCACGGCCCCAACCATGCAAAGGACGATGGCGGCAATAACGGATTGTTCCGGGGTCATGCTATTGCCTCCAGGTGGATCTCCCTCAGGAGTTGGAGCAGCAGTTCCAGTGTGGCCTGCAGCGCCTGGCTCAACTGCGCACCTTGCCTGACCGACCCCGGCTGTGCGCCCAACAGCCAGGCCTTACTCCTGCTGTTCGCCTCGATTCGCTTTGCCAACAGGCCCAGCGAGAGCTTGTGGGTGGAAACCTGCGGGAACCGGGCGGCTAGCTCGTCTGAGTTCAGAAGGATCACTGAACCCGGCGCGCCGCCGAACTCCGCGGCGTCGAGGAAAATGATGTGGTCGAAGCCTTCATCCGCCACCCGGCTAATGATGCGTTCGGGAGCGGTGCCGCTTACGATCACATGAGCTGGATTACCATGAGCCCTCAACTCCTCCGCCAGCCGTACCCCGAAGCCGTCGTCCCCATACTCGAGGTTGCCGAGCCCGATCAGGCACACGCGGCCTTGGAAGCAGTGCTGGAGTTGTTCGCGCAGGTCGAGCATCAGATGTCCTCGCCGAGTTTCTTGATCTGCTCGTAGGTGAACACGGGGCCGTCCACGCACACGTAGGCTACGCCGATACAACAGTGCCCGCACTTGCCGACCCCGCACTTCATATATCGTTCCAGCGTCGAGACGATCTCCTTCTCCCGGAATCCCATCGCCAGCAGGTCCTTGATCACGAAACGGAACATGATGGGCGGGCCGCAGACGAAGGCAATCGAGTTGTCCACTGGCACCTGCACGCCAGGCTTCTTGAATAAGCTGCCGACTACCCCCACGTTGCCGTTCCAGCCGTCTGACGTGCGGTCCACCGTAAGATGACACTCAACCCCCGCCGACTTCTGCCACTCAAGCAGGTTGGGCACATACATCAGCTCGCCGGGTGTCTTGGCGCCGTAGAAGATCTGAATGCGCTGATACTTGTCGCGGTGGTTCAGCGCATAAACGATACACGAACGGAGCGGGATCAGCCCAATGCCCCCGGCGACAAAAACGAGGTTCTTCCCGTAGTAATCTTCCATTGGGAATCCGTTGCCATAGGGGCCGCGGACTGCGAGCCGGTCACCTGGCCCTAACTGGTGCAGCGCGGCGGTGCAACTGCCGACGGTGCGAATGGTGAAAAAGGTCTCATCCTCAGTCGGGCTGGGTGGCAGCGAGGCCGGAAATTCGCCCACGCCAAACAGCGAGACTTGCGCGAACTGCCCGGGACGAAAGCGCTTGAACTTCGCTTGCTCCAGTGGGTCCTCGAAGTGCCAATAGAAGGTCTTCACTTCAGGGATGTCGTCGCTCACCCTGTCCAGCACCGCCAGCTTGGGCAGGTAGATATTCTCCGTGGCCCCGGGGGGCGGCATCAGGTTGCTCGCTGGCGGATTCATGCCGGTGGAATTTTGTCCGTGGCGGCGGTTGCCCGCCGGATCATCTCGACCACGCTGGGCATGCCGACGTCGCCGTGGCAAACGGCGGCGCAGCGACCGCAGCCGACGCATGCCATGGTCAACTCGCGCTGGATGAAGTAGTGGGCCAGCTTGCGCATGAAACGCCGGTTGCGGCGGTCGTGCACCGCCCGGCGGGGATTAAAGCCGCCAGCCATCCGGGTGAAGCCGCCCAGGGCACAGGAATCCCAAATCCGGACCCGCTCGATCTCTCCCGGGCCGACTTGGCGGTCGCTCACCGTGAAGCAGGTGCAGGCGGGGCAGACGTAAGTGCAGCCGCCGCATTCCAGGCATCGATTGCCGACCTCCTCCCACGTCTTCTCAAGGATCGCGCCTTGCGAGACGTAACGCACTGTCGCCGGGAACCAACTTGTCGTGGTCTTAAAGCGCTTGCGCACCTCGCCCAGGATGGCGCGGCGCTTATCGACGTGCGCCGCCGTGGCCGGCTTGAACATCGGCCTGGTGAAGAAGGCCTCGCCCGCGGGGGTTCCCGCCACCACCATGTAATCGCCGCCCAAGTCCATGAGTTGCAGGTCGAAATGCTCGCGCGCGGCTGGGCCGGTGTCGGTGCAGGGACAGAAGCACTCCTCGCCAATGTCGCGTTCCGGATCGGTGCAGACGACATTGATCAGCAGCAGATTCTGCCGGCGTTTCTCGTAGTAGAGATCGCGGAACTCGCGTCCGAGGTAGAAGCGGTCGAGGTGCCAGATGCCTGACAGGTCGCACGATCGGATGCCGAAGATCGCGCGTTTACGCTCCCGGTAGGTGGGCTCGATCTGAAACGTGCCGTCGTGCTGCCGCAGCTTGAGCAGCCGCTCGATGTGCGGCAGGACAAAGCGCTTGGGCGGGTAATACGGGTTGGGCAGGTGCACCTGGAGGCTGTCGCGGTTCTCATCGGTCACCAGGTCGAACCACGTGTCGCGCCCGCGCCCTGAGAACGGCGCGAACACCTCGTAGCCCTCCTGGCGGAGCAGGTCCACCAATTTCAGCACGGACGCAGCTTCGAGGATTCGAGCTTTCATGCCGCCTCCTTCGTCACGCGCACCGGCACGAGTTGCATGCCGCACTCGGTCGAGCCGCAAATCTGCTGCTGCACCTGGCGCACGAAGTACGGCACGAAGACCGTCCCGCCGCGCGCCTCGGGGGTCACCCGCGCATTGGCCACCGCCGCCCCGCCAGCCGCGGAGAGGCGAACCTTCTCGCCGTCGCGGATGCCGAGCTGCCTGGCGTCGTCCGGGTTCATCTCCACGAAACCTTTGGGATAATCCAGCAACAGGATGCGGTATTCACGCTTCAGCGTCTCGCTGTGTTGGACGAGGACGTTTTGGTTCCAGTAGTAAAGCGAGTTGCCGAAGACCAGCGTGAGGGGGTAATCCGTTGAAATCGCGACTGCCTGGGAGGGCCGGCTGATCGGGGCGAACTTGAATCCCTTTGCCGGCAGGCCTTCCGCGAACAAGTAGCGCGTGCCGAGCGGCCGGTCCTTGGTGCAAGGCCATTGCCGGCCATACTCGGCGGCCAGGTTATGGTAATTGGCGCCGCTGTAGAAAGGAACCACCATGCCAATCTCCTCCATCACCTCGGCAGCTGACCCATACCGCCAATCAGCCCCCAGCGCCCGGGCCACTTGCGTCAGTTGCTGCCAGCCGGGGATCGTGCCGGGCAGCGGCTCAATGATCTGCTCGGCCAGTTGAATCCGGCGCTCGGTGTTGGTAAAGGTGACGCGCTCCTCCCCAAACGCGGTTGTTGGCAGCACCACGTGGGCGTGCCGCGCCGTCTCGGTCAGAAACAGGTGTTGCGCCACTACCAGCTCGCATTGCTGCAGGGCGCTGGCCGCATCGCCAAAGCAGGCCGTGCTGACCGGGTCATACCGGCAAAGCCACATGGCCCGCACCTGGCCGCCGCTGCGGCCGGCGAAGATCGAGCGCGAGGCCAGGCCCGGCCGGGCGGGCAGCTTCGTGCCCCAGGCCCCTTCCAGCTCCGCGCGCGCTGTGTCGTTGGCCACCGCGCGATATCCGGGCAGTCGGTCGGGCAGCACCCCCATATCGCAAACCCCCTGCAAATTGTTGTGCTCAGTCAACGCGAAGATGCCAGCCCCATCGCGGCCGAGCTGGCCGGTCAGCAACGCCAGGTTCACTATCGCCTGCACGCGTGCCGTGGCGCGGGCTTCGATCCCGGTCGAGTAGAGAATGGCCGCCGAGCGAGCACGGGCGTAGGCCAGCGCCGCCGCCTCAATCAAGTCTGCTGCCACACCGCAGGAATCCGCCGCCGCCAGCAAATCGTAGTCGCGCACCCGGGCCAGAAACTCGTCGCAGCCGCGGCAATGCGCCTTCATAAACGGCAGATTCATCAGCCCGCGGTCCACGATCACCTTGGCCATTGCCCCATATAGCACCGGCTCGGTGCCGGGTTTGATCTGCAGGAAAAAGTCGGCGCTTTCCGCCACCCGATGTCGCCGGCTGTCAATGACCACCAGCTTGGCCCCGGCCAGCTTCGACCGGATCACCACCCCGCCAATGGTTGGGAGCTGGCGCGCCAGGTCCACGCCGTCCACGACAATCACCTCGCTTTGGGCCAGTTCGCCGACGGAGTTGGTGGTTGCCGGCACGCCGAGCATGTCGAGCAGGACATTGATCGAGTTGTTGCAATAGACCCCGGTGCCGTGGTCCACATTGTTCGTGCCGATCACAGCCCGGGCGAGCTTCTGCAGCAGGTAGGCCTCCTCGTTCGAGCAACGCGGCGAATTCAGAAACGCAAACGCATCGGGACCGTGCTGGGCGCGAATCTCCTTCATGCGCCTGACGATAAAGTCGAGCGCCTCCTCCCACGGCACTTCCTGGAACTGCCCGTTCTTCTTGAGCAGCGGGCTTTTCAGCCGATCCGGGGAACTGGCCACCTCATGCACATGCCAGCCGCGCAGACAGATGCGCCCCTCGTTGGTGGGGTGCGACATGCTCGGGTAGGCGCCTACGATCTGGTTGCCCACCGCCTCCAGGTAAATTCCGCAACCGACCCCGCAGAAGGTGCAAGTGGTCAGTTTATGTGCCATGCGTGCGTGTTACTCAGGGTTGTGAGCTTCGTAACCTGGCCGGCCAGCGCCCATCGGCAACCCGCTGTTCCCGCCGAGGCACCACCAGAACCAGCATTGCGCTGAGTTATCGACTCTCATATTGGCACACATGTCGCTGATGCAGCCGTGTTCATAACCGAATCCGGGAAGCCGCGAAAGCTTTTTCTGAGAAGCACACGCCGGCTGCGGGGTTGCTCCATGGCGAATGAGAGACGTCTTCGAAGGCAGCAACCTCGTCTGGTTCAACGCCGGCATGGAACCCTCCCGCATGGTTGGGCGCGACCGTTTCCCACAGCATCACCGACCGCTTTGGACGTCCTTGGCACACAGGAAAGGAGGCAGGAGCCATCCCCGCGAATTATGGAGCAATTTAGTTTGACACTGCCCACGAACGGACCGTGGCGCACCAGGGAGTCTCACCGTATCCACTCCGTATCCTCACCGGATCCACACCGTGGATACAACCTTGACATCTGAGGTTTGCTAAACGTAATATGTTGCAATTACGGAACTTACGACTGCCATCCGCCAACAGACGCTGCCGAGGCTCGAATTCTCCGTAAGTGCATTAGCGGCAGAGACTTATGCGGAATGGTCAGAATTCAGCTGCTTTCGCCCTCCCGGCAGGGGGACCACGATCCAGGGAGCGGATTCCTCTCAGTCTTTCCCTGGCGATTTAATTTGACAATAAGGCAGTGTGTGCCATCCTGGCACACCTCGCAGGCGGCAGGGTCGGTCGGCAGCTGCCCGACGTTTGCAGCGGCTTAGCTACTTCTCCGTGAGGCAGTAAAGGTGCTCGCCTCCGCGCAGAAACAGCTCTTTGCCGACCGCCACGGGCGACGCATCGAACTTCTCGTCCAGCCGGTTGACGGCGAGCACTTCAAGTTTGTCGGAACGCTTGAGCACCACGGTGACGCCGTTTCGGCCGGGAAGATAGACTCTGCCCGCGGCGCCCAGCGGCGAGGCATACACGCCAGAAAGGTCCTCCAACTTGTGCGCATCAATCAGCGCGTCGCCGGCTTTGGTGTCCAGGCAGGTGAGCACGCCGTTGTTGCCGGCGAAGAAGTAGAGCCTGCCGTCGTAGAGCAGCGGAGAGGGAACATAAGGAGTGCTCCGCTTGCGCGTCCAGGCGATGGCATCCGTGCCGGTGAGATCGCCCGTGCGGCCCAGTCGGATCGCCAGCAAAGCGTTGCCCTGGAATCCGCTCATGCAGTAGACCGTGTTCGCGTCGGCGACAGGGCAGGGGACCACGTTGCGAGTGAGCCCGCCGCACTCCCAAATGACGTCGCCGGAAGCCACATCGTAGCTGCGGATCTTGCCGGTCGCGGCCACCACGGCCTGGGTTTTGCCGTCGCGTTGAATAATGAGCGGGGTGGACCAGGACGTGCGCTCCTCGCGCGTCTTTTTCCAACGCGGCTTGCCGGTGGTCTTGTCCAGCGCGACGATGAACGAGTCGTCCTCATTATCGCAATTCACGATGAGAGTATCCTCGTGAAGCGCGGGCGAGCTGCCTTCGCCAAAGGCCATTACCATGCGCATCTTGCCCAGGTCATGTTCCCACAAGAGCTTTCCGTTCAGGTCAAAACAGTAGAGGCCACGCGAACCGAAACAGGCGATGAGGTGTTTGCCGTCAGTGAGACCCGAGGAGGAAGCGAAGCTGCCCTCGTTTTGCCGATAGCCTTCATGGGGAACCTCCTCGCGGGCCACCTTCTGCCAAAGCACCTTGCCCGTCTGACGGTCCAGGCACAGCACCGCGAACTGATAAAACTCCGTTGGCTTGGCGCCGCCGCCGAAACCGCCCCGGCCCTTTCGGCCGCCCGGGCCGTCGGGTCTGCCTTCTCCCTTTGGAGGCGGCTCGGCGCGGACTGCGGATGGCTGCTCGCCGGCGGCAGCGGTGTTCGTTTCGACCTTCCTGCCGGTGGGGATTGCGGTTTGGATGAAGATGCGGTCTTCCCAGATGATGGGCGTGGCGTGGCCGCCGCCGGGGAGCCTCACCTTCCATTTGACGTTGTTGGTCTCGCTCCAGGTGATCGGAGGAGTGGCCTCTGGCGCAACACCGTTCTGCAGCGGGCCGCGCCACTGCGGCCAATTCTGGCTGGGCACAGCGGCGTAAGTTGTCGTTGCCGCAAAGATGAGGGAGCCGGCCAGGCCGAGGAGGTTTAGCCGAAGCGGTTTTTCAAGTCCGAGTTTCATATACAGTTGCCGAGGTTAGCTATCGGGCAGGGTTTACAGCGCGTCAAGGGTCGGCTCAATCGAGGGCGGGATGCGAATCGTGCCCATCGCCGCGTCAACGTCTTTGAGGCCGTGGCCGGTGATGAGGAGCACGATTCGCTCCCTCCGGCCCAGCAAGTCGGAGCCTTGCAGTTTCCGCAACGCCGCTACCGTCGCCGCAGCCGCCGGCTCGGCGAAAATGCCGGCCTTTTCTGCCAGCATTCCTTGCCCGCGCAGAATCTCCCGGTCCGATACGGTAACGGAGAATCCCCGGCTCTCCACCACCGCCCGGCGAGCCATGTGCGCGTTCGAAGGGACGGAGACCGAAATCGAGTCGGCGATCGTAGCGGGCCGCCGCGCATTCTGACACTTCCCGGTGCGGATGTAATGGTGGATGGCCGCCGAGCGCTCGGCTTGCACGCACACCAGCCGCGGCAACCTGGCAATCAACCCGGCAGCCTTCAGGTCGTAGAAGGCTTTATACACACCGCTGATAATCACCCCGTCACCGACCGGCACAAGGATCGCGTCCGGCACCCGGAACTTGTTCTGCTCGTAGATCTCCAGCCCGACCGTCTTCTTCCCCTCGATGGTCAGGGGATGATACGCAGTGTTGCGGTTGAGGCCGCCCTTGCGAGCGGTATATTCGAGCGACAGCCGGAACGCATCATCGTAAGTGCCGCGCACAGGAATCACCCGGGCGCCGTAAAGCACCATCTGCACGAGCTTGGCTTTCGGCGCGCTTTCGGGCACGAAGATGATCGCCTGCCTGCCTGCGGCGGCACAGACGGCTGCCAGCGCGCTGGCGGCGTTGCCGGTCGAGGCGGTGACAATAGAGGGCTCCTTGAGGCGGTTGGCCTCCGCCACGACCAGGTAAGAAGCCCGGTCTTTCAGCGAGGCGCTCGGGTTGAGACCGTCGTTCTTGAGCCAGACGTTCTCGAACCCCAGCGCTTTGCCCAGCGCGGCAGCCGGGAGAAATGGTGTGTGGCCAACCGCATAGGGCGGGTAGTGCTTCGGTTCGACCGCGGAGAAGAGATTCCAGTCCGGACTCTGCTTCCGGAAACGCCGCTTGATGGCGGCGTAGTCAAACTGGACGGAGAGCACACCGAGCAGCGGAATGCCCGGACGGTAATCCGCCGCGCAGGACGGGCAGAGGTAGCGAACCTCATCCCGCCGGTAAGGTTTGCCGCAGGTGGTGCACTGGTAGAAAAATGGCGTCATGCCTTCCCATTCAGCCGGGCGACCAGGGCGGCGTAAAAAGCCGCGGCGGCACTCAGATGGTGCACGGGGCAGGCCTCGTTTGGAGCGTGGGCATACACCTCGTTACCCGGACCAAGCCCAAGACATGGGATTCCCCTCATGCCGGCGATGGCAATGGCGTTCGTGCTGAAGGTCCACTTGTCCACCAGCGGAGCTTTCCCCAGAACTCCCTTGTAGGCCGCCACGGCGTCCTTCAGGTAGGGCGATTTCGGCTCCAGCACCCAGGTGGGATAGTACTTCTCCGTCGGGTATACCTTGCCGGTGTAGGCCGGCTCGGCGTAATTGAGCACAAACACTTTGGCGTCGGGATATCCCGCCCGCTTTGCCGCGTCGCGCACTTCAGCCAGCGCGCTTGCCTTGGTCTCCCCCGCCGTCAGCCGCCGATCCAGATGGATCCCGGCCCCGTCCGCCACCGCGCAGAGCGACGGCGAGGAGGAGCGCGCCTCCGTGACGGTGACCGTGCCCTTGCCGAGAAACCGGTCCTTCCGCAGGCGCTCGTTCAGCTTCTCGATCTCCAGCGCGATGCGCGCGATCTTGTAGATGGCGTTGTCCCCGCGCTCGGGCGCCGAGCCGTGGCAACTCCGGCCTTTGACCTCCACGCGAATCTCCATCCGGCCACGGTGACCGCGATAGATGTTCAGGTTGGTCGGCTCGGTGATTACGACAAACTCCGGCTGCAGCTTCTCCTCCTTGAGCAGGTACTGCCAGCACAGGCCGTCGCAATCCTCCTCCATCACGGTGCCGGTGAAGTAGATCGTGAACTGGTCATTGAGCCCCAGCTCTTTGATGATTCTGGCCGCATAGACCATCGAGGCCATGCCGCCTTTCTGATCCACCGTCCCGCGGCCCCAGATCTTGCCGCCCTTGATGCGCGGCTGGAAAGGGTCGAAGCTCCACTGCTCGCGATCGCCGGGATACACCGTGTCAATGTGGGCGTCGAAAGCGATCACGCGACGGCCTTTGCCGATGCGCCCGATGATGTTGCCCAGGCCGTCAACGCGCACCCCGTCGAAGCCGACCTTCTTCATCTCCTTCCTGATTACGGCGATGACCTTCTCCTCCTTCGAGGAAAAGGAAGGGGTGCGGACCATGTCCGCCAGGAAGCGGACCGTTTCTTTTTCAAGCGCCTTGGCGCGTTTCTGAATAGCTTGGTAGGTGTAGTTCATATTCTCTTCCATAATTTGGCGGCCAGTTCGCGGGCGCGGGCGTTGATGCGCCGCTCGTCCAGGTCGAGGGTCAGGCGCTTATTCAGCATCAGGACGCGCCCGCCAACGATGGTTGTCTCTACCGCGGCCTGGGACATGCCGAAAACGAGGTGGCCGAAAGTGTTGCCCGCCTCCAGCGGCGTGGGCGGATCGTAGTCAATGACCACCGCGTCACCGACGCAACCCTCGCGGAGTTCACCCAGCGGCAGATTGAAGCACCTGCCCGCGATGGTGGGGTTGTTGAACAGAAGCGCCGACACGGCTTCGCCAAAGCCCACTGAGGGATTCCGGGCGGCCAGATGCTGCCCCCATATGGCGGCGCGCAGCTCCTCGATCATATTGGTGGTCATGGCATCGGTACCCAGCCCGACTAGAACCTTCCGCTTGAACAACTCGACGATGTTCGCCATGCCCACCGCGTTGTTCATGTTGGATTGCGGATTATGGATAACGGCCGTTTGCGTCTGCGCCAGCAGATCCATCTCGCGAGGATTCACGTGGACGCAATGCGCGGCGATGCTGCGGGGGCCCAGGATGCCGAACTTGTGCAGTCGCTCGACCACCCGCAGGCGGTGCCGCCGCTGGGAGTGTTGTTGGTCGCTCAGGTCCTCCGCGACATGGATGTGGAAGCCGGTGCCCAGGTCGCGGCCAAGGGCGGCAGCCTTTTCCAGCGTGGCGTCCTTGAGCGTGAAGGCGGCGTGGAGGCCAAAGAGGGCAGAGAGGTGAGAGGAGCGAGTGTTGGCGGGCGCTGCCGCGGACTGACAATGGCGAAGGAAGGCAACATTCTCCTCCAGGCCCTCCTTGCTGATGCGCGCGCCGTCACGGTCCGAGACCTCGTAGCAGAGGCAAGCCCGCAGGCCACTCTGTCGAACCGCCCGCTCGATGGCCTGGAGCGAACCGCGAACCGCGTGGGGGCTGGCGTGATGGTCAATGAGCGTCGTGGTGCCGTGGCGGATCGCCTCCAGCAGGGCGACGAGCGCGCTGTAATAGCAATCCTCGGTCGTCAGGGCCGTGTCGAGCCGCCACCAAAGATTCTCCAGCACCTCGACGAAGTTCCCGGCCGGCCGGGTCCTGGTCAGGCCGCGTGCGAAGGTGCTGTAGAAGTGCGTGTGGGCGTTGATGAAGCCCGGGGCCACAACCTTGCGCGAGGCGTCAATGCGTTTGCCTGCAAACCCCTTGAACCGATTCCTGGGCGCAACCTTCGTGATGCAACCATCTTCGATGAGGACTGAGTGATTAGGCAGGACGGCCGGCTTCCTGCCCCCAGTGAGCACGGTTCCATTCTCGATGAGCAGCGGCATTGCGGGTTGTGCGGTTGCCTGGGCTAGTGCCGGAGGGCGGCCAGCTCCCGGGTGGTCCGGGCGCCCATAGTTATGGCGCCGGCGAAACACTTCTGCGCGCACAGCGAACAGCCGATGCACAGAGCGGGCTCGAAAAGCGGCACTTTCTTTCCGTTTAACGTGATGGCCTGGTAGGGACAGCGCGTGCAGTTGCCGCAGTGCTGGCAGAGTTCCGCGTCCACCCGCGGCAGCTTCTTGGTAGCCGGCAGGGCCATGAAGTCTGTGATCGGATTGGGCAGCGCCGCGCCAATCAGCTCCTTCACCGACTTGAAGCCCCGGTCCTCCATCAGGTAGCTCAGCCCGGAGTGCAGTTCATTCACAATGCCCAGGCCATACTTCATCGCAATGGTGCAGAACTGCACGGTCTGAGCGCCCAGGGCCAGGAAATTGGCGGCGGCCTTGTAGTTCATCGGCCCGCCGTTGCCCGAGACGGCGACCCCCATGCCGGATACCTTGGCCAGTGTCAGGTTGCTGATCGGCAAAACCCCTTCGCCGGACATGCCAACCACGACTCCCTCTTCCCATTGGCGGTTCTGCGCCGGGCGCAGGGCGAGCGACGGGAAACTGTTGGCCAGGGTGACGCCACCCTTCTTGTTGGGATACTTCGCGAAGACCTGCTGAATGCGCTTGATGATCGGGTGGATGGAGGTGACCGCGGCAGTAAGCTTGAACAGCTTTGGGTTCGCCTCGGAACTGGCCTCCATCACCCAGTCAATGATCCTGGCCGCCAGCTCCGCATTCTGCGAAACGATGTCGCCTTCCGTGCCGTCGCCGCCCTGCGGGCAGGAGAGGCTGTATTCGACCCCCATCGCTCCGGCAGCCTCCAGCTTCCGCGTGTTGGATTGCCAGACGGCTTTGTCCGCCTCGTCCCGCCCGGTGACCGGCCCGCCGGTCGAGGCGAGCGTCAGCCGGTCCGGGAACTCACTGACCAACTGCCCGACCTCCTGGCACACGCGGTCAAGGTCATGCCCGGAAACATTGTCGCAATTGCCGTAGGTCGAGGGGCCGAACACGGTCATGTACTCGGCGGGGATGTGAATCGGCACATTGTCGAAGGCCGTCTTCATCACGCCGCCGGACCAGCCGGCTTCGTAGGCCTTGCGCATCTGCTCGTAGCCGTCGGTGTGCGGCGCCGCCGAAAGCAGGAAGGGCGATCGGATCTTGCGGCCGAAGAACTCCGCGTCGAGGGGGACCGGGCGGAGCTCCAGACCCGCCAGGACAGCGTGGCTCTTGGCGCGGTTCTTGAACCGCGGCAGCTTCTCGCCATGCAGGAACGCATCGGCCTCCAGGGCGGCGTTCTTCCCGGTGGCGACCGCCTCGACCACCGTCGAGGAGCCCAGAATCATGTCGCCCGCGTAGAATATGCCACGAACCTTCTTCACTGGCATTCGGGGCCGGCTGCCGATCGCGGAGATAACCAGATCGAACTGCCGGAAGACGGGCGACTCCTTCTTATGGATGACGAAATTCTCCGGCCGGGGCGCTTTGCCTCGCGGCAACATCATTCGGGCGATTCGCAGGCCGGTGACCTTCTTCCCCTTGTGGACGACTGCGAGTGGCTTGGAGCAACTGGCGATCTCAATGCCATTCTCCAGCAGCATATCCCGTTCGTAAGCGGTCAGGGGCATGTCTTGCTGCCTGCGCCGGTAAATCAGTTCCACCGACAGGGCACCGCGCCGCCTGGCCGTCGTGGCACAGTCAACCGCCACCGCGCCGCCGCCCAGCACCGCCACCCGCTTGCCCCTGACGGCGATCTCTTGCTGGCGATCCAGATACTGCTGCCAGGACAGCGCGTGTTCCCAGCCCGGGATGTCCAGTCGCATCGGCTCCTCCAGCCCCGCGCATACGATCACCGCCTGGTGCGTTTCCAGCAGCGCTGCCGGGTCGGATACCGCCGTGCCCATCTGAAAGTCCATCGCCCCAAGGCGCTTGAGGAACTCGAGGTCTCGGCGCGGCACGTGCTTGTCGAGCCGGAAGTCCGGGATGAGCTTCATCATGCCGCCCAGCCGCTTGCGCTGCTCGTACACCGTCACCTTGTAACCACGCTGCGCGAGCAAGCTGGCTGCTCCCAATCCCGCCGGGCCGGCGCCAACCACCGCGACCTTCTTCCCATTGCACCTGGGCGCTTTGAAGCTGCCGAGGCCGGCCTCGTACGCGCGCTTCATCACGCTGGCCTGGACGGCGGGGATGTTGATGGGGTGATCGAACGTGCGGCGCGAACACGCCTTCATGCAGAAGTAATCCGGGCACACCACACCGCACACCCACCCGAGGGGATTCGACCCCATGATCAACGCCCCGGAACGTCGGTAGTCGGACTTCGCCCCCATCCTGGCCGCCATGATGAAGTCCGCCGGCGAGCAATCCGCCGGACAGGCTGCCTTGCAGGGCTTCTCCTCGCAATATTCGCACCGCTCCAACTCCGCCTTCAATTGGGCGTCGGTGAGGGATCCATCATTGTTCTTCATGGCTGCGTCGCTTGTAAAAGGATGAATATCATGACACCCAAACCGCACGGTCGCAACAACACTCCTGTTGCCCATTGCTAACCCTCGGTTGGCCGGGGGCGAGCAAAAAACTGCAAACCGCTGCCCGTGCCTTTCAGTCCTGGCTTCCGAAGCGCCTTAACTCTCGGCCGCTTTGGCCGCCTGGATGAACGCCTTGACCTTGGCATGGTCCTTCCGGCCTGGCGCGGACTCGACCCCGCTCGATACATCCACGGCATACGGCTGGGCGCGCTGCACGGCCTGGGCGACGTTCTCGGGGGTCAGCCCGCCCGCCAGGAAGATCGGTCGGCCCCATTCGCGCGCTTGCAGGGCGAGGTCCCAGTTGAACGTCTCGCCGGTGCCGCCAGGTTTGCCCGGCGTGTAAGCGTCCAGCAGCCAGGCATCCGTGTGGAAGTCCCGTACCCCTTCCAGCGACGTGGCGTCGCGGATGCGGAATGCTTTCATGCTCATCAGGCCAAACTGCACGCAGTAATCCGGGGGCTCCTCGCCGTGAAACTGGAGCAAATTCAGGCCGCATTCCCGGGCCGCGCGCACCACGAGGTCCTCCGGCGCGTTGACGAACACGCCCACTTTGATAATGAACGGCGGCAGTTGGCGGACAATGCCGGCGGCCGCTTCCACCGACACATCGCGCGGGCTTCGGTCGTAGAACACGAAGCCCAGCGCGTCGGCGCCCGCCCCGGCCGCGGCCAGGCCGTCGGGCAGATTCGTGATCCCGCAAATCTTGACTTTCACTGGCATTGCGTCACACCAGCATCCCATTATTCCCGTCCCAAGACAACTGCGGCGGCGCCCCGGCTTCAACCGGATAGCTCACCGAGACCGCGCGCAGCAGAGGGCGCTGGCATTTCAGTGATCTCCCGGCGGCTTGCCCGGGGCGCTGCTTTCTATTCTTTCGATGGCGTCGCGAGCGGCGCGGCGCAGCTTCCAATCGCGGCTTTCGAGGGCTTCCCGAAGCTGCGGCAGGGCCGGGCGCGCCGGCCGGCCGATTTCCCCTAGGAATTGGATGGCTTCCTCTTGCCGGTAAAAGTCCACGCTGGGCTTGAGGAGGCTGGCGGTTGCCGCGACGACGTCCGCTGATGCGTCTGGCGCCAGGCGCAACAAGGCCTTGGCACCATAGAATCGCATGAGACCGGTGCGCCCGCGCGCCATGACGTCGCGTAAGACCGCGACGCATTCCGAGGTGCGGCTGGGATCAATGGCGGCCAGGGCCTCGGCGGCGGCAATTCGTGCGCGTTCATCCTCATGGTTGAAGAGTTTTACCAGTTCCGGCACCGCCGGAACTGCCGCCTGCCCAGTCTGGCCGAGCAGCCGCGCGACGATTGCTGCTGTCGGATAGCCATCTGCTTCCGGCCACGTGAGTGCCTCGATGAACACGGGCACTAATTCCGCGCCGTGTTTGACGTCGATCCGGCACAGCGCCTTCGCGGCATCCAGACGTGGCTCCAGCCATTCGTCTTCGAGCACAACCTGCTTCAAAGCCGGCACCGCGTTGCTGGCCCAACCGCCCATCTCACCCAGTATGACGGCGGCGCGGACGCGGTCGTCGCTGTCCTCGGATCTGAGTGCAGCAAGGAGCAGCGGTACGGTTTCCGGATTCTGCGGTTCGATCTGCGCGAGGGCGGAGAGCGCATAGGATCGAATATCCGCCTGGTTGGTGCGCGCCATCGTCAGGAGAGCTGAGACAGCCCCTCGGGCTCCCGGCCCCACCTTGCCCAGCGCATAGGTGATTTCCCAAACAGATGGTTCATCATGGGCGGAGGCGAGCTCGCGCACGAGCGCGCTCACAGCGGGAGCAGCTTCCGGCCCGACGTCCGCCAGCAGCAGGAAGAATTCACCCGAAGGACACTTCTCGAATGCTCGTAATATCAAGGGCGCGGCGGATCGTGCGATCGGACCCAAAGCCCGCAACATTTCCGCCGAATCCCTGCGAACCGCCGCATTGCGCGCGCAAAGGCCCTCCACCAGTACGGGCACCAATAACTCCTGTTCCTGCTGTGCCGTTAGATGGAGATTCTCCAGCGCTCTGCGTAAACTGCCAACGGACTGCCCCGGGTCCACTCCGAAGGCCGCCTCGAAGGCAGCGAGAACTTGTTGTCGCGCATCGGAGGTTGGCGAGTGTTGCCAGTCCGCCACCGCCGCGAAAGCTTGTTCCCATGCATTCCTGGCGGATACCCGAACCCGCCCTTCGCCAGCGGGCGGCTTGCCAGTGCCGACGGCGGTCGCAGCCATTCCCTCGACCCGCAGCCAATCGGGGGCGTTTGTGCCCGCGGCATTCAAGTAGGAGGCGAGGCTGGCCCTAGCCCGAGGGTCGGTGCGGGCCATCTGACAGAGTTGCCGAAAGGCATCGAACTTTACAGAACGTTCGGCATCGCGCAAGGCGCGTTCGAAAACCGGGCGGGTCGTTGCGTGGTCGAGAGGGGCAAGCCGTCCAAGGCTTAAGATCACCGCGCGGCGTACCTCGGGGCTGCTGGACGAATACAGTCTGACGAGCGCGGGAGCGGCGTTTGTGCCGGCGCGCTCCGTCACCGCGAGAAAATAGCCGCTGGTCAGGATCAAGCCCATTCCTCGTCTTGCCTTGGGTTGGGGCAAATGCTGGCTAATGGCGGTTGGAAGGCGCCGATAGACCTGCGAGTAAAGGCGGTTCCAAGGCAACGCGGCTTCCCCGGTACCCCAGGCCGCAATGTAAGGCAAGGCTTTCGGCCCCATGGCCGCAACCGCTTCCTTGGCTTCGAAGACTGGGTTGGGCGGTGTCTCCCGCTGCCCTAAAACGGAGGGGGCGAGGATTCCCCTTTGTGCTGAATCCAGCCAATATGAAATCGGCTTGCCTTGATACACTGGTTCCTGATTGGTCCACCATGTGCAAACGGCAAAGCCGGCGATCCCAATCGGCACCAGGGTCCAAAGAACGAGCTTTCGACGCTTGCTCATCAATCATCAACCGTCGCGTGAGCTGTTCGCACTGGTAACCTGAGCCAGCAAAACAACCTGTGTGCCGGCGAGCAGCGTGTCCGGGTGTCCCGTCATGTCCTTGAAAAGATACTTTGGCACAAACTAGTAACGCGAGACACAATTGAGAGTTGAAGCAGCGAGGGGCAGGGGACCCAGTGTAGGGCAGGCAGGCTGCCTGCCGCTGCAGCCACTGACGGCGGGGTTGATAAGATGCGCCTCGGTGTTGCTCCGGCTGGAAAAGATTGTTGACGCGCCCGGCGGCCTGCCTAATATCCGCCCAACATCGTTAACCACGGAAGCGCTAATTATGAGCAACACAAAGAATATCGCACAATCTTATCAGCTCGCCAAAGAACGTTATGCCCAGTTGGGCGTGGACACCGACAAGGCCCTCAAGCTGTTGGCGCAGATACCGATCTCAATCCACTGCTGGCAGGGCGACGATGTCGGCGGCTTCGAGAACGCCGGCCAGGAGCTGGGCGGCGGCTTGGCCGTCACCGGCAATTACCCGGGCAAAGCCCGCACCGCCAACGAGCTGCGCGGCGACTTTGAGAAGGCGCTCTCCGTCATTCCCGGCAGCCACCGCTGCAACCTCCATGCCTGTTACGCCGAGATGAGCGGCAAGAAGGTGGACCGCGACGCGCTCAGCGCCGACCAGTTCAAGAACTGGATCGCCTGGGCCAAGGCCATCAAGATCGGCATGGACTTCAACCAGACCTATTTCGCCCACCCCAAGGTCGTGGGCGGGTTCACGCTCACCAACACCGACGCCGGCATCCGCAAGTTCTGGATCGAGCACGGTATCCGTTGCCGCGAGATCGGTGCCGCGATCGGCAAGGCCCTCGGCAAGACCTGCGTTACCAACCTCTGGATTCCGGACGGGATGAAAGACACACCCGCCGACCGCAAAGGCCCGCGCGAGCGCCTGGTCGAATCCCTGGACGCGGTCTTCAAGAAGAAGATTGATAAGAAGCTCAACTTGGACTCGGTCGAGCCGAAACTGTTCGGCATCGGCGCCGAGAGTTACACGCCCGGCTCCTCTGAGTTCTACATTGGCTACTCTGTCAGCCGCCAGATCCTGCTCACGCTCGACGCCGGCCATTACCACCCCACCGAAGGCATCGCCGACAAGATTTCTTCAGTGCTCAACTACTTGCCGGAGATCGCGCTGCACGTCAGCCGCGGGGTGCGCTGGGACAGCGACCACGTGGTTACGCTCACCGACGAGCTGCAGGCCATCGCCCAGGAGATTGTCTGGGGCGGTTACACGAACCGCGTGCACATCGGCCTGGACTACTTTGACGCGAGCATCAACCGCATCGCCGCGTGGGTGATCGGCTCGCGCAACATGGTCAAAGCCCTGTTGCTGGCGCTGGTAACGCCGATTGCCAGGCTCAAGAAGTTTGAAGCCGAAGGCGACTACACCTCGCGCCTTGCCTTGATGGAAGCCGCCAAACTCCTGCCCGCCGGGGCGGTGTGGGATTACTACTGCCAAAAGATGAACGTGCCCGTCGGCGACGCCTGGCTGGCAGAGGTAAAGCGGTACGAGAAGGACGTGTTGTCCAGGCGGCAATAACCGGAGGGGGCGCCATGAACGAAGCAACGACGAATCCAGCCCTGGGCGTAGTCATTTTCGCGCTGGGCGGACTGGCGGGCGCGGTGTTCTATCTGCCCTTCAAGAAAGTCAAGAACTGGGCGTGGGAGAGCTATTGGTTCATCTATGCCGTGGCCGGTCTGATTGTGGTGCCGTGGGTCCTGGCGCTCATCACCTCGCCCAATGTCACTTCGGTGCTCAAGCAGGCGCCTGGCAAGGAGCTTTGGTATTGCTACTTGTGCGGGGCGGCCTGGGGCGTGGGCGGACTGACTTGGGGATTGATGATCCGCTACCTTGGCGTCGGGCTTGGGTTGGCCATTGGCTGCGGGCTGTGCGCCGCCGCGGGCACCCTCATCCCGCCCATCATCAAGCCGTGGCTCAATGCGGTCGTGGCCGGCGCGCCGCTTCCGTCACTGCTCGAGGGCGTGAAGAACCTGCACGGCACGCCCGCCGCCAACATGTCCCTCATCGGCGTGGGTATTTCACTGCTGGGCATCATCCTGGTCGGCATGGCCGGCATGTCCAAGGAAAAGGAACTGCCCGAGGAGCAGAAACGAAAGGCCGTCGCGGAATACAACTTCAAGCTCGGCCTCGTGGTGGCCATCTTCTCCGGCTTGATGAGTTCCGCTCTCGGCATGGGGTTGCAGGGCGGAGGGACGATCGAGGCGCTGGCCCAGACGACGGAGCCGGCGACGCCGGTTGCGTGGAAGGGCATGCCTGTGTTGGTCGTGGCGCTGCTGGGTGGCTTTACCGTGAACGCCCTCTGGTGCCTGTTTCTGAACGTCAAGAACAAGACCACGGGCGATTACACCAAGAGCGGCACGCCGCTGCTTGCCAACCTGATGTTCGCCGGGCTTGCTGGCGCTATTTGGTGTTCGCAGTTCATCTGCTTCAAGACCGGTGAGCCGCAGATGGGCGCTACATCGTATATCGGCTGGTCGGTGCTCATGGCCTCGGCGATTCTCTTCAGCACACTGCTGGGCATCTTCCTTGGCGAATGGTCCGGCACCAGCGGCCGTACTCAAGGCTTCCTGGCGATCGGCTTGATCTTCCTGCTCGGTTCGGCTGTCGTGGCCGGTTACAGCGGCAAACTCAGCCAGGAAAGACCCGCTGCCCTGGCATTGCCCGCCGCCCCAACCAGCTGATCGGCACACACCACGCACTTCTGACCGCATCTCTATCCACTCAGCATGCCTCGCACCTATCTCGCTATTGATCTCGGCGCCGAAAGCGGCCGTGTTGTCGCCGGCCTCTGGAACGGCAAGACTATCCGTCTCGAAGAAATCCACCGCTTCCCCAACGGCCCGGTGTACCTGGGCGATTCGCTGCGCTGGGACGTGGTGCGGCTCTGGGCCGAAATCCAGAACGGCCTGGCTCTCGCGGCGAAGAAATACGGCAAGTCCATCGTTTCGGTCGGCGCGGACACTTGGGGGGTGGACTACGTGCTGCTGAGCCGCCGTGACGAGATGCTGGGCCAGCCGTACGCCTACCGCGACGCCCGCACTAACGGCATGATGGAGAAGGCGTTCAAGAAGGTGCCGCGGGCTGCAATCTTCGCCCAGACTGGCCTGCAGTTCATGCAGTTCAACACCCTGTTCCAGTTGTTGGCCCACAAGCAGGCGAACCCGGACATGCTGGAGGCGGCCGATGTGCTGCTCATGATGCCGGACTTCATCCACTGGGCGCTGTGTGGTTCACGGGTGGTGGAGTTCACCAACGGCACCACCACGCAGTGCATGCATCCGCTCACGCGCAACTGGGCAACCGGCCTGCTGAAGAAGTTTAGCTTGCCGGCGCACATTTTCCCGAAGGTCGTGCCGCCCGGCACGCGGCTGGGCGCGCTGCGCCCCGGGGTGGCGGACCGGACCGGCCTGCGCAAAGTCAATGTGGTCGCCCCGCCTACGCACGACACCGCTTCGGCGGTCGCTGGCGTTCCCACCGCCAACACCGGCAAGGCCAACTGGGCTTACCTCAGCTCCGGCACCTGGTCGCTCATGGGCGCCGAGGTCAAGAAGGCCTCCCTGTCCGCGCGCACCCAGGAACTCAACCTCACCAACGAAGGCGGCCTGGACGGCACCTATCGCCTGCTCAAGAACATCATGGGCCTGTGGCTGGTGCAGCAGTGCAAACGCGCCTTCGACGCGCGCGGCCGGAAATACGAATACGGCCAACTCGCCAGGTTGGCGGCAAAGGCTCCGGCGCTCCGTTCCATTGTCAACCCGGACGACTCGCGCTTCCTCAACCCGCCCGACATGCCGAAGGCCATCCAGGATTTCTGCCGGGAGACCAGGCAGCCCGTCCCCAAGACCGAAGGCGAACTGGTCCGTTGTGCCTACGAGAGTCTCGCGCTGAAGTACCGCGAGGTGCTGGGCTGGCTGGAGGAACTCACGGACAACCGCATTGAGGTGATTCACATCGTCGGGGGCGGCTCCAAGAGCGGCATCCTCAACCAGTTCACCGCCGACGCCTGCCAGCGTCCGGTCATTGCCGGCCCCGTCGAGGCAACCGCGATGGGTAACCTGCTCGTCCAGGTGCGCGCCAGCGGCGAGCTGTCCACCCTGGGCGAGATGCGTGAAGTCATCCGTAAGTCCAGCGACGTTGCGACTTTCCGGCCCGGGAAAGCCGCCGCCTGGGAAGACGCCTCCGCGCGCTTCGCTGGGCTGCGCAGGTAGTTGTCCTGGCCCGCCCCAGTGTTGCCCAAGTGCACGAACTTGAAGAGGCCCTCGATAACCACTTTCTCCTGCGTGTAGCCGAAAAAGCGGAGTACTACCTGCTTGGTTAACTGGTCTAACCCGACCACCAGCACGGCGACCAGCGCAATGCGGCGGTTCGGGACTCCCAGAGACCTACGCAACAAGCTCATTCCAACAATAACTGACCTGAATATAACCCTAGGCCCGCCCCAGGAACAACATCAAACGCCGATTGACCTCACCTCGTACGCTTGGCAGCATCCAACCATTGCCATGCCGTCGCCACTGAGAATCTCGGTCGTCACGCCCAGCTTCAACAGCGTTCATACCATTCGCGCGACGATCGAGAGTGTCGCGCAGCAGGACTACCCGCACGTCGAGCACCTCGTTATAGACGGCGGTTCGGCCGACGGCACCCTCGATATTCTCAAGGCCTATCCCCGCCTGCTCTGGGTATCTGACAAGGACGAAGGCCATTATCACGCGATGGACAAAGGAACGCGCCAGGCCTCCGGGGACGTCGTTGCCATTCTCAACGCGGACGACTGCTACCGGCCGGGGGTGCTGCGGGAAGTCGCGGCGGCCTTTGAAGCGCATCCCGATTGGGATGCCTTGTTTGGCGACATTGTGTTCGTTGACGGCGAAGGCCGGGAGATCTTCCGGCGCGAGGAGGCGGGGTTTGATGCGCAGATCATCCGCTTCGGGCATAACACCGTCAATCATCAGACCCTGTTCCTTAAGCGAGCGGTTTACCTGCGGCTCGGCGGCTACCGCTACCGGGAGTTTAAGAACTGCTGCGACTACGAGTATGTCATGCGGCTGATCCGCGCCGGCTGCCGTATCGGCCACATCTCCGTGCATATCGTCAACTACCGCTACCACGAGCACGGCCAGTCCGCCGATCTGCGGGTGCGGGCCAACATGGCCAGGGAATCAGCCGCCATCCGCAAGGAATATGGCGTGCCCGGAGGAATCATCGGCAAAGCTTTGCAGACTTATGCCCGGATCAAGCGCCAACTCACAAAGCTCTTTACCCTCGGGAGATGCGACCTGATCCCCGGTGGCCTGCAGCTCAAGAGGCACCTCCGGGCCAAGACCTCATTCTCCTCCAACATCGGGGTGGATAAGCTCTAGATAAGTTGCCTCCAGCAACTGCCGCTTGGCTTCCCATCCGAACCGGGCCTCCGCGCGCGCCCGCGCCGCCTTGGCCAGGCTGGCGCGCAACCCCGGCTCTCGCTGGAGCCGAACCAGTCCCGCCGCAAAGGCCCGGATCGTCTCTTCCGGCGCCGAAACCGGGACCTTTATCCCCGAAGCTTCATCCACCATTTCCCCCGGCCCGGCCCAATCCAGGCAGATGACCGGCACCCCGCGCGCCATGGCCTCGAGCAGGGCCGAACCGCCGCTATCGCGCAAGGCCGGAAACACCAGCACGTCTGCCTGGGCATAAAACGCGTCGAGTTGCGAGCGCGGCACCTTCCCCACAAACTGGACCTTGGCGGCCAGCCCCAACTCCGCCGCCCGCCGCTTCCAGTGCGCCAGCGCGGGACCGTCGCCCACCACCGCCAGCTCATAATCCGCCAACCCCGCCTGCGGCAACGCCTCCAACACCAGGGGAATGGCGCGCCTAGCCACACAGTTGCCCACATAAAGCATCCGAAAGGTGGAATCCTCAACGGCGGCCCCGGCGGGCGGACAAACCCATTGTTGGTCTTCTGGGCGCAAGGCGTTCGGGGAAACAATGCGGCACTTGGCGTGAAAGCGAGGCGGCAGAAAGTGAAGCGTCGTGCGATTCGACACATAGAGCGCGGAGGTCTGCCGCAGCGAACGCTGGACTGCAGGGGTCTGCAGCCAAAAGCGGTTCGCCAGATTCCGCCCCTTCTCGGCCCATCTCGCCGGCCCCAGGTAACGATCAAATCCGGGCGGCACATGCTCCCCGCCGGCAATCGGCCCCCACACCGACGGGATGCCCAACCCGGCGGCCAGAAACGGCACCCGGAAGGTGTGGAAAGTCGTCTGATGCACCAGCGAAATTTTCTTTTCCCGGTGCAGTTCGCGAACCAACCGCGCCACCCGTTTCTGCCAGGCCAGCTTGCGCGACCAACCCGCCCAGCCCAGGTCGGCCAGCGGCCACAGCCACTCCGGCACGTCAACGAAATGAGGTGTGATGCCGGCCACGCGCGCGCTTTCTTCCACCGCCGTCCGCGCCTTGGGCGTGGTCACCAGCTCCACCTCGTGGCTGCGCGCGGCCGCTTCGGCCCAACCCCAGCCCAGCCAGTGCTCGCCGCTGCCGCGCGGATTGCACGCATAGGCGCTCATCACGACGCGCGTCCTCAAATCGGGGCCCTCCCGATGACATGGATGTCCGAGCACAAGGACGGAACGTGCCGGAGCAACCAGTCCGACCCCGTCGCGATACCACGCACCAGGGCGGTCGGCAGGAAGCACAGCGCCGTGCTATCGCGACCGATGAAGTTACGGCCATAAGTGGCCACCACCCGCAAACCATTCCATTGCATCAGTTGCACCAAATCCCGGATAACCGGCTCACGGACATGGCCGCGATAGATCGGATCCCCATCTTCGTACCAGGTCCCCAAAAGCGGAAAATTGCTTCGGCCGAACAGGACATAGAGCCGTTTACGTAGATTCACCGCGTTGGGCGTGGCGAGAACCAGTAAACCTCCGGGCTTGAGGATACGAACGATTTCCCGGAACAGCCGTTTGGGCGAGTGATGCCAGTGTTCCAGGCTGTGGAAGCAGGTCACCACGTCCACCTCCCTGTCCGGCAGGGGCAGCTTATGTTGCAGGAAATTCTCCCGCACAACCGCTACGCCCAGTTCCTTTTCGAAAGCCTCGAGCAACGGAATCTCTTGGCCGCGCTGACTCATTTCCACCCCCCCCCCTCCCCCAAAATCATCCACCAAGGTTACCTTCATGCCGTGCGCGCGGCACAACGGACCAAAGATCGAAAGCCCGGCCCCCAGGTCCACCAGATGCTTTCCCGCCTGCAACGCCCCATGCCGATCGAGCATCTCGATGTAGAATTCATTGCGCGCGTCCAGATAGGGCGCGAGGGGGTGCTTCGCCAGTATCGGCATCAGCGTCTTCTCATAGAGGTCGCGACTACGCCTGGGGTCGAAGTGATAACGCATAAAATGTCTTAGGACCTACATCTTAGGACTTGGATCCTTGCAGTTGCGCTGCTGCCGCTTTGCCGTCCAGCATGGCATCCTCCATTCCGCCGTAGCCCCACCCGCCCCACCGACCGCAGGAAATGACGCCCTGGTCTGCCAGGTAATCAAGAATGACTTGCCGGCACTGCTCGTAGTTGTGATCGAAGATGACGTAAGCGAAAGGGATTTCGCACAATCTCATGAACAGGACCTCATCCCGGCTCGAAAGTACCCGAGCCTTCCGCAGGTCGGACAGCACACGTTGCTTCAACTGCTCAGGCTGCTTGAGCAAGTCGGCTGCCCCCTCCGACATCTCAACGTAATAGCTGCGGCAGCCCGAGGGCGCGGTGCCCGGGTGCACCGCCGAATAGGAGCCTGTGCGGTAGAAGACGTATTCTGGCTCCGGAAAATATATCCAATGGTGATCACTGGCGATATCCCCGGGACCGCGCACGCCCAAGTCGAAGTACCGGACGGTCGTCGCGCGGAGATGGTGCGCCGCCGCGCGAATCTCCTCCGGCAGGCCGGCCATCAGCGACAGGAACCGCGGCAGCGGCGCTGTGTTGAGGAGCCGCCGGTAAGCCACCTGGCGGCCGTCGGACAACGTGGCGACCCGATTCTGGTGGTCCACCTCGGCCACCGCCACTCCATAAACCGGCGGGACCTGCAGCGCCCGCGCAATCGCGCGCGGCAGGGCGCCGATGCCCCCTTCCCGCGGATAGACAAATCGGGCGTTGTAGCCCAAGGACTCGCGCGAAAAACCCAGCGCGCCCTTGACGACATCTTCCAGCGAGGGCCGCGGGATAAACCGCTCGGCGTATTCCGGACGCAACTCTTCCAGCCGCACGCCCAGGAGCTTCTCGTTGTAAGGCACCATGAAATGCCGGGCGATGCCCTCGCCAAAGTTCCGCACGATCCATTCCCGGAAATCTCGCGGTGCGGCCGTCGCCGGCTTCAAGCCGAAGTCTTCCGGGTGCCGGGCTTTGAGCAAGCCGATCAGGCAGTCCAGCACCACCTCCCGCGGCAGCCCGTAGGTGTTGGCTTGAAACGGGTAAGGGGTGAACGTGTCGCACAGGTGGATGACGGCTTTTCGTCCGTGCTCGACGAGTCCGCCGGGCAGAAGCTTCTGTGCCAGCGCCTTCATGTAGTCGCTCCGCAGATGCAGCCAGTGCCCGGTGCTGTCGCACAGGAAGCCCGGATGACGCTCGTGCGTGCGGGCCATGCCGCCCGGTTCGCCCTCGCGCTCCACCAGGAGATAATCCCCCGCCAGATGATACGCGCAGGAAAGGCCGGTCAAGCCGGCCCCGATGATAAGTGTTGCGTGCGTTTCCACAAAACCCGGTTGTCCTATGATTCGTACATCGATTTAAGCGCTGGTTGACCTGCAAGCTACCCTCCGAAAGCGCCTAGAAAAAGCTTTTGTCGCAGCCGCGCCGCGCCGAGTCGGCTCACCTGAGCGCGCAGGCGAAGTCATATTCTCCCGAAACCACGTTCAGCCCGGCGCTTCCGTTTTCGCGGCCTGAGAAGCGCCCCCCCGCGGCGCGGGCGATCGGCTGGCCGCTATCCGTGAGTTCCGCGCCCTCCCTGGCCGGCACAAAGACCGTTGCCACGGCGCCGACCGGGACCCGAACATGGAGCTTGAACTTTGCGCTTTCCGGCCACCAATCGCTCGCCGACCCAAACATCGGGTGGTTGTGCGAATAAGTACTGTCGCTGAATTCCCGAAGCTCCCACAGCGTTGTCGCGCCGTTCTCCAGCATGTGCCCCCAACCCGGAAAGGTGCGCTGATTCACCACCCCGAAAGCCGTGTCCGCCCGCCCCAGGTCCGCCAGCGCGTGCAGCATGAACTTGGTGCCAAAGATGCCCGTGCTCAGATGGCCGCGATGCGTTTCTCCGATCTCCCGCACCAGCACCGCCAGCGCGCGGTTTTTCTCTTTCGGCGGCACTAGCCCGAGGTAGAGCGCAAACGCTTGGCAGGCCTGCGTGGCGGTGTCGTATCGTCCCGTGCCCGGCTGCAGGAACCTCCGGTTGAACGCGGTCTTGATGGTCTTCGCCAGAGCCTCCGCTTCCTTCCCCAGCACACGCGCGATGTTGGCCAATAGCTTCGCGTTGAGGTGGTAGAAGCCGGTGCCGGTCAATGCGCGCGGCTTGGGCACGAGGCTCTCAGAATCGCTGATGCCGTTGTCCAGGATGCCGTCCTGCGCCTGCGACTGCAGCAGCGCCAGCCAGAGGCGCATTCCGCATCCCGGCGGGATGATCGCATTTCGTTTCACCAGCGCGCAGAGTAGCGGACTGACCCCGGCAGCGTCAGGCCAAAACTCAGGGGGCCTCTTCAAGCTCGCCCAATTCCTGGCAGGGACGCGCCTCACTGCCACCGTGCCACCAGGGCGCGCAACAAATCGCGCGTCGCCGCCAACCCTTCGGCGGGTTTGATGACCTCGACCGCATACAGCAGCTAAGCCAAAACAAGTTCGCGCTCGCAGCCTAGGATGCCCGCGCGCGTCGCGCAAGCCTTGAACGCCTCCGAACTGAGCAGTTCCTCGAGGCGCTGAACCAGGCTCGCGGCGGGGAAACGGTCCACAAGGATGGCGGGCTGGATCACATAATGAAACCAATCCTACCCGGGAATGCCCGCCAGTTCGCCCCGCTCCCAGTCCGGCACCGTCCAAGCGCCCGAGGAGGGCGCGACCGTGATGTTCCAGGGGGCAAAGTCCCCGTGTTGAAGCGCCGCCTGAACTGTCCGCCCCGGGAGCCGTTGGGTCAGTGGGCCAAACAGCTCGTTGGCCCGGGCGGGGCGACAGGAAAGTCGCGCGCAGCCTGGGCACGTTGCTGATGCTCTGCGGCATCGCCGTAAGCAATGGTCTTTCCTTTTCGACTAGGGCCAGTGCGCACTCGCTCAGGGCGGCTTTGACCGCCGCGTCCGGGTTTTGGGCGGCATCGAAAACCAGTATCAGGATGCGTTGGTCATCCTTGGCGGGATTTCCCGCTAGGATCCCCACTGTCGGCGACGCCCGCCGCGGCTCTCCGGGCAGCGAGGTGATGAACCGCACAAAGCCTTCCTGGGGAACCACGGTAATACTGATCGGCCTGGTCCCGAAAGGAGCCGCCACGCCCATGTGCCAGCTCAAAAGGGTCCGGGCGGAGCGCACGCGGGGTGTCTGCGCCGGAAAGAGGCCCAACGAAACCACGGCGACGCGCAGTTGGCGGGGCGGCAGCATGAAAGGCCGCCCGTGCTTGCTGACCAGGCGCATGTCCACCCGCGCGCCCGCAGTCTCTCCCGTTGTGTGGCCGAACAGGTCCTCCCAGAAATTCCGCAGCGCAGCCATGGCCTTAAGGCGAGATTTCCTCCCGCTCGCTTTCGGGAAAAGACCGGCCCGGTCCAGCGCCCAGGCGCTTCCGGGTCCGCTCCGCCATATAATCCAGGATCGCCCGGTTAACCTCGGTTCCCACCTTCTCGACGGGCTGGGCGGCGTTGATGATGCGCCCGTTGGGGAGGCCGCCCACCAGCGCACGATAAGCGCGACACTGGCGTTCCGTCTCGGCCAGCGGGACTTCCTGTTTGCGGCGCTGGAACACTTCGGCGGGCGCATCCAGCAGTATCACCAGGTCCGGATCTTTCAGTAAGGCGCAGCCCAACCGAACGAGGCCCAGGGACACCTGCAAGCGGAAGCGGGGTTGGTCCACAAGGAGATCGTAGTAATAGCCGTCTATCAGCACCAAACCGCCGCGGAACGTCGCCGGCCGAAAGACCAGGTGCGAGCCGAGAAAGAACTCCAGCCAGTGAAATAGGAAGTAGCCGAAGGAAGCCAGCCGGTTACGCACCGGCTGACCGTGCGGATCGGGAGCGGCCCCGCGTGCCGCCCGCCGCCGGGCGGTAAACACCGGCGGCTTCCAATGAAAATGCCGGCCCTTGAGCGGGCTGAAAGTGCGCTCGAGCCCAGCGACCACGGCTTGGGCGATGGCGGACTTGCCGCAGCCGCCCGCGCCGCACAGCACGACGGTCAAACCCGGCGGACGCACGAACCGCAACCACAACCGCCAAGCATCAGTCAATAACGACCGCAGGGTCCGCCAGGGGTGCCGCGTCAATTGCCGGACAATCAAAGTCCGCCGTAAAGTGCCCGTGGCAGCCTCGATCGCCCGCCAGCGTTCCTCGACCCCGGCGGTCAGGAGGAACTTCGCGCGCGCGGCGCCATAGGTCTGCGCCAGTCGGTCCATGACCAGCGCCGGCTCAGCGCGGAAGCTGGCGGCGACGAACGGCCGGTATTTCTCCTTCACCTTGCCCGTGTAGATCAGGAAAGAAAGTAGGCTTGTGGCGGCCTCGTCGGCGGGATGCGGCACGGCGAACAACTCCCGCCGGACTCGGCGCTCGAGAAATCCCTGGCAACTGAGGAAATCAAACCCGCGCCACTTCGAAGCGATGAACAAATCGAAGTGCGCTTGGGCATTGGATTGCCGGCTCGACAAGTAGAGGGCCACGGGCATGAACTCGGCGCGGTTGTGTAGGCGAAACCCGGCCGCCTCCGCCGCCGCCACCAAGGTTTGCTCCGCGTGCCGTCGCTGGTCCGGCGCCACCAACACGTCAATGTCGTTGGTGGTTGAGTTGGGCAGTCCCTCATAATTGCGCAGGATCAGAAAGTCAATGCCGGCCCGCGCGAAGGCGCGAAACACCGTGGTAATCAGTTGGCTGATTTCCTGTGCTTCAGACATCATGTGAATACGGCGCCCGGAATGCCCCGCGGATGGCAGCTGTTAATCCCTGCGCTTCAATCACAAAACAAGCGGCGGAATAGCTTCTCGGCGCGGGCTTTCCCCTCGTCCGAGGGCAGGACCGATTTGGCATTGCCGACGGGATGACTGATATAGCGTTTGGCATGAAGGCGGGCCAAAGCGTCCCAGTTGTGTCCCTTCCAGGCGCGCGTTGATTTGAGCGCCCCACTGCCTTCCGTAAAACTGGTCAGGTGCAGCAGCGCCAGGATCGCATCGTCTATCTTACCAAGGTTCGGTGTCATAAAACTTACGTTCAGGCCAAACGGCCGTCGAGCCAATGCGCGACCCCCAGGAGGGCGGCTGCGCGCTTGATCTTCGCTAATCGTTCAATAGGTTAACGGACACACTGAATGAAACCAATCCAGAGAGCTTCTGTTTGCGGACTCGGGGTGCAATTTGACACTGTATCTCAGTAGTGTCCAGTTAAACTCTGTTTGAAAACGACTTCCACCAGTGTCAACAGGCCTGACGGCAGCGGTCTGGCATTGTTCGATTTGAATTCCGTTGCGGGCCATTGCGTGCAGTTTTTCGCGAGATTCGGCGTATGCAGCATCGGGCATTACCTTTAACCGGACACTAGCGACTGTATCTAGGTAATGAGGCGGTAACGGTTCCTCTCCGACCAAGAGAACACGCATCAACGTTGGGAGGAGTCGTTAAGAAGATAGTAGCGTGTGCACAGTTACTGAAGGAAGCCGAGGCTCAAGTGTTGGCCGAGGGGCAGGAATGGATGCGCCAGCGTTTGGCGCGGCGACTGCAAGCGCAAACCCGAGAGGCTGGGGCTCTTTTTGCCCGTGCGCCAGCGGCAGACTCGGCGACTGACGCTGCGCACGGTGGTGGGCGCGGTCACCGTCGAGGTCGATTACGGTCGGGAGCCAGGCCGGGGTAAATGGGTCTGTCCGGCCCGAGAATGCTGGGGCTTGGGACCGCACCAAAAGATAACGCCCGAGCTAGCCGCCGAAAGTCTCGGCCATGGCAACCGCCTTGAGCATCGCCTGGGACTTGTTCACCGTCTCCTGATATTCGCCTTCGGGCGTCGAGTCGTTTACCCAGCCGCCTCCCGCCTGGACGTAAGCGCGGCCGTCCTTGAGGAGCGCCGTGCGGATGGTGATGCAGCAGTCCAGGTTGCCGTTGAAGGAGAAATAGCCGACGCAGCCGCCGTAAGGGCCGCGCGCTGTCTGTTCCAGCTCGGCAATGATCTGCATGGCCCGGATCTTTGGCGCGCCGCTCAGCGTGCCGGCCGGGAAGGTCGCACGCATCAAATCATAAGGCGACTTGTCCGCCGCGAGGCGGCCCTTGACCTGGGACACGATGTGCATCACATGGCTGTAGCGCTCGATAATCATCAGGTCTTTGACCTGCACGGTGCCGTAGTCGCACACCCGGCCCAGGTCGTTGCGCCCCAGATCCACCAGCATCACGTGCTCGGCGCGCTCCTTGGGGTCGGCGAGAAGTTCCTGCTCGAGGGCGAGGTCCTCTTCAGGCGTCATGCCGCGGCGGCGCGTGCCGGCGATCGGGCGAATCTCGACATTGCGGTCCTCGCAGCGGACATGGATTTCCGGCGAGGCGCCCACGAGCGAGAAGCCCTGCAACTCCAGCAGGAACATGTAAGGCGATGGATTGATGGAGCGGGCGGCGCGGTAAACATCCAGCGGGCAAGCTTTGACGGGGGTGGAAAAGCGCTGGGAGCCAACGATCTGGATGATGTCGCCGGAGGTGATGTATTGCTTGGCCTTCAGCACGTTGGCGACGAACTTCTCCCGCAGCAGGTTCGACTCGAAAGGCAGCGCGGGCACTTCCGCGGGAACGGTCACCGGCCGGTGCTCACTCGGCTGCTCCAGCAGTGAAACGAGGCGGTCAATCTCGCCGGTGGCGTCCTCATAGGCCTCGGCCGGGCTGGTGGAGTCGTCCAGCACCGCGTTGACCAGCACGGTAATGGTCTGGGTCACGCGGTCGAAGATGAGCAACTGATCGGCGATCAGGAAATAGATCACCGGGGTCTGCAAATCGTCGTGGGGCGGGCGGCGGACAACGGGTTCCACATCGTGGATGAATTCATAGCCAATGAAACCGATCGCCCCGCCGGTAAACCGTGGCAGGCCGGGCACGGGCACCGCGCGGTACTGCTTCATCACACGCTCGACCGCCTCCAAGCCGTCGCGCAGGCCCGGCGCGGCGGCGCTCTTCCCGCCACCCGGTCCTTGCACCTCGAACTCCTGGGCCACCTTGCCGTTTTCGATCACCTCAACCTTGCGGCCCATCTGCCGCACAATCGCTCGCGGATTACAGCCCACGAACGAGTAGCGCCCGATGTGCTCGCCGCCCTCGACCGACTCGAACAGGAACGACTCACCCGGCCCACGGATCTTGCGGTAGGCCGAGAGCGGGGTCTCGACATCGGCCAGCAAACGGCGGGTGACGGGAACCAGGTTCCCTTGGCCAGCCAGCTTCAAAAACTCATCGGGTGTGGGTGAATACATATTGGACGGTGCCAGGCTAGTCGCCCCACGGCGGGTTAAGGTGCCCAGCGGCGAGCAGGACTTTGTCGTTCTTCCCGAGTGGGGGAGAGGCTTTCTGTGCCGTTCGGTTCCGTTCGGCCGCCTGGGCTGATTGGATTGTCGAGCGGCGCATGCGCCAGATTCCCAGCAGAGTATAAAAGGCCACCGCCAGGGCGTAAGCCACGATGCCGAGCCCGATCGCCAGCGAGACGGGTTGGCCGTGGCTGAAGTAGATTACCGCCGCGCCCACCCCACCGGTCAGCAGAGTCTGGGCAAACAGGCAGAACAGGTAGAGCGTGACGTTGGTTTCCTGAACACGCTCGATGTGCCAGTCGCGGTAGAACTGCTCACCGAGCGAGCGCATCAGCCAGGCGGACTGGAAATTGCGCGCGGCCACGAGCGTGCTCGTGGTGCCGATGACAATTGCCGGCAACGGCCAGAAGGAGAGGCCAAAGCAGAGCGCCAGGTTCACCGGAATGCCCCACTTCCAGCCAAGCTTCTTGGCCAGGGGATTGCCTTCCAGCACCAGGTTGGGAGTGGCTACCCAGGTGCTGAGGAAGTCCATGCCCCGCGAGACGATCAGCAGCAGAAAGATGAGACAATAACTGCGGCTGGCAAATGGGACGAAGTCCTCCATTACTTCTTTGCTCCGTAAATCTCCCCGGGCGTTTGGAGCTGCGGTTCGGTGATCCGGTGGCTGGCGCCATCTTCGTCCACGGTTCGGAAGAAGCAGGACTGGTAGCCTTCATGGCAGGCGGCGCCAATTTGGTCCACCTGAATCAGCAGAGTGTCGCCGTCGCAATCAAAGGCGATGGCCCTGACTGTCTGGGTGTGGCCGCTGGACTCGCCCTTCATCCAGAACTTCTGGCGTGATCGGCTCCAGAAATGCGTCTTGCCGGTCGCGATGGTTTTCTCCAATGACACGCGGTTCATCCAGGCCATCATGAGGACGCGCCCGGTCTTCTGCTCCTGGATGATGGCCGGGATCAGGCCGTTGGCGTCATACTTCAGTTGATCTAAAAAGCTCATAAGCACGTTTCTGCCAAGGCACTAAGGTAGCAAATCCTGGCCTGCCGACCATGAAAATGTTGACCGGGCCCCACCGGTTGATGCAACCAGAGGTTACTCTCTCTCCTATCAAACGGGCCGTACCGGAATGCCCTTGCCCGCCAGGAACTTCTTCACCTCGCCCACGGTGAACTCGCCGAAGTGGAAGATGCTCGCGGCGAGGACGGCGTCGGCCTTGCCCTCGAGCAGCACCTCGGCCATGTGCTCCAGTTTGCCCGCGCCGCCGCTGGCTACCACTGGCACACCGACCGCTTCGCTGATGCGGCGTGTGATGACGAGGTCAAAGCCTTCCCTGGTGCCGTCCGCATCAATGCTGTTGAGCACTATCTCGCCCGCGCCGAGGGACACCGCGCGTTTGGCCCATTCGACGGCGTCCCAGCCGGTCGCCTTGCGGCTGCCATGCGAGAACACCTCCCAGCGGTCCGGCGCGACTTTGCGGGCGTCAATCGAGACGACAATGCACTGGCTGCCGAACTTCTCAGCCCCGGCCCGAATCAGGTCGGGATTGGCGATGGCCGAGGAGTTGATGCTGATCTTGTCCGCGCCCGCGCGGAGCATGGTGTACATATCCTCTACGGAACGGAGCCCCCCGCCGACGGTCAGCGGCATAAAACATTGGTCGGCGGCGCGCTCGATCACATCCACCATGGTGGCGCGGCCATGGGCGGTGGCGGTAATGTCGAAGAACACCATCTCGTCGGCCCCTTGCTCATTGTAGCGCATGGCCAGCTCGACCGGATCGCCCACGTTGCGCAAGCCGCCCGCTTCGGCGATGCCGAACCGGACGCCGCGGGTGACCTGGCCCGCGTGCACGTCCAGGCATGGTATGACTCGTTTAGCGATCACGGGGCCAGATTGAACCGCGTTGGAGCTGCGGAATCAATATCTTCTGCAGAAGGGACGGACGCGCACGCCCCGGCGAGGCGTCGCTGCCCTAAGCGCGCATCACGGTGTCGTACATGGCGACGACGTTCGCCGGGGGCACGTCGGCCAGGATGTTGTGGACCTGCTGAAAGACAAAGCCGCCGCCGGGCCGCCAGATTTCCACCTGCCGACGCACGTGCTCGCTGATTTGCGCGGGCGTCCCCTTGATCAGCATATCGCGCGTGTCGCAGCCACCGCCCCAGAAAGTGAGGCGTGAACCGAAATCGCGTTTGAGGCCGGCAGCCTCCATACCCCGGCAAGTGATTTGCACCGGGTTGATCGCGTCCAGGCCGGCGTCAATGAGGCCGGGCAGCAACTCGCGCACGCCACCGCAGCAGTGGAGCTGGATTTTCAGGTGGGGTGCGCGTTCTTTGACCATCTGCCACATGGCGCGTTCGCAGGGCTGGAAATACTCCCGGTACATCGCGGGCGAGACCTGCGGGCCGGACTGCATGCCCAGGTCGTCGCCGAAGAGGATGATGTCAATCTGCGCGCCCACGGCGGTGAGGAACCGGTCAAGATTGCGCAGGTGGATCGCGGTCAGCTTGTCCAGGAACCGGTGAGCGCGCTCTGGTTCGCCGGCCAGCAGCATGAAGAAGTTGTCATTGCGGTAGAACCACTGGCCGAACTCCAGCAGGTTGCCGCCGAACAGGCCGATGATCGCGCGGTCGGTTTGCTGCCGGAGCTTGCGCGCGCCTTCCGCCAGCACCGCCCCGCCGTCGGCGCCGCTCACCATCGGCCCGGGCGGCGACGCGATCCCCGACCACATGCACTCGGCGAACTCGGCCTCCAGCCGGTCCAGGTCCTCGCGCTCCAGGAACGGGAAATTCGCCTGCTCGAAATACCAGACTCCTTCGGGCATCCGCGCAATCACCTTGCCAGTGGAGGAAGAGCGCAGCACCCACTCGCTGTCCAGGCGGTCGGGCTTGGCCCAAGCCGGCATAAGGCAGGGGGTTCCGTCGGGCAACACCCATTCCGCCCAGTACTTGTCTTCGAGGGCGAAGGCGCGGCCCAGCTCGATCGTGTCCACCTTGAAAAGCTGCAAGACGTCTTCATCCACGATGGCAAGCTGCTGCACGGGGTCATAGACGCGAATGGGCTTCTTCGGCAGGCCAAGGTGTTCGCGCAAGCGGGCATAGGCCATTGCCGCGATGCCCGATGAACGGTGCCCGGACAGGTCAATCGGCACACGGTCCGGATCCTGATGGTTCAGCGCGGCAAGTATTCGTTCACGTGACGTCATAGCTTCAAGGTGTGGTGTTAACGCGGTTCAGCACACAGCCACAGCCTGCCCGCGTGTTGCTGACAGGTCAAAGGCAAAAGGACTGTGGCTGCGGAAGGCATAATGCGATGCCGGTGAACTGGCGTCCTTCCCAGTCTGCGTTCCAATCGCGGTTTGGATTTCGTCTGGTTACGGCAATCCACAAATACAGTCCCGTATTCCAGAACCGAATCACCATTTCGGTAGGAATTGGCGCAGTGTCCAGTTTTGAGACAGTCGTGGTGCCCGAGCACACCCTTCGTCAGAGCCCTCCAGAGTCGGAAATGCCGGTGCGATCACGCTGTGACACCCGTTACATCCCGGTGTGGTTCCCATGGGGGTCGGCCCCCATGGGAACCACACCGGGGTCCCGCCGGATTGACGCCGTCCCATCGCCGTAGCCGGCTTGGGCGTGTGGGGTGCCTGAGATATTCTCTGGGTTGCAAGTGGTGTTTTCATGAAAGTTATTCACAGAGCTTTGGGTTGGAATTGGAGAATCCAAGAACCGTGTTTCTGTTGGTTGCGCGCGTGGAGTTCACCGTCGTAGGTGGT